>Ga0172380_10004980_pt1 | contig 16532 bp, 16 predicted proteins | sample Leawe162metaG_FD_119747 | JGI IMG/M metagenome (GOLD analysis project Ga0172380, IMG submission 119747) | Leachate microbial communities from a municipal landfill in Southern Ontario, Canada - Leachate well 162 metaG | ecosystem: Engineered > Solid waste > Landfill > Unclassified | place...
ATTCAATCTGATGTAGAGCCGGTTTTTCCTCCATAGGCGGATCCGCCTCCGGCGGAATACCGGCTATCCTATGCCGAAGATAGCCGACGTAAAGTCGGCTCTACATGAAAAAGCCGCCCCGCTTTGCGGGGCCTAATTTGATACATGGGAATTTTCCGCCATAGGCGGATCCGCTTTTGGCGGAACACCGGCTATGATAGCCGACATAAAGTCGGCTCTACATGAAAAAGCCGCCCCGCTTTGCGGGGCCTAATTTGATGGGCGGTGACCGGAACGTATTCCCGCCGCCGCGCCCGCGTGAAAATCCGACTATTTCGGCGCGTCCTTCTTCTCTTCTCGATGATGGTGATGGCCGGCGATCGGCGTATAGTGCGCCGCTTCCTTGGTATAGACGGTGCCGTCGTCACGGTCGTCGCGGACGATCTGGCGCAAGTCCTTGATCAGTTGCACGGCGTCGCGCATGCCGCCCCACAAAAACCAGATGCCACAGGCGATGGCCAGCACAAAACCCAGCCATATCTTGAACCACCAATACCAATACCAGCTTGATTCAGGCAGTCCAAACGAGAGATGCCACGTCGTTCCGATTACAAATATTCCCCACCAACCCATGCTCCAACCGAACGTCGCCCAAAACAGGATGCGGTCGCCGTGGCGCAGTTCCGGCGTCAATCCGATCGCATTGGCAAAACGCTGGCGCCAGTTTCGCGGCGCCATGCTGTCGGCCTTGGCCGCTTCCTTGACATCGTCGGTTGCCGCGTACTTGCCCCGGTGCAACATGCGGTCCAAGTCAAATATCTGGCGCGGCCCAAGCAGGGACACGAGCACATAACTCAACAAGGCCACCGCCATGGCATAGAAATACATCAACTGTCCGTTGATGGGGAATTTGTCGGCATGCGCCAGCAACCATGCGTTGCCCTGGTAATAACGAAGTAAAAACGGGACTATGTAGGGGGACCAGACCTGCTGGATCACCATCCCGCCGAACCCCAAAACTGACCCGGAAATTAATGCCACATAGGCGGCGGCGGTCGTGCCGCGGCGCCAGTACAGTCCGCCGATGATCACCGCTCCGGCCCCGCCCAGGTAGATGGCCCCCGTAATTGCAAAAAACATCAGGATGTATTCTTTAAGGGGAAACCATAAGCCGAAAAAGAAACCGAAAACGGCAACGCCGGCGATGGAACATTTGAGCAACAGCATGTGGACCTTCGGCGACAGCGGCTTGCTCCGCAACGGCATGACTACATCCTGAACGAAAATAGTGCCCCACGCATGGATGTACGTATCGTCAACCGCGTTTGACCCGCTGATAATGACCGCCGCGAAAAGCCCCATCATGCCGACGGGCAGAATGTGGGACAGAAACAGCGGCACCGTCATCTGACTGCGGACATTCGGGTCCTGGATGGCGTTAATATCGTGCAGGATCGGGGCGGCCATATCCGAGAACTTGGCAAGGTGAAGAACGGCATAGGCGGCCAGCGGGATCAACATCATTGCCAGGCTGATCGCGAATCCGCGCCAGGTTCCCAGAATGCCCGCCATCTTGGCTTCATGCGGCGTTTTAGGGGCGGCGTTGAATCCCGAAGACCCCTGCCAGGAGCGGGCGTTGTAAATACCGCCAAATATTCCTATCAGGAAAAACCAAATATTGAAGTCGGTGACTTGACTGGTCTTGAAAGGGTCAATCATCGATTTGTTTACCGGCGCCATCTGAAGACCGGCATAGATGTCGGACCACGAGAAGTTATAGACCATGAAAATCGTGAGTGCCACGCCGATGAGCAGGCCAAGCACGCCCTGGGCAAAATCGGTGATCATAATTGTGATCTGCCCGCCGTTCAGGGCGATGAACAGGCAAAAACCAAGATGAAGCGCCATCACCACGGCAAGCATGGATAAGTCGATCGGCCCAATATGCACGATTTGCGGGAGACCGAAGAAGTAGATGATAAAACGCGCGGTAACCGCTGGAAAAATGCCGAAGTTCAGCACGCCAGAGATCCAGCACAACAACCCCGCTACAAATCGGAAACGACGGCTGTAACGCATTTCCAGAAACTGGGCCAGCGTCAAGGCGCGTGTCTGGCGGAATCGGTAAACGATGAACCCCGTGAGCCCCATGAGCAATCCCACGGGGATTCCCATCATGGCCCACCACGCGGGTGGCAGGCCGGCGGCATACGCCGCTTCCCATCCCGCGATAGTTCCGATCGAGCCGCCCAGACCCTGGGAGACGCACAGCAGGTAACGTCCCGCCAGACGATTCGCCGCCAGAAAGTCCGCCACGCCGCGCACATATTTCTTTGTCGCCAAGGTGAGCCATGTAAGCGCCACAAACAATCCGACAATGATGGACCAGTCAATCCAGTGAAGATTCATCTATGATGCGCTCCTTTATGCGATGGATGTGCGTAGATTGCCGTGCCAAATACGGGGTGTCAAGGAAAACCAAGCAATTCTCATTATGCGCATAATAAACAAAGCTTGCCTAATGCCGGAGCGGCGCTATAATGTCACCTAATTCAACGCAAATGGGAGTATTTTGCATGGATGTTCAGGATAATTCGGCGGCGAATGTAACCAATCCGGCCGGCGACAAAAACGCCGCACGCTGGCGTCCGATCCTGCCGGCGCTGTGCGCCGTGGGCGCCGTGCTTGTTATCGCGATCCTGGCGTTGCAGGTGACGGAATACCGTTTCTATAAGGCGGCGCCTAATGTCTGGCCGCAATCCGGCGGTGGAGTGGCCGGCGCGCCGGTTGTTCCGCCGGCGTCTGTAGTCTCAACAACGCCTGTCGCCGCGCCTACGAATTCGACCGGGATGGAGTCCGCAACAGTTTCAACCAACGTTTCCGAGACTGCCAAGCCCTGACGCTTGTATTTTCCGGTATAAACGGCGCGACGTATTTTTACGCGGCCAATGCTTGTCGTTCCCAGAGCGAGACGGACTCTTGTAGGCGCGGGGCGACGCCGTGGCTTGCCAAAAGAATCCACGTCCTTACGGGCGCGGCTGCGAAAGAGCAATTCCCTGTTAGATCGAGGTAGGGGCCAGCCTTCCGCCTTCGCGACACGGCATAGCGCCGCGAAGGCGCGACGATGGTCATTTGTGCAACGCGGCCCGGTCGGAACCAACACAAATTCCTATTGGCGTGGCTTTAGCGTTGCACACGGCCGGAGCCTTCGCCGCCGGCCAATTTTTCGGCTTCGTCGGCCGTGACACGGTTAAAATCGCCGGGAATCGAGTGCTTGAGGCAACTGGCGGCGACGGCAAAATTCAAGGCGTCCTCCGGCGGCTTGCCATTGGCCAGCCCGTAAATCAGCCCGCCCGCGAACGCATCGCCGCCGCCCACTCGATCCACGATGTCGGTGATCGCATATTTCCGGCTGAGCAGGAACTGGCGGCGGTCGTTCAGGCAGGCGGACCAGCCGTTAACATCGGCGCTCTTGCTTTCGCGCAGGGTGATGGCGATCGTTTTCAGGTTGGGAAACGTTTGCAAAACCTTGTCGGTCAGGGCCTGGTATTGCGCGGTATCAAGCCGGCCTTTTTCGACTGTAACGTCCACCTTGATGCCCAATGATTTCTGGCAATCTTCCTCGTTGGCGATGCCGATGTCCACGAATTTCACCAGTTCGTTCATGACCTCCGGCGCGGTTTTGCCGTATTTCCACAGCTTGCCGCGGTAATTGAAATCGCAGGAAACGGTCAATCCGGCCTGCTTGGCGGCCTTGAGCGCTTCCATCGAGAGATCGGCGGCGGATTGGCTGATGGCAGGGGTAATGCCGGTAATGTGGAACCAGGTGGTGCCGGCGAATATTTTTTTCCAGTCCAGCGCGCCCGGTTGAGCCAGGGCAAGGGCCGCATGGGCGCGGTCATAAACGACCTTGGAGGCGCGCTGGTTGGCCCCGTTTTCCAGGTAATAAATACCCATGCGTCCGGCGCCCCGCGCGATGAGCGAGGTGTCCACGCCAAAGCGGCGCAGTTCCGCGATACAGGCGTCCCCGATGTCGTTTTTCGGCAGGACGGTCACAAACGCCGCATTCATCCCGAAATTCGCCAGCGACACGGCCACGTTGGCCTCGCCGCCGCCAAAGGTCGCTTCCAGCAGCGGCGACTGAAACAGCCGTTCGAACCCGGGCGATTTCAAGCGCAGCATGATCTCGCCAAATGTCACAATGCGTTGGTTCATATAATTTCTCCCGTTGACAACCCCAGGCATTCAGAAGTCAGCAGCCAGAAGTAAGAATGAAAACATCATTCCGAATCCTGATTAATTCTGAATTCTGACTCCTGAATTCTGACTTCCTCCTCAAATCACTTCCTCTGCAACAGATGCACGGCGAACCCGCCGATTTCGTCTTTCAAATACACGGCCACGAGCGCGCCGGCGGGATCCTTCTTGGCCGAATTCAGGTCGATCGCCACGCCCTTGCGCGCCAGCCAATCGCAAGCCCGCGCGATACTGTTGGTGGCAATGGCGATATGGCCGTGCGCGCCCAGTCCCTGGCTCTTGTTGATCTCGAGGCCCTTGCCGGCGAAGTTGGAACTGTTGCCTTCCTTGAGCGGCTGATTGAACATCTCCGCCAATTGTTTGGCGATGCCAAGCGACATCGCGGCGTCTTTCGCGTTCACGCCGATATGGGCCAGGTCGAAGCCCAGCATGATGTCGATGGCTTCGCGCGTCAGCCGGGTGATTTCGGCAAATTGCCCCTGTTTGATCAGTTCATCCTTTACCATCCAGCTTCCGCCGCAGGCCAGCACCTTGGGAAACACGATGTATTCGGCCAGGTTGGCCGCGCTGATGCCGCCGGTGGGAATGAATTTTACCGCGCCAAAGGGCGCGCTCAAGGCCTTCAGGGTCTTGACGCCGCCAAAAGCGTCGGCCGGGAAAAATTTGACGACTTCCAGGTTGTGCTCCAGCGCCATTTGAATTTCAGTCGGCGTGGCGATGCCGGGTGTGATTGGAATTCCGCGCTCGGCGCAAAATTTCACGACCGTCGGGCTGAATCCGGGCGTCACAATGAATCGCGCCCCGGCTTTTATGGCGCGTTCGGCCTGGTCCACGGTCAGCACCGTGCCGGCGCCCAGCAAGACTTCGGGCGCGCCGGCGGCTATGTTCCGGATGGCTTCCTCGGCCGCGGCCGTGCGGAACGTGATTTCCGCCACCGGCAAACCGCCGGCCGCGAGCGCGCGCGCCAACGGCACGGCGTCCTTGGCGTTATCGATTTTGACTACGGGCACGATGCCCATGTCGCCGATTTGCTTCAGTTCGTCATGCATAAGTCCTCCCTTTTCAATGCTTTAATGTTAAAAAAATGTCACTGCTCAGGAGTCAGAATTCAGGAGTCAGCCCGCCTGCAACGCTGTGCGTAGCACTGCGGGCAGGTAGTCAGAATAAGGAACCCGTGTAGGCCAAGCGAATACGAAGAGAATCGGCGCTAAACACAAGGCCTTGGCGGAATGTCTGTCGCGTTTTTCCGATTCTTACGTATTTTATTCTGTATCCTGAATTCTGACTCCTGACTACCTGAGTTGTTACAAAAAAATTACGAAATATAGCGGTTCTACCGAACCGCATCTACACTGTTTGGTGTAGTGGCCGTTCGATAGAACGGCATAGTTGCCGAAGCCCCAAATCAAATCTTATTCACCGGATATTTCGGCTTTCCTTGGATGAGGGCGTCGCGCACGTTTTCGGCCGCCTTCCGTTTCAGTTCCGTTTGCGATTCTTCCGTGTACCAGCCGGTATGCCCTGAAACGGTGATGTTGTCCAGGGTGAGCAGGGGATTGGCGGGATCGACCGGCTCCTTTTCGAAAACGTCCAGTCCGGCGCTGTTAATCCAGCGCTCGGACAAGGCGCGATAGAGGGCGCGCTCGTCAACGATCGGTCCACGCGAGGTGTTGACGATGATGGCCGTCGGTTTCATTTTGCGGAAGGCGGCTTCGTCGAACAGTCCGCGCGTCTTGGCGTTGAGCGGCATGTGAATGGAGAAAAAGTCGCCTTCCCGCAGGGCGGTGTCCCAGTCGGCTTTCTCCGCGCCGAGGGCGCGGATGGCGGCTTCGTCTATGAAGGGGTCATAGACCAGCACCCGTTGCAACTGGAACCCGCTCAGCTTGCGGTGCAGAATGCGCGCAATCTGGCCGAAGCCGAAAAACACAAGGGTCTTGCCTTGAATCCGCCATTCCTGCCCGGCGCTTTGGATGTTCCAGACGCCGGCGCGAACCTGCCGGTCCCGCAAGGCCACCTTGCGGACGCAGCTCATGAGCAGGGCCATGGCCTGGTCGGAAACGTCCTCGCCGCAATAATCGGGCACGTTGGCCACCCAGATGCGCTTGGCGGTCGCGGCGGGAACGTCCACGTTGTCGTAACCGACGCCATAACGGGAAATAATGCGGCAGTTTGTCAGGCCGGCAATCACGCCGGCATCGATGGGCGCCAGGTTGACGATGATGCCGTCCGCCGATTTGCAGGCCTTGATTAAGTCAGTTGCCGCCTGGCTTTTGATCGTGACAATGTCCGCGTCAATGGCGCCCAGCACGGCGGTTTCTTCGCGATAATGGGGGTAGCGGTCGTCGGCGATGATTACGGTATATTTCATTGTTTTTGAATTCCCAAATCGCTAAATCACTCAATCGCTAAATCACTCAATCGCTAAATCACTGAATTTCTTCAGACTCCCGAGAACGAGCCGAACCCGCCGTCGATTGTGATGCTGCTGCCGGTGGTGAACGAGGCCGCGGGCGAGCACAGGTAGGCGATGGCGCCGACCAGTTCCTCGGGTTTGCCGAAGCGTTTCATGGGGGTCTTGCCCAGAATGTCCGTTCCGCGCGAGGCGGTTAACGTGCCGGGGGTTTTGTTGATCAGGTCGGCGTTTTGCAGGGTGGGGAAGAAGCCGGGCCGGATTTCGTTGACCCTGATTTTCGGCGAATGGCTGAAGGCCATGTAAGCCGCCAGCCACTTGGTGAAATTGCTGACCCCGGCCTTGGCGGCCGAATACGCCAGGACGCGGCTCAAGGGTATGTCGGCGCTCATGGAAGACGTGTTGATCACGACGCCTTCGCCTTGCTGGATCATGACCTTGCCGAAGATCATGGAGGGGATCACCGTGCCCATGATGTTCAGGTCGAAGGTGAAGCGGATGCCGTCCACCGCGAGATCGGGAAAGAAAAGCCCTTCTTCCTGCTTCGTGACGGCCTTGGGATGATTGCCGCCGGCGCCGTTGATCAGGATATCCACGCGCCCGAACGCGGCAAGCACGGCATCCTTGGCCTTGGTGACGCTCTCGGGCTTGAGCACATCGATCTCGGCGGCCATGGCGTTGCCGCCCGCGGTCTTGATTTCGTCGGCGGTCTTCCGGGCTTCGTTCAGGCGCAGGTCGAGCGAAGCCACCTTGACGCCCATCTCGCCCAGGCCCCGCGCGACGGCGCCGAACAATATGCCGCCCGCGCCGGTAATGGCCGCCGTTTTGCCTTCCAGGGAGAACAACTCTTTCAACTTGTCGGCGGGATTGATTTGCATACTAATCTCCTGAATTGTTGTTCCACACTTTGCATTTCGACGCGCTTAGCGTGCTCAGGGCCGGCAATCCGCAATCCGCAATTCTGTCCTATCCCCAGTTCCCGCGCACCACCGCCCCGGTCTGGTTGGATTCATACAAGGCGGTGATGATTTCCACGCAGGCCAGGCCCAGCGCGCCGCTGCAGCCGTATTGCGGCGTCTGTTTCCGGCGCACACAATCCACAGCGTAAGCCAGTTCGTCAACATAGCCCAGGTTCAAAAACTCGTCAACCGCCGGCTTGGTCCAGCCGAGGGTGTTGTCGGTTTTTTCGATGGCATAACCATAACCGGGGCGGCTGTACACGCTCAGGCATGAACCGAAGGTGAGGTCGGCCTTGAGGTTGCCTTCCGAGCCGTAAATTTCGATTTTGTCGTCCATGCCGCCCACGGTGATGTAATTGCCTTCGATGAAGGCATGCTCGCCGTTGGCGAATTTCAGGATGCCGAGGGCGAAATCCTCGCCGCCATTGTCCTTGTGAACGTAATTATCCTGGAGCCCGCCGTTGCACTTGCCGAACACTTCCACCACCTGGTTTTTACCGCCATTGCCCAGCAGGTACAGAATCCAGCCCAGGGGATGGATGCCCAGGTGAATCAGGCATCCGCCGCCGCACGATTGCTTGGCCTTGGCAAAGGGGCTGTGCGTGCCGTTGTGGCATTCCTTGGCCTTGACATAAAGCAGGCGTCCGAGCGCGCCTTCGCGGATGATTTCCTCGGTCCGGCGCAGGGCGGGGGAAAACACCCAGTCCTCGCCATAAAACAACAGCACCCCGGCCTTGCGGCAGGCCGTGATCATTTCGCTGGCATCGGCGGCGGTCGTGGCTAAGGGTTTTTCGCAGAAAACGTTTTTGCCGTGGCCGGCCGCCGCCAGCACGACGTCGTGATGCAGGAAATTGGGCAAGCAGACCGAGACCAGGTCCAGGTCTTCCTTGGCCAGCATCTCGTTGTAGTCGGCGTAAACGCGCGGGATATTCCATTTCTTCGAAAACGGCTCCAGGTTGTCGATGGCCGCCACGGCGGCGATCTCCACGGCGGGGTTGCGGCGGTAACTGAAGGCGTGAAAATCCGCGGCGAACTTGGAGCCGACAATGCCAACCTTGATTTTGTCGTTCACGCCGTCCTGCCTTTCATGTATCGTCTGGGAAAAACTTGTTGCCGACTCGGATAAAAATTTATTTATATTGTTTTTGAAACGGGCAATCAAGAAAATTATTGGCAAGATGAAAGCCTTGATCCAGCGAGTACAGCGCGGAAGCGTCAGCGTGGAGGGCCGTGAAATTGGCGCCATCGGACGGGGCTACGTAGTGCTCCTGGGGGTCAGGCAGGGGGATACGGCAACAGACGCCGGCTATCTGGCCGAAAAAACGGCGGCACTGCGTATTTTTCCGGATGAGCAGGAGCGCATGAACCGCGCCATCGTGGAAGTCGGCGGGGCGATCCTCGTGATTTCACAGTTCACCCTGCACGCCGATACCCGCAAGGGCAACCGCCCGAGTTTCATGCTGGCGGCGCCCGCGGAGCAGGCCAACGCGCTTTACGAGGAATATGCGGCCGGCTTGCGCCGCATCCTGGGCGCGGCGCGCGTGATCACGGGTCAGTTCCAGGCGATGATGACGGTGGAAATCGTCAACGACGGCCCGGTCACGATCGAACTGAAAAGCCGGAACGAATTATAGGACGAACCCTCCTTCGCCCGAGCGCTTCGGAGGGCAGGCGGCGGACGGGATGTTGTCATCCATCCGATTGCCATTCGACGTTGGGCGTTTGCTTAGTCTTTGAAGCGCTCAGCCCTTCTCCGGTCCGGTGATACCCCAGTATTTCTGCTGAAGCGATTCGCGTTCGAGCGTCATGAACGCCAGCGTTTCCGTATAGTTGTTCACGGCCCGGTTCATGGTCGCGGCAAAATCGGCCACGCGCGGCGAATCTTTTTGCAGACCTTCGGCCTGCATAAATCGGTCCACCAGCTTTCCGGCCTCGGTGTCGGGCACGAGCTGGTACATGCGCGTGAAATCGCGCACGGGTTTCAAGGTGGCGCTCAGCCGGTGGCCGGACGGTTTTTTCTCCTGGTCGAAGGCTCGCTCGACGTACGCGCCCTTGTCCGCGAATTTGCTCTCCGGCGTGTCCAAAAATGCCGTTTCGTTGGCGGGGTCTTCAAGTAATTTTTGGGAAACCGCCGTGAGCAGGTTGCGCGCAATCTCTTCATTGTCCGCAATAAAGGGCCCCACAAACGGGCGGATGCGGCCGGGGCGTGAATAGCAATAACCTTGAACCACGCCGGCATCGTTGCGATACGCGAAACAGCCGCCGTCACCGTCCTCGAACAGCTTGCGCAGGATGTCCTCGCGTTCCAGGAACGCTGTGGCGTCATAGCGGATGACTTCCGGCAGATCGGTCTGGGTCATGGGCGCCACGCGTTGACGGTCATACGGTTTGCCCGCAAATTCGGCCAGTTGGAAAACGGAACGCCAAAGGCGATAGGAATTGACATAGCCCACGGCGCCATACACCGTGTTGCCCATGGGCGTGGCATCGAGGCCGTTAATCACCTTGCCTTGCTCCAGGGCATAACGCACGCAGGCCTGCATCATGGCGTTGGCCACGCCCTGCCGGCGCACTTCGGGATGCACCAGGATCATGCCGATCCAGGTGTTGTTCCGGCCGAGCGGCAACACGGATGAGGTCGCGATCGGGATATCGAATCCCGGCCCGACAACCTTGGCCACAAACGAGCCGTGCTTGTCCAACTTGATCATCCGCCGAATGTCCGCGGCCGTCTGGTTCCAGCCCGCGCGCATGGTCAACAGGTGCATCGAATCGCCGTGCCGGCCGATCTCTTCCAGACGGAAAATGTCCGTGTTGACCACCTTCCGGTCGGCGGGCAACTCGACTTTCATGGCGGGGGGCGCCGTCACATGCACGGTTTTTCCGCTGCGCGCCAGCAGTTCGACCTCGCGTTGCGGAGCGAAGGCGTCGCCCTTGGGATTATGCAGGCGAAAGCAGCCGTAGAGCGCATCCAGATATGGATCCTGGCCGAGAACGATTTCCTTGGTTCGCTGGGGGTCGCCTTTTTTAATCAGTCGCTTCATGATTTTTTCTCCAAAATGCCGGTGTCCACCATGCGGATGGCGCCGACGGGACATATGTCCACACACGTGGAACAGGCCAAACATTTCTTGCGGTCGATACGGCTTTTCTTGTCGACGATGGTAATGGCGTTGCAGTGGCCGATGGCGCAACATTGTCCGCATCCGGTGCATGTGGCGAGGTCCACTTCCGCGTAACCGCCGTGCAATGTGAGTTTGTCGGCCGAGGTGATCTTGCCGACGGCCAGGTCGCGGAACGCGCGGCAACTCTTATAGCCATGCCGGTCCATGAACTCGCCCAGCCCTTTCAGCCAGCGCGGCAGGAACTCAAAACCCTTGAGCATCGTTTCCGTGCAGACGCCGATCAAGTCGGCCCCGCACATGATCATTTGAATGGCGTCGCGCGCGCCGGCGATGCCGCCCGTACCCATGACGAACGGCTGGGATCCTGCCTTGCGCCGGATTTCGAATACGTCGCGCAGGGCCAGGGGCTTGATCCAGGGACCGGAAAAACAGGCCATGGTCGGTTCATCCTGCAGACGATAGGGGCCTTGGTCGATCTGCTCGATATCGAAGTCGGCAATGGCCAGGCGGTTGGCGACCGAACACACGCAGTCAACACCCTTGTCGTAACAGGCCTTGGCCACGTCGGCGATCCGGCCGCCTTCCGGCGTGATCTTCACGAACACCGGTATTTTGACCGCCTGCTTGACGGCTTCCGCAATCGTGCTGACGACGGCGGCGTTCTGGCCCATGCTGGCGCCGGTCTGTTCTGTCCGCGCCGATTCCGTCATGGCGACGTTGAACGACATGTTGGGACAGCACATATTCAGTTCGATCGCATGGGCGCCGGCGGCTTCGGCCTGTTTGGCCATCTCGATCCAGCCGGTCAGGCCTGGTTTGTCGCCGATATAGGTGATGTTGGCGAACAACACCAGGCGGCGCGTCGCCTGGCGCCCTTCTTCCAGGAGGCGCAGACCTTCCTTGAAGGTCAATCGCTTTTCGGCGGTAAAGGCGTGGTAGGCTTCCTTTTTAAAATAGCGATAGCGGGGCGGTAGGCTGATGTAGGGTTCCGGATCGAAGGCCAATTTGAGACTCGCGCCCGCCCAACCGGATTCCTCGGCCAGGATCAGTTGGTCTTTCCATTTCACCGTCGGACCGGAGGCGACCACGAACGGGTTGCGAAACGCGATGCCTCCAATAGTTACAGTCAGGCGGGGATCGTCGGATGCCATGGGTTTGGATGCTTTTCTCATGATTGTTTTCCTTTTTTGTGATTTTGTCGGAGTAGTGAAAACGCATAAGAAGTATAGCGATTTGGCTGGAAAAGCAATCGGAAAAAGACGGTATCGGAAAAAATGGCCGTTGAGAACCAATTGTTTCCGCTTGACAGACAGGCATAAAAGCATGAATATGCCGACATGCGAACAACACTCGATTTTCCAGACACCTTGGCTCGACGCGCCAAGACGGTTGCCGTGCGTCGCGGTATTACGCTTAAGGCGCTTGTCACGCAGGCGCTCGAAGAAAACTTGGATGCCGTTGCCTCGAAGCCATCGGGGGGCTCGATCAAGTTCCCCCTTGTGAGGAGCCGCAAACCGGGCGCGTTGCTTCTGACGCCGGATGATATCCACGACATTCTCCTGCGCGAGGAATCGGCTGCCTATGAAACTGCTATGCGACGTTAACATCCTTTTGGCGCTGGTGGCACAACGGCATGCCGCACACGAGCTTGTCAAGGCGTGGTGGCAGGCTTTGCCTGTTGCCGCGACGATTTGTGTCGCCCGGCCCGTGCAGACCGGTTTACTGCGTCTGCTTTGTACCGAGGCCGTAATGGGTGAAGATACGCTGTCGTTGCCGCATGCTTGGGCCGTGTATGCGGCGATGTTGGCCTCGGGGCGCTTTGCGATGGCATTGGAATCGCCGGGCTTGGACGTGACCTGGGAGCGCTTGTGTCGGCCCTTTGGGCGTTCGCCGAAAGTGGTTATGGATGCGTACTTGGCCGCCTTTGCCATATCGGGCGGCTACCGTCTGGTGACCCTTGACCGCGCGTTCGCTCAGTATCCCAAACTGGCTTGCATCTATCCATCCGGTTAATTACTGTTGGCCCTGTTCCGGAAGATTGCTCAAACCATCTTCCGGCAATGTCAGGTTGTCGATCAGGCGGGTCTTGCCGATATAAACGGCTATGGCCACCAGCGCCGGAGGATCGAGACGTTGAACCGGCTGGAGCGTGTCGGCGTCCACGATTGCGATGTAATCCACGCGGGCCGAGGGCATCTGCTCGATCCCGGCTTGCATTGCGGCGCCGATCCGGCGGGCGTCGCGTTCGCCTTCCCGGTAAAGCCGCCGGGCTGTTTTCAGCGCTTGCTGGAGGCAAAGCGCCTCCCGGCGTTCAGCCGGCGCGAGATACGTATTGCGCGAACTTTTTGCCAGGCCATCGGCTTCGCGAATAATGGGCGCCAGCACGATGATTACAGGAAAATTCAGGTCGCGCGCCATCTGCCGGATCAGCCGCGCCTGCTGGGCGTCCTTTTGACCGAACACAGCCGTGTCCGGCAAAGTCAGGTTGAACAGCTTGGCCACCACCGTCAGGACCCCGCGGAAATGGCCCGGGCGCGATGCGCCGCACAGCCCTTTGGAAAGGGCGTTTTCTTCCACATAGACGGAATAGCCGGCCGGATACATGGCGTCCGGCGCGGGATTGAAAATAATATCAACTCCGGCGGCCTCGCACATGGCGCGGTCACGCTCGAAATCGCGGGGATACCGGCCGAAATCCTCATTTGGTCCGAACTGGGTGGGGTTGACAAAGATGCTCAAGACCACCACATCCGCCCGCCGCCGCGCCAGCTTGACCAGCGCCATGTGCCCTTCGTGGAGAAACCCCATCGTCGGCACGAGGCCGATCCGTTTGCCCGCGCGCCGCAAAGCGCGCGCGGTTTTCTGCATGTCTTCAGGGGAAGTGATGATCTTCATGACGATATGCTCCTCAATTATACGCCAAGTAAATATATCGAACGGCAAGCGGTCAGGCCATCATAATTCTTCAGGGTAATGGTTTTTTCTCATGTTTTGGCATTGTAAATTTGCCGTGGCATGGGTAATCTAAAAACGCTTCCAGCGATACACAGTTCATGCTTGATCGAATGGGAAGGTCCGACGTGTCGGACATGTAAACTTTTTGGACAGGCTGCCGGCCACGGACGGCAAATCCTTGCCGGAGGAGGTGTCATGAGCGATTCAGACGGGGTTTTGTTGCCGTATGGTGGCTACGAGAAACTGCGCAGTTACAAGGTTGCCGAGGTGGTTTATGACGCCACCGTCGTCTTTTGCGACCGGTTCATCGACAAACGCTCGCGCACGCACGACCAAATGGTGCAGGCGGCGCGCAGTGGCGTTCGCAATATCAGCGAGGGCAGCGGTGCGGCGGCGACCTCGCGCAAGACCGAGCTAAAACTCACCAATGTGGCGCGGGCCAGCCTTTCCGATGAACTGCTCAAGGATTACAAAAGTTTTTTGATCCAGCGCGGACTGCGCGTCTGGCCCAAGGATTGTCCCGAGGCGCTGGCCATGCGCGAGCGACTGAAGCACGATATGATTGCCGATCTGCCGCCCGCGAAGGAAAGAACGGTCCGGCTGACCGGCCTGGCGGGCTTGTCGGCTTTTGTGGCGAAGGCGACGCCGGAACTGGCGGCCAACGCGATGCTGTGCGCCGTGAATCAGGCCGCCTATTTGCTACGCAGGCAAATCGAAAGCCAGAGCCGTGATTTTGTCGAGCATGGCGGTTTTACCGAACGGCTTTACGCCGCGCGGGCGCAGGCAAGAGCAGATGGGAAGCCGCGTGCCCCCGCCTGCCCGTTGTGCGGCAAAGAAATGCGCAAACGCACTGCCGGGAAAGGCCCGCACGCGGGGGAATCATTCTGGGGTTGTTCCGGCTATCCGAATTGCCGAGGAACACTTAAGATGTCAGACAAGTCGGACACGGCGGACAAGTCTGACAAAGGGGGAAGTTAGTTTACCGGCGCCTTATCGGTCTGGTCTCCAGGCGGTGAAATTCTTCAGCAACTGCAGGCCCAGGCGGCCCGATTTTTCGGGGTGGAACTGGGTGGCCGCCAGGTTGGAGCGGGTGACGATCGAGGCGAAGCGGGCGCCGGCATATTCGGTTTCGCCCAGCACGCAGGCGCGATCGGACGGGAGCGCGTAATAGCTGTGCACGAAATAAAACTCGCTGCCGCTCTCAATCCCAGCCAGCAAGGGGTGCGGCTCGGCGAACTGCACGCTGTTCCAACCGATCTGGGGCACTTTGTCGGCCGGGTTGGTCGGCTGGAATCGTTTGACCTTGCCGGCCAGAATGCCTAAGCCCTGCACGCCGCCATCCTCCTCCAAATCTTCGAAAACAATCTGGGTGCCCAGGCAGATGCCGAGGAATGGTGTGCCCCGCTGAACCACTTGGCGCATGACGTCGGCCAGGCCCAGGGCGCGGATGTTTTGCATGGCGGCGCCGGCGGAGCCGACCCCTGGAAATATCGCGCGCTCGGCCGCGAGAATCCGCGCGGGGTCTCGCGTGATTTCCGAGCTTGTGCCCAGATAGTCCAGGGCCAGCTTGACACTGGTGAGATTGCCCGCGTTATAATCCACAATTGCGATCATGGGGGTTCCGTTAAAGAACGTTCCTGGTTCTTCGTTCTTGGTTGATAACGAGGGACAAAGAACGAAGCACAATTATGCTAACTTTTTTGCATATTTTCCACGGCATTACGAAACAATTGCAAGCCCAGTCCTTTCTGGGGCAGGGTCCCATCCAGCTTCTGGGTCTGCCACTGGGGATGGTTTTCTGGAAAGAGATAGGCCTCGGGGTGGGGCATGAGCCCGAAGATGCGGCCGGTGGGATCGCATAACCCCGCGATGGCGTTGAGCGAGCCGTTGGGATTATCCGGGAAGCGCATCGTGGGCACACCGGTTTTGGCGTCCACATACCGGCAGGCGACGCAATGGGCGCGCTCCAACGTATCCAGCAAATCGCGGTCGGTGGTGAAAATCTTGCCCTCGCCGTGCCGGATGGGCAATTGCAGGCGGCCCAGTCCGCGGGTGAACACGCAAGGCGAAGCCGCCTCGAAGCGCAGATCCACCCAGAAATTCTGGAAGGCCCCGCAATCGTTCTGCATGAGCGCGATTTTCTGGTTGAAATAATCGTGGTCCAGGCCGGGCAACAGCCCCAGTTTGACCATGACCTGGAACCCGTTGCATACCCCCAGGATCAAATTGCCGGCCTCGATGAAGGCGTGGAGTTCGTCGCGCAGACGGTGCCGGATACTTAACGCCAGCACGTGGCCGGAGCCCATATGGTCGCCAAACGAAAACCCGCCGATGAACATCAGGGCCTTGAACGACTGCAGTTGTTTGGGCTCGGCCAGCAAGTCGTGCAGATGAATGAGGCGCGCGTCGGCGCCGGCCATCTCCCAGGCGACCTTCGACTCGGCTTCGCAATTAACCCCGTAGCCGGTAATTATTAAGACGGGCGGTTTATTTGATGTATTCATGGAAAATTGAAAAAATATAATTAGGCCAAACGTATATAGGATTTAAATGTTGTAGCCGCGCCACGTAGGGGCGCGTTTCCCGGAGTGTCGGCCTAACGTCCGACGGCTACAGAAGCAATCGCCGACTTGATCGGTATAATTAAATGTACAGGAATTTTATGCCATAGGCGGATCCGCTTTTGGCGGAACACCGGCTATTCTGTCCCGAAGATAGCCGACATAAAGTCGGCTCTACATGAAAAAGTCGCCCCGTTCCTCGGCGCCTAACTCGATGTAAGGAAATTCAATCTGATGTAGAGCCGGTTTTTCCGCCATAGGCGGATCCGCCTCCGGCGGAATACCG
>Ga0172380_10004981_pt1 | contig 16530 bp, 13 predicted proteins | sample Leawe162metaG_FD_119747 | JGI IMG/M metagenome (GOLD analysis project Ga0172380, IMG submission 119747) | Leachate microbial communities from a municipal landfill in Southern Ontario, Canada - Leachate well 162 metaG | ecosystem: Engineered > Solid waste > Landfill > Unclassified | place...
GATCGAGTTGTACTGCGAGGGTACTTGAGTGCACCAGGCAATCTTCTGGTCGTTCGCCTGGCCTGCAGAGTTCAATGCATCCGACAAGAAGACCGGGATGATGTCGCCGGTCGCGACTGACCTGAGCGTCATGATGGTTCCCGGTGGCAGACCGTTGATCTGCGATTGCGGCCACGAGAAGGCTGCTGGGAATGACTGCGTTGATCGGCCTTGCAGGACACGCCAATCCGAGGGTCCATCCACCGTGGTCTCGCCGTTCCATCGCGCCTTGCTCATGACGAGGTACTCCTGCGGAGCCTGGCCGGCGTTGGAACAGGACCGGGCGACGGTGAGCGTCTGGCCTGTGGTGTGGCCCTCGACAACTGCCGTCCCCGCGATCACCACGACGAGGATGCCGAGCCCCAGCCTCGAATAGCGGGAAGGGCGCCCTGCTGCTGCCTGTTCGACGGGCAGCAATTCGGCATTTGCTCGGCTTCTGGCGAAGATGGTGATCACGGCAGCGACGGACAGCAGCACGAATGGGATGTTCTGCACCATGTGCCGCTGTGGTTCATCGTGACCCACAAATGCGAAGAACGCGATCGACCCGAGGATCGTCACCAATCCCAGGGCGAGGGACATGTTCAGCCGGCGCACCGCGCTCGCCCCGAACAGTTCCACTCGGCTGGCTCTCCAAGTCGAATTCCGTCGCAGCCTCACCACGGCAACGGTGATCGCAGCCAGCAAGGCCCAAGCGGCCACCCATGCCAGCGTCGCGGAGATCACTCCCACCGCACTTGTCCCATGCCAAGGTGCCGGGATCAGACTCGCCTTCCAAGCAGGTGGAAAGGGATTCACCCACATCTGATTCAGGAAGCCGATGTCGAACATGCTGGTCAGGTTCGTGACGGCCTGGCGGGGAATGGCCAGTGGATTATCCCGAATCAGCTGGAGTGAGGCATCGCGCAGCAGGCCGGCGAATTCGAAGGACTCAAGACCCATGCATGGATCCGGATTCCAATTGGTCGAACAGTCCACCTGCTTGGCAAAGCGCACATAGGCGGCCTCCCAGGTGTCGTTGTCCGGTGAGGCCGCCGAGTACAGCACCGACCAGAAGTTGGACGAATGGCCGGCCTCTGACCAGCCAGCCATGCGAAGCAGCTGATCAGGAAGCCACCAGACGAGGAAGAACCCCACAAGCAGGCCTGCCGGAATCAGCCAGCGGCGAGTCGTGCGCCATGCCAGGTAGACCACCCCTAGGACGATTGCCACGGTCAGGAAGATGTTGCCTGGGCGCATCTGGAAGGCGAGCAGTGCGGTGGCGCCACTCACGAAGCCCCACGCGATCCGTCGCGAGTCGAGCAGGCGCAGGAAAGCTGTTGCGGAGATCAAGGAGAGTGCCAGCGCCGGGCTCTCGGTGCCAAGCTGAGTGCCGTACAGCACCACCGGCCAGATTGCAGCAAGGTAGACGATCCACATCGCAAGACGAGTGACGGGAAGAGTCCTGGTGATCGTGAACAGCAGCCACCACATGAGCCCGCTGAGCATCAGGGTCTGCAGCACGATCGCCGCACCCATGCTGTTCGGTGAGGCGAGAAACAGCGGTGCTTGCAGGAACATCTGTGCTGGGCGCTTCAGACACCAGTCGAGGTTCTCCGGAGTCGACAGATGCGAGAGCGCACTCGCACAGCCTGACCAGACGTTGGTGTCGGAGATGGGAACAGTGCTGGCAAGAGTCAGGCCGAAGCCGACCTGGGTCAACTGCGCAATCAGGACGAGCACCACGGGCACGAGCGAGAGGTAGCCAAGCCCGACTGGAGAGAAGGGGCGGGTGTGTCGAACAGTGGCTTTGGAGTCGGCTTCAGCAATGACAACGGGCGAACTCACTCGGTGAACTCTAGCCCGTCACTGCTGTCATTCAGGCTTGGTGATGTGCCAGATCGAATGACTGCTGAGGTTGCCTGAGGGGATGCCGAAGGGCTTGTACCGACGTTGAATGCGGTAGCCCGCGAACTCCTCGAGCAACAGGGAGTTGAGCGACCAATAGTGGTTGCGATGCTCCTGCGCAGCCATCAGCCGGTAGTCCTCGAAGCCGAGCTTGCGTGCCTTCGGCTCAACGAACAGTCGACGGTTCATCCGATTGAGGATGCCCGGATCACTCGGCAGGAACAGCGTGAACACTCCCCCGGGCTTCAGCCATCGCTTGATATTGCTCATCGCCGCCTCTGGCTCGGCCAGATGGTGGAAGACGCACATCGAGATCACCCGATCGAATTCCTCGCCGAAGCCGAGCTCGGAACTGATGTCACCCGTAACCCAGGAGACGCGCTCATCTCCTGCCCATGCCGGATTGGCAGGAGGGCCTGAGAGATCGACCATCACATAGCGGCCGAAGTCAGGGGCTACGTATGGCAGGTGCTCACCGGTGCCTGCGCCGACTTCAAGGATGCTGGCCCCGGCCGGCAGGTGGATGCGCTGCTCCATCTGTCGATGCGTGGACTTGTAGCTCCAGCCCACCAGCCCGCCGGAGTTGAAGACCCGCTCGTAGTAGTGCTCGTAGAAGTCTCGGACCACATCACGACCATTCGTGCCATCCATGCGGACCTCCCTCCAATTGCTCACCTGACGCGCGCCGAGCGTAGTCGCCGACGGCGTTGCGCGTGTGGTTGCATACCCTCGGGAATCCGGTGGCTTCCTGACTTGGCAATCGATCAGATGCATCGATTCGCCACTGCTCCAAGGAGGGCTCCGACATGCACGACCGCAAGCTCCTGCGCGCTGTGCTCGGCTTCCTCTATGGATACCTCTTCTTCCTGTACTGGCCGCTCTACCGCATGTACAAGAAGCGGGCCGACCAGCACGAGCGGGCGTGGATTCGCGGCTTTGTCACACCCGGTGATGTGATCGTCGACATCGGCGCGAATGTCGGCGTCTACTCAGTCTTCTTCGCGGAACTGGTTGGCCCTCAGGGCTCGGTGTTCGCCTTCGAGCCCGATCCGCAGAACTTCGCCAGGCTGAAGCGGACAACTGCTGCGCTCGCCCGAGTCTTCCCGCTCGAGGCTGCCGTGGGTGATGAAACCGGCTCCATTCAGCTCTTCCAGTCCAAGGGTCTGAATTTCGACCACCGCACGTATTCGAATCCGGATGACGAGTACTCGGTCGAGGTGGCCATCACTCGGCTGGACGATGTTGCAGCCCTGAAGGACGCGCGTATCAAGCTCGTGAAGATCGATGTCCAGGGCTTCGAGATGTCAGTCCTTGGCGGCGGCGAAGACACACTCGCGAGGAACCCGGACGCGAAAGTGCTGCTCGAGTACTACCCATGGGGATTGGCCTCATCTGGTTCCAGCCCGGCGGCCTTCATCGCGATGCTCAAGGACAAGGGATTCGTCGTGACGGCCTTCGATGCTGACCCCAACCTGCTGTTCGCAGGAATCGATCGGACGAGGGACCGCAACTGGTTCCGCAATCTCGTGATCAGCAGGAGTGCTGACGCCTACGTGAGCGACATGACACGAGTGTCCTTGGAACCCGCCTGACGTTCACTTGTTGAACACCAAAGCCTTCGGTGGGCATGAGAACAGCTGATAGCTGCCAGCGCCCTTGCCAGGCAGTTCCTTGCATTGCGTTCTCACGACCGCAAGGGATTCGCGACCCCAATCATCCGTGGGGTCAGTCCTGGTTGCCACGATCAGCTCGGCACCTGCAAGCTCTGCCGTGGTCAATGGAAAGCGGTTGTAGCGGTTGGTGATCGTGCGCAAACGCATCCCTGATGCGTAGCCCAACGGAATCACGTCGTAGTAGGAACCGAAGACGTAGCCGGCACCGGCCTCCACCAGCGCATCGGCAAGTGCCTGCTCGCTGGTCATTGCGTCGACCTTCGCGTGGAAGCGCTCAGGGATATTTGAGTAGAAGCTCGCGTTGTGCGCAATGGTCGACACGGCCATGACGGCAATCGCAGCAGCTGCGAGAGCGCTGCCGATCCAGCGCGTTCGGAACACCTCTGGCAGAGCACCGACCGAGAGCCAGAGCAGGATGCCGAGCCCTGAGCTGTAGATCCAGACCGGGTCGATGAAGGTGATGAATCCGAACATCGTGATCATCGCGACAACCCAGGCCAAGGCGACTGCAGTGGCGATGCTCGGTCTCGTGCGCGTTCGAAGTGCGCGCACCAGCCCGACAACGGCTGTCGCGATGATCACCAGCACCAGCACCCACATCAGCACTGACTGCAGGCGCCCGACTCCGGCATCAGTCGAAGGCGCCAGCCCGAAGCCGTACGGCAGCAGAGCCGTCATGTAGTCGGGGATTCCCTCCAGCCCAAGGACTGAGGCGCCCATCGTGCGGTAGTAGCCCGCCGCGATGAAGGCTCCGTGCGAGGGATCCCAGGTATTGATGCCCGCGTTCACGACGTAACTGATGGCCGCCGGCAGCGCGCCGAGGGCTCCACCAACGGCCGTCAGCAGCACGGTGGAGAGCGACCAGCGTGAGCGCAACAGCACGAGAGCGACGAGTGGAACAAGGAGCAGGCAGATGGCTGGATGGGCGTAGAAGCCCAGCCCCAGCAGGAGGCCGGCTGCAAGCGGCCATCCCGGCCAGCGCTTCAGGGCCGGTCCAGGGCTCGGCGCCTGGAGCACCGATGCCAGCACCAGGGCTCCGGCGGTCACCAGCAGCCAGGCCATGTCCCAGTTCGGCTGCAGCCACCACACGCCAACGGTGTTGCCGGCCGGGCCAAGCAGGCCGTGCAGGATGGTTGGGCCCACGGCAACTGCCGCCAGGAAGGCCCAGCGAGCAGCATTGGGGAACAGCGCAAGGAAGAGCCGGGCCACCACAAATCCAGTGACGAAGGCCAGCAGGGGGCGCACGGCGGCATTGGCGAAGTAGTTGCCAGGCGAGAGCCACTCGGCCAGCAGGGTGGCCGGATACTCCAGGGGCCCGCCATGCTTCTGCCCCGGAAAGGCCAGAACAATCCGTGGATCGGCGAGCACGGACTGCGCTTGAATCCCGTCGGCCAGAATGTCCTGATTTGGGATCACGGTGAGCCATCCGAGGAAGGCCCACGCGAAGCAGAAGAGTCCTGAAGTCAACGAAAACCACTGCTGGCGGATCCACTTCACGAGCGGCTCCGCATCTGCACCGGCGTAGTCTCACAGACGCGAGTCGTCCAAGTTCGCAGTTCGTCGCTGGAGTCGAAAGATCAATGGCACAACCGGCGATATGCTTCCAACCCCCATTCACTCTCCAGATCGGGAACAACCATGACTCCAGCCGAGGGCAGCGAGGCAACGGCAGTACTGACGCACACGTTCACCGATCTCGCAGAGGGCAACGAAGCCGAAGCCGTGCTGGCTCATGCGCTGACCTGCTTGGCGCAAGGCCGACCCGATCCCATCACCGGGTCGAGCACGGTGTCATTGTCGGAGCGGTGCGTGGAAGTGCCATGGGTCGCGGGCCAGCTCACCGACGCGAAGCGTCTCCTGGACATCGGCTACTCGATGGCACCGCCAGAGTGGATGGGCGTGCTGCTGGCCACCCAGGATCGGGGCACCCACTTGACTGGCATCGACATCGTTGATCCCCAGCGCGTGCGCACGCGCTATCCAGCCGAGCTGGTCGAGCGCGTACTGGCCACGCCAATTCGGGTCGAGAGCATCCTGGATGCCAAGCCCACGGACGGCACCTACGACACCATCACCTGCGTTTCGACTCTGGAGCACATCGGATTCGACATCGCGACGCCGCCGGAGACCACCGACACTGCCTACGTGCGAGCAACTCAAGCAGAGGATGCCGTGGCAACGCGGGATCCGCAGACCGACCGCGCTTTCCTCGATGCCGTTGCCCGCTTGCTCTGCCCCGGTGGCTCCTTGCTCCTGTCGGTTCCGGCTGGCAAGGGCGGGGCGATCCTGCACCAGGACTCGCTCGGGCTGTTCACGTATCAATTTGAGTATGGCCAGGCTGATTGGGAGGCGATCACCTCGGATGATCGCTTCCAGCTGACCCAGGAGGCCTTCTTCCGTCATGACCAGGAGTGTGGTTGGGAACAGGTCGGCGATTTCGATCAACTGACCGACCAATCCAGTGCCATGAGACCCTTTGCCACGGCCTGTGCCATGGCACGGCTGACCCTCCGCTAGACGACCGCACAGCAGGGAGTACGCATGTCCAGCATTCTCGAGAATGCCTCGATCCTCATCACGGGTGGAACGGGCTCCTTCGGACGTGCCTTCCTGGATACTGTGCTCACCGAGCATTCCCCCCGCAGAGTGGTGATCTTCTCCCGTGACGAGCTGAAGCAGTATGAGATGCGCCAGATCTGGGGCGATGACCCGCGCGTCCGATTCTTCCTGGGGGATATCCGCGATCTGGATCGGCTCATCCTGGCGCTGCACGGTGTGGACATCGTCATCCACGCCGCCGCGCTCAAGCAGGTCGATACAGCCGAGTACAACCCGATGGAGTACGTCAAGACCAACATCCTCGGCTCAGAGAACGTGATCCAGGCAGCGATGGCAGCTGGCGTGAAGAAGGTCGTGGCGCTGTCGACCGACAAGGCCTCCTCGCCAGTCAACCTCTATGGGGCAACCAAGCTCACTGCCGACAAACTCTTCATCTCCAGCAATCATTACGCCGCTGCCTTCGGCACGGCCTGCTCGGTCGTCAGGTACGGCAATGTCATGGGCAGCCGCGGTTCCGTGATCCCGCTGTTTCGCAAACTGGCTGCGGCTGGAATGCCACTGCCAGTGACGGACACGCGGATGACGCGCTTCTGGATCACGCTCCCGCAAGCAGTGGACTTCGTGCTCGACTGCCTCTCGGACATGCAGGGTGGCGAACTGTATGTTCCGCGCATCCCGAGCATGCACGTGGTCGACCTCGCCGAGGCCATCGCTCCTGGCACCGAGTTGATCGAGGTTGGCATCAGGCCCGGCGAGAAGCTCCACGAGGAGATGATCTCGACTGAGGACTCCCGCCGCACCCTGCTGCAGGACGGTCGATATGTGGTACTGCCAACGCTGGCCGGTTGGGGATTCACCGAGCCGGAGGGCACTGCCGTCGAAGACGGCTTCAGTTACACCTCTGAGTCCAACGACCTGTGGCTGACTGCTGATCAACTGCGCACACTCATCGGTGAACTCGACGCCTGACGTCAAAGATATGGTGCAAGGCGTGCCGACCCTCCTGAACCTGCTGCGGGATCGAGCTGCATACGCGTGGTTGGCCTTCGTCATCCCGGCCATTGCGATCTTCGGTCATGCCCTGGCTCCTGGCACTGCGGTGTTCAAGGGGCAGGATCTGGGAATCGTGCTTGCGATCATCCTCAGCGCGGTCGCCGTGGTCGCCTGGCTGCCCTATCGAGCTCACGCACGCTCGCCCCGATTGGTTGCCGTCACCATCGCGCTGATCCTGCTTGCGTGGCTGGTTCAGATCCTTCGCATTCAGCTCGATGGCGCCCTGTTCAACATCACCACCTTCTGCCTGCCCCTTCTCCTCCTTCTCCTCGTGCTCAAGCCCCCATCCACGAAGGACATGCACTTCGCAGGACTCCTGCTCTTCTACTCTGTCGCGATCATCGCCTTGGTGAGCCTTCCACTGGAACTCCTCGGCCTCATGCCAAGCGGTTTTGAGGGTGCAGACAATGGCGTCTGTCGTCTTTCGGTGTTCTGTGATCTCGTGAACAACCTGAACCGCTGGGCCGGCCCGTTCGGCAGCGTCAACTACGCCGGACCCATGGGTGCGCTCCTCATCGTCTACGGAGCCGCGCAGCGTCGGACTCATGCGTGGATCCTGGTGAGCACCGGGGTGCTGGTGATGTTCCTGAGCCAGGGACGCACAGCGATCTTTGCCACAGTGGCGGGACTTGCAGTCGTCATCCTGTGGGGGCCTCGGGTCTCGCGTTCACCGAACCGCCGCAACATTCGCGCGCTCACCTTGTCCGGCCTGGCGGCCGTGGGCCTGCTCTACATCCTTGCTATCGATCCGACCCTCAATGGCCGGGTTGCGATCTGGGGCGATCTGCTCGGGCTCTGGCGGAACAAGCCGTGGACCGGCCTGGGCACCTCAGGCATTGTTGAGAATGTGGAGCAGAGCAACGGTGTCGGCATGGCCCTGCACGCACACAGTGTCGTACTGGATCAGCTCGTAAGATGGGGTCCGGCGCAAGCACTGCTCACTGTCGCCATCCTGGTGCTGATCGTGTTCGCGGCCGCTCGCGCTCTGCCTGCTGCCGGACCAGGTCCGCTCGCCGTGGGCATTGCAGTCATCGTTGCCGGTCTCGTGGAGACCATGCATGACTGGACGTACTGGTCGATCATCGTTGCCATGCTGGTCTGGTCGCTTGTCTCATGGGTTCACGACCGATCAGATGATCGGATTGGCGTCAGCTCCGCAGAGTGAACAGCGGTACGAGGGTGTCGCACTCAAGTCGTGCAGCCACATCGCCATCATCGAGTGCGGTGGTGATGATCTCCAGTGTCTCGGCGTAGACCTTCGCGACCAGCGCGATGTCCTCATCGGTGAATGCAGTGGTCACATCATGTGTGCCGAGCACCAGGACACCTCGGCGCAGGGTCTCCTGAAGGAACAGGGTCTTGACCTCATTGAGCGTGTCGGGATTCTGGATCTTCCACTTCAGGAAGGACCAGGCCGGATGGCCAGTGAACTCGAGGATGTCCTGCGACTGTGGGGAGCGAGCCTCGTCGATCGCCAGCAGCAGCCGCTCGCCGATGTCAGCCATCACCTTGGTCGGCTCACCGGTGGCCATGCGGGTCAGGACGACGCTGGCTGCTGCCAGCGAGAGGGTCTCGCCGCCATAGGTGCCCGAGAAGAAGATGTCCTCCATCAGCATCATGAGATCGCGCCGACCCGTCACTGCTGAGAGCGGGAAGCCATTGGCCAGGCCCTTGCCGAAGGCCGCCAGGTCGGGGGTGACGCCGAAATACTCCTGCGCTCCGCCTGGGGCGAACCGGAAGCCGGTGAGCATCTCGTCGAACACCAGCACGATCCCGTGCCGCTGCGTCAAAGTGCGCACTGCCTCGAGGTAGCCAGGGTCGGGGAAGGTCGAGGTCATCGGCTCCATGATGAGCGCCGCGATCCCGCTCGGCACCTTAGCGATGATCCGCTCGATGGCGCTGACATCGTTGTACGGAACTGCATGCGTGAGTGCCTGCGTTGCCGCTGGCACGCCGAGACTGCGCGAGGTGCTGCCGATGAACCAGTCCTGCCAACCGTGATAGCCGCACGCGATGACATGGTCGCGCCCGGTTGCAGCACGTGCCAGACGGATGGCCGCCGAGGTCGCATCAGTGCCGTTCTTGGCGAAGCGGACCATCTCCGCACACGGAATGAGGTCGACGAGCTGCGAGGCGACACGCTCTTCCAGCGGATGCGAGAGGGACAGAGTGACCCCATCGGCCAGCTGACCGATGACAGCGTCGGAGATCTCCTGATCGCCGTAGCCGAGCACCACTGCGCCGAGTGAACTGACCAGATCCACGTACTCGTTGCCATCAACATCCCAGGTGTGGCTGCCCTGTGCCCGCACTGCGAAGAGAGGCGCTGCACCGACTGGGTACTGGGTGCGCGACTTGCTGAACGTCTGAGCACCAAGGGGAATCACCCGTTCCGCACGCGCCAATTGCTCCATCGATCCTGCGTATCGCTGCACGAGTTCACGCATGCATGGCTCCGGTGTCCAAGCCGATGAGTGCCGCATTGCGGACTTCATCGGCGCTTGTGCGCGCGAGGGCGGGTCGCTCCTCGAGCAATTGCAGAACGTCCTTCATGTCGAAGCAGGGATCATCGGCATAGAGCGCGGTGTACACCTGTTCAACGAACGCGAAATCCTCTGCGGTGTCAACGGTCCAGCGAAGATCTGACAGGTCAGTCTCGCCACTCACATTGGCAAGTGCGAACTGATCTGCGCGCCGGTACACGCCGAGGGTCACGTGCTCGCGCTCTGCTGCATCCTCAGTGACCGAGGCAACGGCCAGCAGCGCCGAGGGGCGCACCACTTCAACGTCAAGACCATCCGGATAGGTGGCCTGCAGGGTGTTCGAGCAATAGTCAGCGCCTTCATCCAGGAACCTGCTGATCACGAGATCGATGACGGCCGGCGAGGTCAGTGGGCAGTCTGCTGTGAGCCGCACAACAATGTCAGGCTGGAATTCGTCGATCACCGCAGTGAAGCGAGCGAGCACATCATCGAGTGGACCTCGCACCACGGGAACACCCAGAGACGCGGCGTACTCCGCGAGCACATCGTCGGCCGGATCGGTCGAGGTGGCGATGACCAGCTCGTCGACCAGTTGCGCGCGCCGGATCCTCTCGATCTGGCGACCGATCATGGGCTCACCCAGCAGAGTCCGCATCACCTTGCCGGGCAGGCGAGTGGAGGACATCCGCGCCTGCAGCACTGCGAGGGTGGTCACTCAATGATTCTGGCAGCAATCACTGATTCCAGCGACGTGGGTCGATCAGATCCGGGTCGTTTGACGCCAATTCGGCTCCTGGAGGCAGTGGTGTTGCTGCTCGCCAGGCCCGACCGATCTCGGCCAGTTCCGCTGCACTGGTGACCCCGACGACGACTTCATCGGCCCACGCAATCTGCCGAACGAAGGCCAGGCAAGCCTCAAGCGGTGAAAGGCCCGCGCTGACGCACCATGCGTGAAAGCGCAGCACATCAGGATGCCTTGCCAGCGGTGACTCATGGTCGGGGGCCAGCAGCAATCCCTGCAGGAACACGCTGCGCACCTGCACGCGGGTGCCTCCAGCATGCAGCTCCGGCATGAGCGCAAGCCCGAGAAAGCGTTGATCCAGAACACTGATCGGAACCTGCACCACATCCAGTGAGGCGAACAACTGCTGCGCGCGCACGATGTCCTGCGAGTCGTAGGCGGATACTCCGATGCGCGCCGTGAGGCCTTCCTGCTGAAGTTCGACAAGCTCGCGCACTGCCACATGCGCCTCTTCTTGCGAGATCGATGACCAGTCATGGACCAGCACCGAGGCAACTGAACTCAAGCCGAGCTCTTCAAGGGAGGCCTTGAGCTGCTCTCGAATGGGCAGGTCGGCGCTCTGCCCTGCGATGACCTTCGTCGTCACTGCAAACTCACTCGCCCACGGGCGCAGTCGGCTCTGTGCCGCGCCGTATCCCTGTGCTGGATTGGACGTGCGATGCGTGTCGACGGAGGTGATCTCAAGAACTCGAGCCTCGTCGACGATCGCAGCGATCACCCGATCATCAAGAAAACCGACTGCGTTCGTCAGGCCATAGCCGGCGCCCCACTGCGCAGTCCCCAGCGTGAGCCCCATTCCGGCACTCTAGGACGCACCGGACCCGAGTTCGATCAAGGTCTGCCTGTCTACACTCGCTGACCATGCAGACCTGGCTCGTCACAGGCGCGCGCGGCTTCCTGGGAAGAAATGCCGGGGTCTACCTGCGCACTCGAGCGCACGCGATCGGGCAGGTCCGCCAACATCAGGATTCAGCGCTCTTCGCGCAGCTCGTCCCCGTCGACCTCCGCGACTCAGAGGCCATCGGCGCGCTCGTGCGCTCTACGCGTCCTGATGTGGTCCTCCACGCAGCAGCGATTTCCGGGCATGAGGCCGCTGATGCTGACCGTGAACAGGCCGAGGCCGTGAATGTGTACGCCACAGCACAGATCGCACGCGCCTGCTCTGATGTCGGTTCGCGGCTGGTGCACATCTCGACCGACGCGGTGTTCAGCGGAGCACGTGGCAAGTACAGCGAACTGGACCAGCCTGAGCCCTTCTCCTGGTACGGGGAGTCGAAATTCCTCGGTGAGGAGCAAGTGCGCGACACACTTGCTGATCACCTCATCGTGCGCACGAACTTCTTCGGGTGGAGTGACACGGGTCGCAAGTCGGTGCTTGAGTTCTTCGTGAACTCCCTGCGGGCTCATACGAATGTGCGCGGATATCCCGACTTCATCGTGACGTCGATCTACGCCCAGACCTTGATGGATGTGATCTGGCGACTCGGTGAACTCGGCACGACTGGCACCGTGCATGTGGCATCAAGCGATGCCCTCTCGAAATACGAGTTCGGGGTGCTTGTTGCTGAGCACTTCGGGCTCGACAGCGCTCTGATCGCTCGGGAGGGCCCGCCACCGCAGGCGCACACCACCTCGCGCGCACGCAATCTGTCGCTGGACACTTCGAAGGCAGCTGCATTGCTGGGCGGGCCGCTGCAGACTCAGTCAGCTGGCATCAGCCAATCTGCCGCCGATGAACGGGAACTTGCTCCGATCATCCGCGCCTAGCCAATCCGCACTGCTTGAGCTCAACGGGTGGAAGTGCGCTCCTTGATGGCAGCCGTGACCCAGGCCAGATAGCGCATCCCCGTGAAGGACGCGAGGAAGGGCGCCGCGTACACGGCCTCTGCTGGACTCAGGCGCGTCAGGGGTTCCACGAGATCGACCTTCAGCGGGTGCGCAGCGGACTGCAGCCGCCGAGCCACGGGCCAGCCACTCCTGACTCCGCGCGAGTAGATCTCATGATCGGAGATGCCGTACATGCGACAACGCACGACGATCTCCTCCCAGGATGTCTTGCCGAGCTCTTGCACGCAGGCATTCGAGATCGCAAACTTCGCGCCGAACTGCGCCGCCCAGCGCTCGCACAGTTCGGAGTCGTCAGAGAAGCGCGTCGTGCTGTCGTACGGGTGCGCGCGAAGCAGGTCGCCCAGGAACAGCGTCGGCGTGCCGATGATCAGCGAAGGACCTGGTATGAAGCGACCCTTGCGCCAGGCGTTCAGGCCGCGCGCTGAATAGCTTGTCCCCGCAATCTCCGTTCGAGCGCTGACTCCCTGCACACCCAGCCTCGTCAGATCGTCAATCATCAACTGCAGTTGGTCGGCCGCGATGACATTGTCCGAGCCCATGTTGAGTACCAAGGCTTGAGTCGTCTGTGCGATGCCGACATTGCGCGCATTGCCAAGACCAGTGCCCGGGTCGCTCAATACCTGATCGGCGAGAGTCTCGGCAATCTCGCGGGTGCCGTCAGTGGAATGGGCATCGACGACGATGAGCTCGCCGACACCAGCAGCTCGCAGTGACTCAAGGCATTGCGCAACGGAACCGATCGAGTTGAGTGTGCACACCACTGCCGCGACATCGCTCGGCGCATACGTCGACATTGACTACAGCCCGAGAAGTCGGGCTTGACGATCGAAGTCGGCAATGCTCGCGCGCACTTCATCGAAGGTGCCGCGCGCGACGATTCGCCCGTCCTCCAGGTAGATGACCTGATCGGCATGGCGCACGGTTGCCAGTCGGTGAGCAACGGTGATGGTCGTAACCTCACCCTCGAGCTCTTCCATCGTCTGGATGATCGACTGCTCAGTCTCGGCATCCAGGGCACTGGTCGCCTCGTCCAGCACCAGTAGTTTCGGCCGGGTGTAGAGAGCGCGAGCGATGCCCAGGCGCTGGCGCTGGCCGCCGCTGAGGCGGAAGCCACGCTCGCCAATCATCGTGTCCAGGCCCTCGCGATTCTGCAGAAGGAACTGGTCGAGGTGCGCGCGCTTGAGCGCCTCCCAGACCAGCGAGTCGTCGATGGCATCTGCGGGCAGGCCGAGCGCGACGTTCTCGCGCACCGATCCTGCGACCAGCGCAACTGACTGGGGCACATAGGAGATCGCGCCTGGCCAGCGATCGATCGCCTCGCGCGGACTCACCCCACTAATCGTCACTTCGCCTGAGTTCGGCTGCATGACGCCAAGGACGACATCGGCGAGGGTCGACTTGCCAGCCCCGGTGGACCCGACAAACGCAACAGATGTGCCTGACGGCACTTCACAACTGACCTCGATGAGCGCCGGCTCCAGGGAATCAAGGTAGGTGAGCGTCGCCGACTCAACCACGACACGTCCATCGAAGTCCGGATAGCCGCCCAGGACATGCTCATGTATCTCCGCGGCGGAAATCCGCACCCCGGAGCCCTTGGGCGCGGCAGCGGCAGTTCGCCTCAGGAAGTCGACCATGAAGAAGGTCGGCTGCGCCTGCACTGCCGCATTGCGGATCGTGATGCCGGCGCCCTGAACGCGCAGCAGCGCGGGCACGATTCGTGAACCCGCAGCAAGGAACAGGGCAACCGTCGACGCGGCCGCGCTCCAGTCCTTGGTGACGAATTGCACGACGGCCAAGATCAGCACACCGATGTACAGGGAGGCTTCGAGCACGTACTTGGGAATCTCAAGGATGAATGATGAGGTTGAACTCGCCATTGCATATCGGCCCACAAGCGACTCATAGCGATCGACGTAGAACTCACGTCGGTTCAACACTGTTGACTCACGGTAGGTGGCCAAGGCCTCCGAAACTGCCGTCAAGGTGTCGATCGAGGCATCCGTCATGACCTGCGCATTACGCGCCGACCAATTGCCGAGCAAACGGTGCAGCAGCAGCACCACTCCGCCGAACAGGCCAACGCAGATGAGTGTCAGGAGAGGGTCGTAGAACAGCAGGGTGATACCGACGATGGAGAACAGGAAGATCTCAGCCGCAATGGTGATGGCCGAACCAAGCAGCGACACTGTTGCAGCCCCGACTCCACTGCCCAAGCCATACATGGCCTCAGGGGTAGTCCACCTCTGGACATCAGCCAGCGGGCGACTCAGAAAATCGCGAGCCAGCCGAGCTGAGACTTCAGCCTGCTGGTGGGCGAGAAATCGGATGATGCGACGCGAGAGCAGCGCCGACATCAGCGTCTTGAACACCAGGATGAAGACCGCGGAAAGGGCGATCAGCACCGATACCTGGGAGACGGTCGGGTTGTTGATGCCCACCCAGCTCAGCATCTCGATCAGCCAGCCCGGGATATTGGCCACCGAGATGCCCGATACGGTCACTGCCGCCAGGAGTCCGATGAGCGCGATGCCGATGAGATCGAGCAGGCCGAGTGAGATCTGGATGCCCGCTGCCACGTAGAGCAGTCGACGCTTGCCGGCGGGCAGCAGTCGAACAGCTCGTCGAACGGAGGGGATGACCCCTGGGCTTTGGAAGTCCACGACATTGAGGCCGCGATGGGGTACGTCCGGTTCCTCTGTCACGAGGGCATCCGGGTCAATCACGACCGCTAACCTACCTTCACATCCATCAATCACCCGTTTGGAGTGGACGCGTGACAGCCCTGTTCATCGGAGTGGTGAGCTATCCGGCTTCGCGCTTCGCTGTGAGCACTGGGCCCGATGGACTGGGTCACACACTGGCTGCTCGACTGTCGCAGGCCGGCATCGACAGCACGGTCGAAGTCAACGCCACCAACGCCTACGAGCCACCGATGCTGGCGATCGACGGCAGAATGGTGGCGCGCTCCCTGCATGAGCAGTTGAACGTGGAGCGCCGCTGGGCTGCGTTCCTTCGACAGGGTCCTGACCCCGCTGGTCGCGTCAGGGGCTTCGGCGCGCGCGGTGTACGCCGGTGTCGGGAATGGCTTCGATACATCCGGCCCTGGCATGGCGCTGAGCGTGATTCGGCCGGTTCGCGGCGCATCCGCCGGCTTATCAACATCGAACTGTCCCATTTCTCACTTATGCGCAGTTCAGTTGCCGCAGGTTCGGACTGGACCCTGATCATCGAGGATGACGCCTCATGCCGGGATCTGGAGGACTGCGCGCGCGGGTTGATCGGCCTGATGGCCCAAGGCACCAGGCAGCCTGCATATGTCAACGTCTCGCAGTCCTTCAACGCCACTGACCTGGGCATCAGCCATCTCATCGCCCCGGTGCCGGGCGCCAGCTGGCAGGGCAGTGCCTCGCGAGCAGTGATGGCATCGACTCGCCCAGTCACCAACACCGTCTGCGCAATCCTGTACCGCACCTGCTTTGTCAGGGATTTGCTCGCAGTTGCCGATGCCATGCCCCTTGATCCGGTGATCCCCATCGACTGGAAGCTCAACCTCGCCTTGATGCACATGTTCGAGCAAGGCGATCTCACAGCTGGTGACTGCTGGACCGTGATGCCCGCCCCCATCGACCAGCTTTCGATGGTCGCTCAGGGATAATGGCGTGGTGAAGCGGTACGAGCAGGTTGTCAACGGGCTCGCGCGCAAGGTGGGGCTGCAGATCTCCCGAGTCGGAAGCGAGAGCAATCGTCTTCCCGTCGAAGCATCGGCACAGGACGCTGAGCTCATTGCACGAGTCCGCCCCTACTCCATGACCAGTGCCGAGCGGCTGTGGAGTCTGATCAACGCGGTCCGCTATGTGACTGATCAGCCGATCCCGGGTGATTTCGTCGAGTGCGGGGTGTGGCGCGGCGGCAGTGTGATGGCCATGGCGCTGGAGTTGAACAATCTCGGTGTCAGCGATCGACCCTTCTGGCTGTACGACACCTTCGCCGGCATGACGGCTCCCACTGCAGCCGATGTTGAAGCTGGCACCGGGGTGACGGCGGCCGACATGCTCGCGTCGACGCCAACCGACGACGGAAACAACGTGTGGTGTATCGCCAACCGGATGGATGTCGAGGCCAATCTGCGGCTCACCGGCTACCCGATGGAGCAGTTCACTCTCTGCGAGGGCGATGTGCGCGA
>Ga0172380_10004982_pt1 | contig 16524 bp, 16 predicted proteins | sample Leawe162metaG_FD_119747 | JGI IMG/M metagenome (GOLD analysis project Ga0172380, IMG submission 119747) | Leachate microbial communities from a municipal landfill in Southern Ontario, Canada - Leachate well 162 metaG | ecosystem: Engineered > Solid waste > Landfill > Unclassified | place...
GCTGAGGCTGATGATTATGAAATTCATGCCGCTGATCCGTGGGGCAATGAATAAAGCCAATTTGGACACCAAGGAAATGAAAACCGTGGTCAGTATGATTAAAGACCTGACCACCAGCCAGCAACAATTGGAGCAATCCGCTACGATTAATCAAAAAAGAGCGGCTGAAATCAAGCGCGAAGCCGCCAAGGAAGCCACCGAACAAGCGGCAAAAAACGTTGAGAAAGCCGCTACAGCGCGGGGTTTAAATAAAGAATTCGCCCAGTTTTTACGCAATGAAGTGTTACAGGGCGGGGTGTAATGAAATCCGCATTGCCTGCTTTAGGCGACACCCAGCGCATTATCGAATGGGACGAATTGCCGGAAAGAGTCCGCGCCATTCCTGATGGCTTCAACCCATTGGCAAGCGGCGTGTTTATGAAACACCAGACCGAATGGGTCAATTTGATGCACAGCGTTGACCTGGCGATTGCCGAAAAGTGCCGGCGCTCAGGCATCACCCTGGCAACCGCGCTAGATGACACCATCACCGCTGCATCCATCAAGTCCGCTGGTGGCATGAACGTGTTTTACCTTGGCGACACCCGCGAAAAGGGTTTGGAGTTCATTGGTTATTGCGCCAAGTTTGCCCGCACCATCGTCGAGAGCATGGGCGGCAGTGCGGTCAGCCAGATTGAGCAATTCTTGTTTGAAGACCAAGACACCAAAGGCGGTGACAGCAAGCATATCAACGCTTTTCGCATCCGCTTTGCCAGTGGCTTCCGTATCGTCGCCCTGTCCAGCCGCCCTGAAAACCTGCGCGGCTTGCAGGGTATTGTCAATATAGACGAGGCAGCCTTCCATAAAAACGTCGGCGTCGTCATCGAGTCGGCGGCGGCATTGCTGATCTGGGGCGGCAAGATACGCGTCATCAGCACCCACAACGGCGTTAAAAACCCGTTCAACCAATTGGTCTCCGATGTCAGGAATGGGCAGTACGGCAAATCGGCGGACGTGTTCAGCATCACCTTTGATGAATGCGTCGCCAATGGCCTCTATGAGCGCGTCTGTTTCATGCAGGGCAAAAAGCCCACCGACGAGGGCAAAAAAGACTGGTATCTGCGCATCCGCAAAGGCTACGGGCCGCGTAAATCCGCCATGCGTGAAGAGCTGGACACCATCCCGCGTGACGGCGACGGTTCGGCCATTCCAGGCTTATGGATAGAACGGGCGATGAAGGAAGAGCGCCCTGTACTGCGCTGGTCGTTGGATGATAACTTTAAATACTGGCCACCCGAAGCGCGTGCGCGGGAAGCCGAAGCCTGGATTCAAAAGCACCTAAAGCCGTTGCTGGATGCGCTGGACAACAACAACCGCTGGTGGTTCGGCATGGACTTTGCCCGCAAAGGCCATTTGTCCGTCATCACCCCGGTCACCAAAAAAATAAATTTATGCCGTTATGTGCCGTTTGTCATTGAGCTGCATAACTGCCCCATTGCCCAGCAAAAGCAAGTGCTGTGGTGCTTTATAGCCGCACTGCCAAACTTTAGCGGCGGCGCGATGGATGCCACGGGGCCAGGGCAAAACTTGGCCGAAGAGACCTGGGATAAGTGGAACAACGTCCTTGAAGTCACCTTTAGCCAAAACTGGTACCGCGACAACATGGGGGCGTTTATTGATGCCTTTGAAAGTGATTTGATGGACATCCCGCGCGACAGCGAGCATGACAGCGACCTGCGTGACCTGGAACGGGTAGATGGCATCATCAAGCCGCCCAACGTCGCCGCCGAAAACGAAGACGGCATCAAACGGCACGCCGACTATGCAATTGCCTTGGCGTTGGCCGACTTTGCCGCCCGCAACGCCAGCCACTTTGCCACTGATGGCTTTATTGCCATCCCCCGTCATGCGCGGGGAAATTCCGGCAAACGCGATAATGATGATAACGATTTTGCGTCACGGCGCATGTGAGCCTAAAAAACTATGACCATCCTAGACCATCGCGGCAACCCCATCAGCCCACCCCAGCTGGCAGAGCCGCAAACCGCCACCATCACGGCGTTGCAGCATTTTTGGCACGACGTCAATACGGCGGCGGGCTTATCCCCTGCACGGCTGGCGCAATTGTTTGCGTCAGCCGCTGCTGGAAATCTGGCTGACCAGGCCATTTTGTTCGAAGACATGCTGGAGCGGGACGCGCACCTGTACGCAGAAATGGACAAGCGCAAATCCGCCCCGGGCACACTGGACTGGGCTATTGTGCCGCCCCGTAACGCCACGGCTGAAGAAAAGAAACTCGCGGCCTACGCCGAAGAGGTGCTGGGCGATTTGCCGGATTTTGAAGACCTGGTGAAGGCGTTGATGGATGGGGTCGGCCACGGCTTTTCCGCCCTGGAACTGACTTGGCATAAGGATGGCGGCGAGCTGCTGCCTAGCTTTGAGCATCGCCCGCAAGAATGGTTTCAATTGTCGATGGATAGGCGTGAACTGCGCCTGCGTGATGGTTCAGCCGATGGCGCACAGCTATGGCCGGCAGGCTGGATCATGCACAGCCACGGTTTGGCAAAAACCGGCTACCTAGGCAAGATGCCGCTGTACCGTGTGCTGGCATGGCCGTTTTTATACAAAATTTACGGCCTCGGTGACTTTGCCGAATTTCTTGAAACCTATGGCCTGCCGATCATCAAGGGCAAATACCCGTCCGGCGCAACCACTGACCAGCAACGCTCCTTGCTCAGGGCGGTACAGTCCTTAGGCCACGACGCCCGCGCCATTATGCCTGCTGATATGGAAATAGAAATCATCAATGCCGCATTGGGCGCGAACACCGGGCATTTGGACATGGTGGCCTGGGCGGACAAAGCCCAGTCCAAGTGCATCCTAGGCGGCACACTCACCAGCCAAGCGGACGGCAAGACCAGCACCAACGCCCTGGGCAATGTCCATCAGGACGTGCGCACCGACATCCGCAACGCCGACTGCCGCCAGCTTGCCGGCACCCTGACCCGTGACCTGGTATATGTCCTATTGTTGCTGAACAAAGGCGGCATCACCAGCTTAAGGCGCTGTCCGCGCCTGGTGTTTGACACCGGCGAAGCCGAAGATTTGGCATTGTACGCCGACAGCCTGCCCAAGCTGGTGGGGGTCGGCATGAAAATACCCGCCCGTTATGCCCACGACAAGCTCAAGATACCGGAGCCGGAAGGGGATGAGCTGGTCTTGGGCGTGCCGGTTAGCTCGCCGCCTGTCATAGCGCCCACTGTTGCCGCCGCCAGCACGGGAATAAAAATCATCGGCCCCGTGTTCACGCCCAAACAGCAAGCCGTGGAAGCCTTGGGCGACCAATTGCTGGCACAGCTCGGCAGTCCGGTCAACGCCGACCTGATCCGTGCTGCCATCCGGGCCGCATCAGACCCTGAGGACTTTGAGCGCCGCCTCGCAGCGCTCATGTCAGGCAGCAGTCAGGACGAATTCGCCCAGGCGCTAAGCTATGGGTTGTTCGCTGCCGACATCCTAGGCTATGTCCACGGCATTGAGGGCTGATTATGCCGCCACCGCTAAGCCTTCCGCCCGTTGACGGCGGCCCTGTCCACTTTCTCGAGGCCATCCGTGCCGCCGAGGCAAGGGTCGTGGTGTTGCCGGACATCTATTATGGGCAACTGCAAGGGTTGGCGCGGCAAAAGGCCTTTTCCATTGCGGGCATCGCGGCGCATGACCAACTAAAGGCGGTGCTGGGCGATTTGAACAAAGCCCAGGCCAACGGACAGACGTTTAAACAATGGCAGCGCAATCAGTCCGTAAAGGATTTGGAGCTGCCCGCATATCGGCTGGACAATATTTTTCGCACCAATATCCAAGGCCAATACATGGCGGGGCGATGGGAGCAGATCACCCGTACCCAAGACAGCCGCCCGTACCTGATGTACGATGCCCTCAACGACACCCGCACCCGCCCCGCACACAAAGCCCTGGATGGCTTCATCCGTCCGGTCAACGACCCGATCTGGCGGCGGATAAGCCCGCTAAACGGTTATCGGTGCCGATGCGGGCTAATTAGCCTGACTGAAACCCAAGCCAAAGCGAGGTCGATAGATGGCGAGGGGCTCAATAAAGCATACAATCCAGCAACAATGCAGCCAGACGCAGGCTGGGATTATTCGCCGCAAGACCGCCTGGAGGGTGTCAATAAGGCAATTGGGGAAAGGAAGGCTATGGGTGGGGCATTGGCAAACGCACTGCCGGAAGTGGTTGACGCCCAGGCTGTTGCCAAAACAGCTCAGGCAGGCACAATAAAGGATGCCTTAATTTTGCCAAAATCAGGCAAGGCAAGGCAGTCAGCAAAACTTATTCTGGCTGAAATAGATGCCATCCATAGTGTCAGCAACTTGCCCGCTATTCCGGTAGTTGCAACAACATCAAAACGATCTGCCGGATCGTACCATTATCTTATTGGCGGCAAGCCAATCAATATAAAAATCAATACAGGTAAATTGGCACCTCATCGTGAACTGACGCTGGCCCATGAAATTGGCCATTTTATTGACCACCAGGCTATATCAGGGGTTAGCGTGTTCGCAAGCGAATCAAGCCCCCTGATGGATGAATGGATAGCGGCAGTTGATGCGAGCAAGGCGACCGAATTGCTAAAGGTCGGTAATCCAAAAATGGCGTATTATCTGTCAAGGCGCGAGCAATGGGCACGCAGCTATGCGCAGTATATCGCCACAAAAAGCGGCAACCCGCTACTGGTTGGGCAGCTGGATGCCATTAGGGCGCCTAATCCGCTGCACCATGACTGGGTTGCACATAGGCAGTGGCAAGATGATGATTTTGTCCCTATATCGGCAGCAATAGACAGTATTTTTAGTAAATTAGGATGGTTAAAATGATAAAACTAGACCAAGCAATCAACGAAGAGCTAGACCGCATCAAACAGGATACGCCCACCGACAAGTGGCTGGATGTATTGCTTGAAAAATTCCCGGACGCAGACCCTGAATTCCTAATGGAAATGGTGATGATTGAAGCGGGCGGGGACTGCGTGGCCGAAGGGGCAAAATAATGCCCGCCATCACCATTGATGTGGACAGCCAAGCCGTCACCAACGCCCTCACACTGTTGGCGCAATTCCCCAGCCATTTGCGCCCTGCCATGGACGCGGTGGGGGCGCACATGGTCGCCAGCACCCACTTAAATTTTCGCGGCCAACACAGCCCGGACGGCCAAGCTTGGGCACCGTTAAGCGAAGCGACGCTCGCCAACCGGCGTGGCGGCGAGGGGCAAATTTTACGGGACACCGGGCGGCTTAATCGCAGCATCACCCATAATGTTTTGCCCGACGGCGTGGAGATTGGCAGTGATGTGGTGTACGCAAATATGATGCAATTCGGCGGCAAAAAAACCGATTTTCCGTGGCTGTGGGGCGATATTCCAGGGCGCAGTTATTTGGGTTTTTCTGCGGGTGACGAGGCAGATGTTACGGCTATTATCGGCAACTTTTGGCAGCGTGCCGCAGGGCTATAAAGCCTAAAAAAAACATAAGCCAACCGCAAAGGCCGCCAAAATGGCCTAGAAAGGCGTTTTTATTCCATACTAAAAACGTCTACAGGCAATTGATTTAAAACTAAAATCGAGAAAACAAAAAAGCAATGCCAAGGCAAGGCTAAAGCAAAAAACGCCTTATATCGCAAACAGAAAAGGATTTAAGCATTTTTAAAAAGTCAATCTTTTTATAACAATTCATAGGTCGTTGGGTGCGCCTGGTCCATTCCGCACGTCTAAAAAAACCCTCAAAAAACCATCCGATGACCGCCTTGGCAATACCCGTATTGCTGCCTTGACACGGCAAAAAACCCTACACTGGACGCACCTCAAAAAAACCTGTCGCGCCCGATGCCAGCACCCAAAACACTCATTAAAAATCATCAGGCTATTGGCGCTTGCATCGTCAATTTGCCAAAAAACATTGCTGACGAAGTGCAGATTTTTCCTGCCGGAGAATTCAATGTGCCGCTGGGCTCGATGCTTGGCACGGGCCCTTGGCGGCTCGATGCGGCGGCGGCAAAGCAGTTGATTACCACTGTTGCCCGGCGCAAAAATGACATTTTAATCGATTATGAACACCAAAGCCTGACTGCCAGCCAGTCGGGGCATAAAGCCCCTGCCGCCGCCTGGTTAAAAACGGATTCGCTAGTTTGGCGCGACGGTGAAGGTCTGTTTGCCGTCAAGCCGGACTGGAAGGCGGCGGCGGCAACATTGATTGATGCTGACGAGTATCGCTATCTCAGCCCTGTCTTTATTTACAACGATAACACGGGCGAACCTGAAAACATTATCAGTATCGCCCTGACCAACACCCCCGCCATCGACAACATGCTGCCCGTATCCTTGGCGGCGGCGATGGTGGGTTTTACCAACCCACAGGACACCACCACCATGAATGAAGAACTGATGGAGCGTTTGCGGTATTTGCTGAATTTGCCGCTCACCACCACGCCGGAAGAGATGCTGTCAGAACTGGATAAGCTCAAGGCTATATTGTCCGGCGAAGGCCAGTCGGTCGCCGCCGCCAGCCTGCCGGAACTTATCAACGCCCAGCACGACAAAATCGCCGCGTTGTCTGTTGCCGAACCTGATCCGGCCAAATACGTGCCCATAGCCGCCATGTTGGCCGTGCAGCAACAACTCGGCACAAACGCCAAAGAAGAGCAAAAACACAAGGTCGCAGCACTAATAGCCGCCCATCCGGCAATACTCACCCCACCGCTAGTGGATTGGGCAACACGGCTGGGCGAGCAGGATTACGCGGCGCTGGAAAATTATATCGCCACCGCCAGCCCCATCGCCGCGCTGACCATGCGCCAATCCGACACCACTGCCCGACAAGATACGCCAGCCCAGCTGACGCACGAAGAAAAAGACATGTGCAAGCGCTTAGGGCTGGGTGAAGCCGATTATCTGGCAACCAAAACAGGCTAACTATCATGACCGCACTAACCAAAGAACGCGACACCAAACAACGCGCCGGGGACCTGATTGCCGTTCCGGCGGTGACCAACAAAACATTTTACACCGGTGCGATAGCCTGCATCGATGCATCGGGCTGGGCAACCCCCGGCGCGACCGCCACCACCTTAAAAGCGGTCGGACGGGTTGAAGAAACCCTGGACACCACGGGCATCAGTAGTGGCGGGTACAGCGTGACCGTCAGGCGCGGGGGGTTTAAGTTTGCCAATGCCGGTGACATTGTGCAGGCGGACACCTTTGGGACGGCCTACCTCGTCGATGACCAAACCGTGGCGGGCGATGACGGCACCGGCACGCGCTCGGTGGCCGGAAAAATCATCGCCGTCGATGATGACGGCGTGTGGGTCGAATTCACTTAACACCGGGCACTTTAACTACAAGGACACGACATGATTATCAACACGGCAAACCTGCGCACGCTACAGACCGGTTTTAACACCGCGTTCAACCAGGCGTTTATGGCGGCGGAAAGCCAGTACCAGCAGATTGCGATGGTCGCCCCATCAACCACCGCCAAGGAAACCTACGGCTGGCTAGGCCAATCCACGGGCTTTCGCGAGTGGCTGGGCGACCGGGAAATCCAAAATCTGCAAGCGCACGATTACACCATCAAAAATAGGGATTTTGAAAACACGGTAAAAATCCCCCGAAACGACATTGAAGATGATAGCTACGGGGTTTATACCCCCGTCATCGCCCAACTTGGGCAAGACGCCAGAGTGCATCCTGATGAGCTGTGTTTTAGCTTGCTGAAAGCGGGTTTCGCCACGGCTTGTTATGACGGCCAGTATTTTTTCGACACCGACCACCCGGTCAAGGGTGCCAGCGTGTCAAATTCAGGTGGCGGGTCAGGGACGGCCTGGTATCTGCTCGACACCTCACGCATTATCAAGCCGATCATTTACCAGCCGCGCAAGGCATATAACTTTGTTGCCTTGACCAAAGACGATGATGAAAACGTCTTTATGCGCAAGGAGTTTATTTATGGGTCGGAAGGTCGCGGCAATGTCGGCTATGGCCTATGGCAAATGGCTTACGCCAGCAAGCAAATATTGGATATTGACAGCTACGCGGCGGCGCGGGCGGCAATGATGTCATTTACCGGCGACAACGGCAAGCCCCTGAACACCAAGCCGACGTTGCTTGTTGTGCCGCCCTCGCTAGAAAAAGCCGCGCTGCAAATACTCAATGCCGAAATGGTCAGTAATAACACCAACGTCTACCGTGGTACGGCATCATTGCTGGTCACGCCCTGGGTTGTTTAGCCCTTAACCCGCACACCGGAGCTGTTTATGTCAACCCAAGAAGAGCTAGAAGTACAAGCCAAGGCTAAGGCGGAAGCCAAAGAAAAAACCAAAGCCGAGGCCAAAGAAAAAACCAAAGCCGAGGCCAAAGAAGAAACCAAGCCGATTACCGTCATCGCCAAGCGTGACGGCTTCCGGCGGGCAGGACGCGAATGGCACGGAACGACCGAAATTGACTTGGCCAGCCTAAAAGAAAGCGAGCTTGAGCAATTGAAAGCCGAGCCCATGTTGACCGTCATCGGGTAGCGTCCATGTATTGCACCAAGCAGGACATGATAGACCGGTTTGGCGAGCTGGAACTTGCGCAGCGCACCGACCATGCCAGCGGGGAGGTTATTGATGATGCGGTGCTGACCCTGAAAATGACCGACGCCGCCAATGAAATCAACAGCTACCTGACCCAGTACGCGTTGCCGTTGCCGTCCGTGCCTGCGGGTTTGGTCAGTCGGGCATGTGATATTGCCCGTTACAACCTGTATCAAAACCTTGACCTTGATAAAGAGAGCATGGTTAAGGTGCGCTATAGCGACGCCGTCGCATGGTTAAAAATGGTGGCCAAAGGCGATGTACAACTGGGGATGGACGATAGCGGCAGCCTGGCTGATACGCAGACGGTGGTGGCGGTCGAATCGCCACCACGCTTGTTTGGCAGAGGTCAGCGATGACCTTGCGGCAGTTGGTTGCAACAAAAATACAAGATGCCAACCTTGGCTTTAAAGAAGTTGCGGCAGCGGCGGACTTGGAGGCCATTATAAAAGGCGCTGTGCTTGCGCCTGGTTGCTATATCTACCGGCAAAGCAACCGTGCCCACCCCAACACGGCAATCAATAGGGTGCGGCAAAAGCGGGCGGAATTTATCGGGCTGGTTGTCGTCACCCGCAACGTCAAAGACGGCAAAGGCGGCGGCAACGCGGATGAAAGCGAGGGCTTTTGCGATCTGCTTATGGAGCAATTGCTGGGTCACGCCCCGAGCGAAGATTATCTGCCGATGGAGTACGTTAGCGGCGATCTGATCCTGCTGAAAGACGGCAGCCACTATTGGCGGGAAATTTATCAATCCAGCCGCTTTATTAGCGCCTGACAACCTTAACAGCGAGGATTTATGGACAAAAAAGAGCACTATGCGACAGGAAAGACACACCAAGAGTTTGTAAAAGCGGGCAAGCCCGGCTGGTATGACGCCAAGCGGGATGCGTATTTCTTTGATGGCGAAACCCCGCAGCCACTGCCGGCCAGTGCAAAAACAGCAACGCCAACGCCAACGCCAACGCCAACGGCAGCAGTGGCGGAAGCGCCAAAACAAAACGAAAAAAATGATGTTAAACCAACCGAAAAGGTGAAGAAATGACACGGGCCATTTTTAGGGAAGACCAGACGGTAATCCTGGTAAAAATAGAAGCGGCGCCAGGGGTTGACAGCTTGCCCGAAGCCGCAGACGTGATTGTGGTCAATTCGTTGACCGTCAAGCGCGACAAGAAATTTGTCGATGCGCCGCTGGTAAAATCCATGCGCGGCAATGACCGGAAAAAATTTGTTGCCGAAAGCGGCACGATAGAAATCGAGTGCGACCTAGCCCTGGGCGGGGCGAACGGGGTGGCCAAACCGGGGGCGCTGCCGATGACTGATGTGTTGCTGCGCTCATGCGCCATGCAGCGGCTACAGTCAACCGCCGCAATTAACAGCACGGCGCAAGGGGGCAGCAAGGCTGGCATTATCTTGGCGGCGGGCAGCTCCAGCACGGATGACTATTGGGCAGGACATACTATTAACGTAAAAGTGCTGTCAGGCGCAGCACAAGCCCCTAGTGCGGCCACCAAGAATCTAGTCAAGCTGGCAGCTAACACAGTGGAGACCTCGGGCACTGCCGGATCCGCGTCGACAACATCAACAGTCGTGCTGGCCGCGACCGCATCCAGTGTGGATGGCGATTATGTCGGCCAAGGCGTGACCGTCGGCAGCGAGACCAGCACCGCCACCGGTTATGACGGGGCAACCAAAACACTGACTGTTAGCCCGGCCTACACGGCCACCGCCGCTGACCAGGTTTATAAGATATTGTTTGCCACGGACGACCTGGTCGGTTACCAGTTGTCGCTAGTCCATTATAGCGGCACTGTGGTGGATAATGTGGCACATAATTCCACATTGTCGGTCGTCTATTTGCCCGTCGATGCAGTGGGCACTGCCAATTTAAGGGGCATGTTGCTGAGGGTCGTGACGGCGGGCGGCGACCCTGAAACGATCAGAATTGCTGGCTATGACGTCAAGACTAGAAAATGCCTGCTGGCAAAAAAACTATCCGTCCTGCCAACTGGCACATCAACCTTTACCGTGCTAGAGCAGCAATTGATTGCGGCCTTTAATGCAACAACCAAAGAGTGCATGTTGGCGGGGAACCTGGTCCAGGCAGCGGTGGCAGGTGAGGCGTACACCATCGGCCAGTCGCGGCTGATTACTGCTTATGACGGCACAAGCCTGTTTGCATCGGTTGACTGGCCCCTAAGCAAATACCCCAACACCAACACGGACTACAGCATTAATCCGTTTGTATCCTACACTGCATTAAGCAACTCAACAGGCGAAGAAAGCACTAGCATTTATTACTATGAAGAAGATGTGTTGTATCGGTTTGTCGCCTGCAAAGGGACGTGCACATTTGACCGCAACAGCGGCGAATCTGACAAAGTAAAATTTACGCTGACAGGGTTGGTCGGTATCTGCGAAGACAGTAGCCGACCCGCCACCACTATGTCGCGCTACGTGCCTAGCCTGCCGGTGTCGGCAGGCAACACCTACTCGCTGGCTATTATGGGTTACCAAAACGCCGCGCTCAGCAAGTTTTCGGTGGATATTGGTAACAAAGTGCTTTACCGCAACGTGCCCAACGACGAGGGCATCTATATCATGTCACGCGCTAGCCAGATAAAAGCGTCGATGGATAAGACCACTTTTGCGGACTTTGATTTGCATAGCGCGGCAAACAAGGGTGACGCCCTTAAGTCGTGGTTTGTCAACGGTTACCCTGGCAACCAAATATCCATGATAGCCCCATTGACCGCCATTATGGAATCACCAGGGGATTCCAAGCAGGATGGCATCCGTCAGTATGATCTGGGGCTGAGCATCTTGCCGGACGAAGCGGGCGGCATTGATTTTAAATTAGTGTTCAATTGATTTTTTCTTAACAAGGGTAATAAATATGGCTACAAAAACAAATGCCGTCAGGTTTGGGCGCCGAGAAAGCAGGCGCTTTGTTGCGCTGTTGATTGAAGAGGGCGATTTTACACAAGTGTTCGAGCATGAAATGGAGGTGGAATTAAAAATATTCAGCCCCACGGAATGGGAGGCACGGATGGAAGATAAAAAACTGCTGCAAAAGGACGTGCTGGCAGAAACGTTGCTTGACGCCAAAACGTTGGGTGAAAACAACAAACCCGTCGCCTTTGATAACGCCGTAAAGCAGGTCGTGCTGGCCGAGCCGTGGGCGGTGCGTAGCTTGTATGCTTACCAGTCCGGATTCCAAGTGGGGCTTACCAGCATCGAGGTCAAAAACCAATTACTGGGAAACTTAACGCCGCTGGCTACTTCTGGAAAAGACAAGGGGAGCTAGCCCCAGAGGTCGATTTGGCGGACAAATACCAGCGGTTCGGCTTAAATGCGCCTGACCTTGTCCGCCAAACCAAGCCACTAGGAGATTTTATCATCTTGTTCGAAGGGATCGAGGCCTTCAACTTTTTTTTGCAAGTGCAAACCTATTGGCTGCATGGCTTTAACGGCATCACCGGGCTTGACCACGCCGCCGTCATCAGCCGCATCGCGTTGTTTGTTGACAACCGGACTGACCAGCAATGGCTGTTGCAATGCGTCGAGGCCATTGAGGCGGGGGTGCTTCAGGCCTGCGCCGACCGCACCGCAGAAGAAGACGACCAAAAGCAGGGCGAGCAGCGCATCGCCCTGACCGACCCACAAAAACAAGCGATAGCCGCCAGAAAATCACGGAGATGTTAGGGACATGAGCGCGAACAGTAATTTACGTCTGACCCTGCAACTGCGTGCCAACGCCGACGGCTCGCTGTCCATCATCCCGCAGACCACGCGCAATATCAACCAAATGGGCAACGCCACCGACCAAGCGGGGCGGTCGGCGGCCAATTCGTCAAGAAATTTTAGCGGCTTGGCGACTAATGCGCTGGACGTAGGCAGTGCCGCCCGCGCTGCAGCGGGCGGTTTATCGCTTATTGCCTTGTACGCATCAGGCAAGGGGCTGGTGAATTACGCCGACAACTTGCAAATGCTTGATGCGCGTATAAAGGGGAGCACATCATCAGTTGGCGATTTTAATTTAGCCAATAGCGCACTGGTCGACCTGTCGCTAAAGACACACTCTGCGCTTGAGGGTAATGTGCAGCTGTTTACCAGGACAAACAAATCGGTCGAGGCGATGGGTGGGTCGATGGGCAATACCGTTGCCTTTGTCGACATGCTTGCCAAATCGCTTAAAATTTCCGGCACGGCGACCTCGGAACAAGCGGGGTTGACACGGCAAGTCGCCCAAGCACTTGCTTCAGGCGTATTGCGCGGCGACGAATATAATTCTGTGATGGAAAACGGCGCACGCTTTGCCTATGCATTGGCAGACGGCTTAGGTGTCAATGTCGGCGCACTGCGGGCGATGGCCGAGGCCGGGGCATTGACAACAGATAAAGTGTTTCCGGCGCTATTATCACAGTCTGAAAAACTGACTGCCGAGTTTAACGCCTTGCCGGTCAGCGTGGCGGCGGCGTTTAATAATGTTGACACCCAGTTCGGGCGCTACATCCATGGCGCCAATTCCGCACATCAATCAACTAGCGATCTGGCTGCGGGCGTTGATAAGCTGGCCAACAATTTGCCACCAATTTTAGACGGGTTAGTGACTGTTGGTAAGGTGGCCGTTTTGGCGTTTGCTTCCCAAGGGCTTTCCGCGCTGATAACATTTTCCGCCGCGCAAGCAAAGGCCGTTACGATAAACGCCGCACATGCCCAAGCAATCGCTATGGACAGGCAATTTATCGTGGAACATGCCCAAGCGCAGCTTGCAGATGTCGAGGCGACTAATGCTGTAGTACAAGCGGCCAGACTGGAAACGATTGCACGGCTGCAGGCAACAAATGCAGTCATTGCCAGCATCCGCGCCGACATCCAGCGCTATGGTGCGATGGCGAACGGGACAGCGCTGACCCGACAACTCGCAATCGCCGAACAACAACGCTCAGCAGTGCTGGCGGAACTGGGTCTTTTAGGGCAACAACAAGCGCGGATCAACACCCAAATGGCGGCAACTACAGCACAATTGACCGCAGCCCAAGAAGCCGCCACAGTATCCTCCATGTCATTCGCCGCCAGCCTACGCCTTTTGCTGAACCCATTGAATTTGCTTAATGTCGCTATTGCGGGTTATGCAGGCTATGAGTTTGGTTCGTGGCTTAGTGGTTTTGATACAGTCGCGAATGCCGCATCGAATTATCTTGGGAAATTGGCACATGATTTTGAAAATGTCAGTTATTGGGCCGCCTATTCAAAGGCGGCAATCACCGGAAACTGGTCATCACTCGACACGATAACCGCCGCCCACGAGCGCAACACCCGTGCTATTGATGACAACGTCAATGGATCAATCGCCTACCGCACGGAGCTGGACAAGGCCAATTTGTCCCAGCAAGACTATAAAGACCTGACCTTGTCATTGCGGACACCCGCTGAAATGTTCCAGCAAAAAACGGCGGACATCACCGCCGCATTCAACCAAGGGCTAGTCCCGCTTGACAAATACATTGCCAGGCTTGGCGATTTGCGCGATGAAATGGACAGGCTAAACAGGGCAAAACTGACCGGCTTCCAAAAAGAAATGGAAAAGGTCAATACAGAAATATTTAACGCCAGCCATTCGCCGCTTGAAAACAAACGCCTTGAGTTGTCGGCGACCCTTAAAGATCCTATCGAGCTAAACCTTGCTGTTGAGGCCTATGCAAAATTGTTTGCCCTGCAAGACGAGCAAAAGCTAAGGCAGCAGGATTTGGCAAAGAGTCAAAAAGCCGCGCGGAAAGAAGATAACCAAGCCGCCAAAGAAGCGGAGCGCATGGCTAAAGACTATGCGGACACGGTGTCGGCAATGCAACGCGAGTTGGATTTGCATGGCAAAACAGGCCGCGCCGCCGCATTGGAATGGGACATTGCCAATGGCATCCTGGATAAATTTAACGAGAAACAGCAGCTAAAGTTGCTTAATTTAGCCGCTGAGCTGGACTTTAAAGACCAATCGGCCAAATTTGACAATGCAGAAAAACAAGCCATGGAGGGGCTGGTTGACAAATACAACCAGCTGACGCTGTCGGCGCGGGCCTACTATGCCGAGAAGTTAAAGGCGGACGGCGTAAGGCCGGAGGCGGTTCCGGCGTTGTTGGTGCAGTATGACAAAACCGCCGCCGCCGAAACCGCCAAGACGGAGATAGACGCCAACCATGCCGCGCTAAAAGCCTATAACAGCGAGCTTGACGAGGCCAAGACCAAAACGGCAACCTTGGGCGATGTGACGGCGGCGATTTTTGACAGCTCGCTGGGCGGCATCCATGCGATGGCGGGGGCGTTTGACAGTATGGTGGAATCCATCGACAAAAGCACCAAGAAATTGGATGACAACCGTGCCGCCCAGGCATTGAATGCCAAAGAGGCAGACCCGGTGTTCAGGGCGGAAAATGAAAGGAAATACGCCGCCGAAGCGCTAAATCTAAACGATGATATGCTTAAGGCCAAGCTGGGCGGGGCGCGGAAAATCGCCGGGGCGCTGGAGTCGATGCTTAAAAAAGGCTCGACCGAACAAAAGGCCGCTCATGCCGTGACCATGGCGCTGGCCGGCGTGGAGCTGGCAATGGACATGAAGAAAATGCTCGGCATCGGCATGGTGACGGCGGCGGAGACGGCGTCGGTCGTCCCCAGCATTGCCGCCAGCACGGCAAAAGGCGGGGCAAAAGCCGCTGAGGCAGTGGCCACCCAAGCCAGCGCAGGGCCATATATCGGCTTTGCCTTAATGGCGGCGATGGCGGTGGCGATGGCGGCGATTGGCTTTTCAGTAGGCGGTGGCGGTAGCATATCAACTCCTCCACCACCCACCGCACCTGACACCGGCACGGTGCTGGGTGACAGCACGGCGCAGTCGCAGTCGGTCGGCAATGTCGTGAAGACGCTCAAAGACATCCATGCGCAGGAATACCCCGAACTGCGCGGCATCAACGCAGGCATTGCCGCGTTGTCCACCGGCATTACCGATGTGGTGACGCGGCTGTTCCAGGCGGGCGGTATTAATGGTGCGGCGTTGTCTGCAAACACTAAAGGGCCGTTTGATAAAGTGCTGTCGTTAGGCGGCGTTAATTTTGACCCTATACTCAATTGGATAATTGGCGGGATTTTTGGTGGCGCGACAAAGTACGAGCAAACCGGTGGCGGTATCGTCTCTAGCCCAACTGACTTGCTTAGCCTCATCAACGGCCAGCCGCTAAAGGCCGAGCAGTACGCCACCATCAAGAAAAGCGTGGACGGTGGCTGGTTTGGCTCTGATTCGGTGTCTTACACTGAGCAACGCCAAGCGCTTAATGTGCAGACCCAACAAGCGCTCGATTCCGTGTTCCAAAACATGGGTGTCACGATGCTGGGGCTGGCGGTGCAGCTGGGCAACAACACCCAGGCCGCCGTCGAGCAGTATGTCATCCCTGAAATGAAGATTGACCTTTACGGCCTGTCCGGCGAGGATGCGGTGAAAAAACTCAACGGGGTCATTTCCACCCAGCTGGACACGATGGCCAGTGCGGTGTTTGGCGCGATGGTCGGGCAATATCAAAAGCTGGGCGAGGGGATGCTGGAGACCACGGTGAGGATTGTCTCTGAAATTGCCGTTGTCAATGATGCGCTCGCCCAGTCCGGCCTGACGATGGGCAAGGACGCCATTGCTATCAGTGACGCGCTGGTGCAAACGGCGGGCGGCCTAAAAGACTTCCAAGACCAGTTTGCCAGTTATTACGACAAGTTTTACAGCGACCAAGAAAAACAGGCGCGGCTGCAAGACAACCTGGGCGGGCAGTTGAACGCTGTGGGCTTGGGGCTTGCCAGCACCCGCGAGGGCTACCGCGCCTTGGTGGACGCGCTGGATCTGAACAATGCCAAAGACCGTGAACGCTACAGC
>Ga0172380_10004984_pt1 | contig 16524 bp, 12 predicted proteins | sample Leawe162metaG_FD_119747 | JGI IMG/M metagenome (GOLD analysis project Ga0172380, IMG submission 119747) | Leachate microbial communities from a municipal landfill in Southern Ontario, Canada - Leachate well 162 metaG | ecosystem: Engineered > Solid waste > Landfill > Unclassified | place...
CCGGCATAAGGTGCGGTGACGCGGGTGAACCCGCTCTGCAGTTCCGTCTCGCGCGAATTGGCAGTGGCCACCTTGAAATCCGCCTCCGCCTTGTCGAGTGCCGCCTGGCTGATGAATTTCTGCCGGAACAACTGCTGGCTGCGCTCATGAGCGGCACGGGCATTGACCAGTTGCGCCTGCGCGCCGGCTTCAAGTTGCGCAGTTTCGCGCGGATCGATGCGCATCAGCACCTCGCCCGCCTTGACGCGGCTGCCCGCATCGAAGCGCGCTTCGACGATGCGTCCCGTCACCTGGGCGGCAATGGTGGCCTGACGCACGGCTTCCACAATGGCATCTGCCGGATAGGTCTGGTCGACTTCGCGCAGTTCCACGATGGCAGTGGTCAAGCCGACGCTGGGCGGCGCGTTCTCAGCCAGCGCCGGACCAACCAACAACACTCCGCACACTGCAAACAGAAAGAAAAAGTATCTAGGTCTCATGGCTTATTAGTATATGCTTATATGTGATTTTTTCAAGCCCGCCCCAAAAAAATGCGGCGTCGAACTTTTCGGCCACTCCGGAAATCGACAATCCCGGGAACGACTACCGTGAATACGGTATTTGCAAATAGGGCATTCAGTGTATTCCCATTAAAAATTTAGTGGCGTAGTCTCCCGCAAGGCAGAACTTTTTCAATGAGCATGTCGAATCGCAGAAGTTGTTGTTGCATCTTGGCGATTGACTCAGGCTCCGGACTCATCGAAGGTCAACCTATGGACGGCTTGCACTTACCCAGATGCCCGCATTGCAATGACGAGCCGCCCAGCTTTGCCGAGGCGACCCGGCTGGAGACGAAAGATCATTCCGGACAGATACAACGCAAATGGAAAATCCATAAATGCCTGAACTGCGGTGGTCTGGTCACGACATGGGCGCTGGATTGGGAGCATGAACCGGTTCAGGTCTTTCCCGATGCCCAGTCTCCGGATCACTCGATTCCCGCCCGCCCCCGTGCCTACCTGTTCCAGGCGATCGAATCGCTGCACTCCCCGGCAGGCTCGGTCATGCTTGCAGCGGGTGCCGTTGATGCCATGCTTAGACTGAAGGGCTACAAGGAAGGCACGCTCTACAGCCGTATCGAACAGGCCGTCAAGGACCACTTGATCACCACTGAGATGGAGCGCTGGGCGCACGAACTGCGGCTGGATGCCAACGATCAACGTCATGCGGATGGCAACTATCCCTTGCCCAACCTTGAAGATGCCAAACAGTCCATCGAACTGGCACGGGTGTATGCCCAGTTCATGTTCTGCTTGCCGGCGATCGTGCAGAACGGCATCAAGGAAGCCGGAGGTTAAGAAGGCTCTGGGCCTTTCGTTACTTCTTACTTCTGCCAGATATTGCGGCAGCCCGTTTCTCGAATTTTCAGAGTTGCCAGGCACCCCAGCGCCGCCGCTGAAGCCATCAGCAGCAAACCAGTGCGAAAGTCCGCAGCGGAATACAAGCGCGCACCGGCCTGCAGCACGCCCTTGCTCGCCAGCCAACTGCGGTCCATCGCCCAGCCGACCAGCGGCTGCAGGATGGCGGGACCGAGGAACACGCCGACATTCACGACGCTGGTTGCCATGCCGGATAACAGCGGCGGATTGACTTCCTTGGCGCAGGCCCAGGAAAGTGTCATGCTGGCGGTGAGCAGCCCCATGATCAGGCAGAGCGTGTAACTCGCCAGCGGTGACAGCAGCGCGCCGGACAGCCAGACCAGCCAGCACAGCGCATGCAGCAAGGTGCCGCCAAACATGATCGGCTTGCGCCGTCCAAGCCGATCCGAAATACGTCCCCACAGTGCCGAGCCTACTGCAAAGCCGATGAAGTAAAGGCTGATGTGATTGGATGCGACCGCCCGCGTCATGCCCTGTACCTGAGTGAAATAGGGCACGGCCCACAAACCGGCAAAACCGAAGAAGCTGCCGCCGACACCGAGGTTCACAAAAAAACCGGGCCAGGTATTTCGATTTTTCAGCACTGTCAGCAATCCGACAAACCAAGCAGTGCGGTCAACGCGTGCACCGGGTTTTTGTGCATCCGGTCCATCGCTGATGATGTACAGGCTGGAGACGCCGACCAGCAGAGACAGCACGCCGACCGTCACGAAAATTTCACGCCATGACGTGACCTGCGTGAGCCAGGCCAATGGAGCGCCTGCGGCAATCGAACCCACATTGCCGATCAACATGCAGATTCCGGTCATGGTGGCGAAGCGGTTCTCTTCATACCAGACCGCAATCAGCTTCAGCATCGCAATGAAGGACACGGACACCCCCAGTCCCACCAGGGTTCGTCCGGCAAAAGCCACTTCGAAACTCGGCGCCAGGCCGAACAGCAGTGAACCGACTCCGGCCACGAGGCCGCCGATGAAGAGAATCTTGCGCGGCCCGAGCGTGTCGGCAAGTATGCCGGTCGGCACCTGCATCAAGGTGTAGATATAGAAGTAGGTTGCGGCAAGAGACCCTAGCGCCGCGCCGCTGATCTGGAAAGCGGCTGCCAGATCCTGGGCGATTGCGGCTGGTGCGACGCGATGAAAAAACGACAGCAGATAGGCCGCCACCGCCAGACTGAGGACCAGGCCGCGCCGGCTCACGGTGTCAATATCTCCGCCGAGCTGGCTGCAGAGGGCACATCAGTGCAAGGGAGACGCAACGCTGGGTGATGACTGGGCAGGCAAAGTCTTGTGGGGTTCCTCAGGTTGCCAGCCAAGCGTAGCGTAGAGCACAACAAAACCCACCACGTAGGCCAAAGCCACATGCCAGCCATGCTTGAGCCAGTTGCCGACCGACTTGGCTTCGGGATACATGTTGGACAACGCCACACCGGCCGAAGAACCAAACCAGATCATCGAACCACCGAAGCCAACGGCATAAGCCAGAAATCCCCAATCATAGCCGCCCTGTTTTAACGCAAGTGCAGTCAGCGGGATATTGTCGAAAACTGCTGAGACGAAGCCCAATCCGAGCGCCGCCATGGCCGATGCGGGCGGCAATTTCTCGACCGGCATGAGCGAGGCGCAACTCACCAGCGACAGCAGGAATATCGTGCCCTTGAAAGTCTCCGGCAGCACTTCCCAGTCGGGCCGACGCAACGGCAGGCTGACCAGAATCGCCAGCCAGACGGATACGCCGATGAAGGGGAAGTGGTCAGCGAGGCTGCTGAAATGCACGTTGATCGTCACATTGGTCACCATCGCAGCCACCAGGATCAGCAGCACGATACCGAGCCGCGGCCAGTCGACATGGGTATGCTGATGGACATGCTTGATCATGGGCGAATAGGCGTGCTGCTGCCTGGCGGCGAAGTAGGCAGTAATCACCAGCGCCACACCCGCGGCGACATAGGCATGCAGCACATTCAGCGGATTCACGCCGTCGATCCACATCATGGTGGTGGTGGTGTCCCCGACCACGCTGCCGGATCCTCCGGCGTTGGAAGCCGCCACGATGCCCGCGAGATAACCGACATGCACCCTGGCCTTGAACAGTGAATGCGCCATGGCGCCGCCGATCAGCGCGGCGGCGATGTTGTCGAGGAAGCTGGAAAGCACGAACACCATCACCAGCAACACGAAGCCGCCTTTCCATTCGCCCGGCAGATATTTCGGCAAAATCACCGGGACATGGCTTTTTTCAAAATGCCGCGACAGCAGCGCGAACCCCATCAACAGGCAAAACAAGTTGGCCAGCACCACCCACTCATGCTCGAAGTGCAAGGCCAGACCAGCCAGACCGGCGCCGAATTTGAAACCGGTGAACACCAGCTTGTACGCGATGAGCGTCGCCAGCCCGGTCAGCGCGACATACAGGGTGTAATTGTGAAACAGCGCAACTCCCAGCAGGGTCAAGGCAAACAGGATGAAGTCGACCGGGATGCCGGCCACGACCGGGCCATCGGCAGCGGCGGCGATGGGCGCATACGCGAGCGTACAGAACAGCGGGACCAGCAGGCGAACAGCAGCAAATGGTTTCATGTCAGCTCCGCAGTTTCGAGTCCGCCGGATTCTAGCATCGCCGCTGCAGGCAGCGATATCGACCAAATTACGGCCAATTTACGGGAGAAAGCGCACCAGTACCGGCATGCCGATACGCAGGCTGTCCGCGTCGAGACGCAACAGGCATTCCACGGAGCGGGTGTCGATGTTCTCGCCGGGAACCTCGGCGAGCCGGGTGGTGCTGAACATTTCACCGATGCGCAGGACGCGTGCCGCCGACAGCACCTTGTCGTCGTTGACCGACACGATTTCCGCGCGCATTCCGGCTTTCACGTGGTCGACCATGGCCTCGTTGAGTTCGGCACGCACCACCAGCGGCCGCGCCGGACGCATGCTGAACAAGGGTGCGTGCATCGCGACATTTTCTCCTTGCCGTACTTGACGTTCCAGAATCCTTCCAGCGGCAGGCGCATGCACCGTACTCAACTCAACTGCAGCCTGCGCCTGCGCCAGCCTGCGCTGCGCCGTGGCAAGCGCGGCGGCACTGATGCGCTGCTCTGCTTTGAGTTCGGCAATGGCCTGGTCGGCTTCGTCGGCCTTGTCTTCGCTCAATGCTCCCGCGGTGGCCGCCTGTCTCAGTCGCTCGGCGCGTGCAAGCAGCACTGGCAGACGCGTTTTCTGCGCTTCGGCCTGGGTCAGCGCATGGGTCACTTCGGCCTGCGCCAGCGCCTGTGCCAATTCTGCCTGCTGGGTATCGAGCAAAGCCAAAACCTGCCCGGCACGAACGGTATCGCCAGCATCCACAGCGAGCTTAGCCAAAATCCCATCGCGCGGCGCAGTAATGCGCTGCACGCCACCTTCGACATCGACACGGCCACGCGCCAGTGCAATAAAGGTCGGAGTTGTTGTGGCAACCGGCTTGGCCGGAGCCTCATCGCCTTGGCGCGAGCACGCCGCGAGGGAGGCGATGCCCGTACCCATCACTATTCCCAGCAGCATCGCGCAAAGCCAACCGCGTTTCCTATGCTGTCCCCTGCGCTGTCCGATGCGCTGCCGGAGAATGGGCAATGTCACTCTGTTCATGCGCTAGGTTCCTTTTGCTCGGGTTGTCGTCTGTCCGTCAGAATACAGCCATCTTCCATTTGCAGGACGCGATCGCTCTGGCCGATCAGGCGCGGATCATGGCTCACGCACAGCACCGCACAATTGTGACGGCGCGCGCTGCGATGCAGGATTTCGATGACGCGTTGCCCGCTTGCGGCATCCAGCGCACTGGTCGGTTCATCGGCGAACAGCAGTTGCGGCTGCTTGGCCAGTGCGCGGGCGATGGCCACCCGCTGCTTCTCGCCGCCGGACAATGCGGATGGACGCATCGCGATGCGATCGCTCAGGCCGACTTCTGCCAGCGCTTCTTCGGCGCGCAAGCGTGCCGTTCTCGAATCGAGTCCGAGATAGCCCAGCGGCAGCATGACCTGCTCCAGTGCGCTCAGGGCAGCGAACAGGTTGAAACCCTGGAACACGAAGCCGGTATGCTCAAGGCGGAAGCGCTCGAGATCGCGCGCCGCCAGCGCCCACAGGTCAACGTCCAGGGCCTGCACCCGGCCGGCATCGGGTTGTAGCAACCCGCCGAGCAATGAAAGCAAGGTGCTCTTGCCGCAACCGGATGGTCCCGACACCAGGGTCAATTCACCGAGGCCGATCTCCACCGACAAACCGCGCAACACCGTGGTAGACACTTTGCCGCTGCGATAGGATTTTTCCAGCCCTGTGCCGCGGATCGCCACGACCGGAGCGGCACGGCCGGGAACCTGTGCACTTGAGGTCGAAGGAATACTCACCGCAGCAGGTTGGCCGCATCGGCATGTCGCAAGACACGCACTGCCGCCAGTCCGGAAAGCAGGGAAATCGTCATCACGAGACCGGCACAGACCAGGCTGGGAATTACCCCCAGCGCAACCGGAACCTCGTGCTGCGACGCCAGCACCAGCGCGCCTGCACTGCCCAGCGCACCGATCAGCAAGCCACCCGCCCCCACCCAGGCGGCCTGTTCAATCACAACCCGGCGCAATTCGCGCAGACCCACACCCAGCGCATGCAAGGTGGCGTACTCGTTAACCGAACCGGCTACCGCAGCCATCAGCGTCTGGCTCGTGATGACCACGCCGACAACGCACACCACCAGCGACATGAACAACACACCCAGGCCGGCACCGGTCTCGAACATCCAGAAGCGCACCGCACGCTGCGAGAACTCGCTGCTCGTCCAGGCTTCAAAACCGTGTCGCGCCGCCTCTCGATTCAGACGCGCAGCTACGGCCTGCGCCGCGTCAGGATCATGCAATTTGACGACGTAGTACGTCATGCGTCTGTCATCGTCACTGCTATCGCCAACGGAGCGCAAGTGGCGCGCAGTATCCAGCGATGCCAGAATATTCACGCCACCCAGCGCACGCAGCTGCTGTGCTGCACCAACCACCTGCACCTGACGGCCGTTGATGCGCGCCCGAGCGCCGACGCTTACGCCCAACTTGTCCAGGTCGGCACGATCGACGATCACGCTGTCGGGCTGGCGCAAGCGCTCACGCAACTCTGTGGGCAAAGCCCGGGCGAACATCAGGCCAGCGGCGCCCGGTTCGATGCCCGAGACGGAAACCGATACTGCGCCTTGTCCTGTCCGGCTGCGCCAATCGCCATCCACCCAGAGGAAAGCCTCGACCCGCGCCACGGCCGGATCGAGCCGCAGCCAGATCTCGCTGTCGAGAGGAATTGCACGACCCAATTCGACGCTGCGCGTGCCCGGGTAGCCGATCCACAAATCGCCTTGCGATTTATCGATGAACACCGCCGCGCTACCGAAGATGCCAAGAACCAGTGCGGTTTGTACCAGCAGCAACAATCCCGAAAAAGCCACCGCCAGCACCGCAGGGAAAAAGCGGCGCCATTCATGGAGCAAGGTCTTGCGCGCCAGCGCAACAATCATTGCGTGGCTCCCTGCGCGGCAGTGAATTTTGGTGCGGGGTCTTGCCTGTGTGCGTCTTCCGGGCTGGCGCCACCAAGCGCCTTGCACAGCGCCACGAAGCTCAATTGATGCGCCAGTTGCGCCTGGCTCAATGCCAGTTCGGCTTGCAGCCGCGCCGAACGCGCAGCACCGATTTCCATCTGGTCGGCCAGCCCGAGCCGGCGCCGGGTCAATGCGGCGTCCTCCTGTTCAATCAGCGCCGCGTGCGCACGGCGGGTGGAAACAAAACGTTCGCGCTGCAGGGCGAGGTTGGCCAGTGCCGCTTGCACTTCAGCCAGACCCTCCAGCACGCTTTGCCGATACTCGAGCACGGCAGACGCCAGTTCGGCATCACGCACATCGACGACGGCGCGGCGCGAGCCCCAGTCGAACAAGGGAATGTCGAAGGTCGGGCCAAGCACCAGGGTGCTGTGCATGGAGGCGTTGGGGCCAGTGCCGTGCAACGGCCAGGCCGCGCTAAGCATGCCGCCCAGCGCCAGACGCGGATAGAGATTGGCGCGTGCCTCGCCCGCCGCACTGGCCGCTCGCAACACCAGTTGCTCGGCACGCTGGATTTCCGGTCGCGTGCGCAACAGGTCGGCTGGCGCCTGTTCGATACGCATCTCGGTCAACGTTGCCATCACAGTACGCGCATCCTGCGGCAGCGCAGCGTTACGGTCGCCCAGCAATACTTTGAGTTGCAGGCGATGGCGCTGTATCGCGCTTTGCGGTTCCAGACGGGCAGACTCGGCTTGCGCCAGGGCGGCACGCGCCCCGGCAAGCTCGTGCGCGGCAGATATGCGCAAACGCAAGCGGGTTTGCAACAGTTCGAGATTCTGTTGCTGCAGAGAAACTTCCTGATCGAACAAAACCAGGCGGCGTTCCGCATCGCGCCACTCGAGCCAGGTGCGCACCGCTTCGGCGGCCACGGAAACTCGCGCGGCACGCAAATTGACCTGGGCCAGACCGGCATCCGCTGCGGCAATTCCGATCACTGCCGCCGAACGGCCAAACAAGCCGAGTTCCCACTGCGCATCGAAGCCCGCCTGAAAGTAGCTGCCGCGACTGTCCGGTGTCGGTGTCGCCGTGGTAGCGAAGCGCAGGCTCGGCAACGAGGCGCCCTCGGCTGGAATCGACAAGGCGCGCGCGGCACGCAAGCGTTCGGCGGCGGCGGCGAGGCTCAGGTTGCCCTGCAGCGCACGCGCGACCAGATCATCCAGTGCCGGGTCACCCAAGGCGCGCCACCATGTCGTCAGATCCGCTTGCGGCGCGGTCGGTGCGGGCTTCGCAGCGACTTCCCAATGTTCCGGCAGGTCTGCCTGCAACACGGGGGGCGTCGGCTGCGCTGCGCATCCGGCCAGCAGGCAACATGCCCCGGCGATCGCGCACGCATACGCTGGAAATCCTGTTGAAACTATGGCTGGCCTCGCGCGCTCTATCAGTCGGAAATGCAGTTTAACATTCAGTCTGAGCGGTCGATCACGCTCCTGTAGGGCAAAGGGTTTGATTAAAACTATTGGCCTGGAGAATGCGCGAAAAGCTGTCTATGTCTCTTAATCCGGATTCCAGTGTGGTCGAGATCAGGGAATAGTGTGTTGCTTCACTTCTTGCTGGCGCGAATGGCAGCTGTGGAATCACAATGCAGACTCGTCACTCAATTAAAGGCGACAGGCGGTTAAGTGCCCAAGCTGCCCGTCATATTCCTACATAGCTGCCGTTCGGTGAGGCCCCATACTGTTTATTTGGGTTACTCCATTCCGGCCGTTCGCGAACTCCGGCTGCCAGCAAGGAGCAGTCATACGCTCTGCTGCCGGGAATGACGGCAAACGGGTGAACACCAGCCGCTCAATTTATGCAGCATAAATAATCAGCCTAGCTGCGCTGAGCGTCAGCTTCCCAAATTTCCCACCGGCAACCTCGACCCACAAGAGACTGTCGAGCATTTCCGGCCTATGTCTGCAATACCGTACGGTTGCGGCCATAAAATGAAAAGTGTTGACTAATTCCCCAATCTTTCAAATAATGGCACATAATAGTTTAGACATGAAATATCCATGTTTGTTGTATTGCTGCTTGATTAATCGATTTGTCCTGCTTGGCCGTTTCCCGCAGGAACGCCATACGTAATTGCAATCTGGCAGCAGCGCCGATTGGGAATCCATAAGCACAACATGAAACTTTGTTTGCCGTATCGATCAGCAACAACCAAATTGAATTTCAGAGGAGGAACGATGTGAGCAACCTACAATCCAAGCAGAACTCCTTGAAGCAGGGGAAATGGATCAAGTCGACCTGCAAGATGTGCCTGCACTCCTGTTCAACTCAGGTGCATGTGACCGACGATGGCGTTATCAACAAGATCGAAGGTGACCCAACCAATCCATCGAATGCCGGCAAGCTGTGTCCCAAGGGCAATGCCGGCATCATGCGTCACTACGATCTTCAGCGCTTCAAGCAGCCATTGCGCCGAACCAATCCGGTCAAGGGACCTGGTATTGATCCGAAGTGGGAGCCAATCAGCTGGGAAGAGGCCTTTGAAATTACGGCGCGCGAAATCAAGAAATCGCTTGATGAAGATCCGCGCAAGATCATGCCTTCGCTGGAGGATTTCCAGAAGATGCATATCTGGAATTGGCCGCTGGCACTCGGAACCCGCAACTTCTATCAGTCCGGCGGCACTATGTGCGGAGGTGCCTACCATCCGCTCAACGGTTACGTTCATTCCACCTTCGGCGCAGTCAACGATGCCAGGCATTGCAATTACTGGATCAGCAATGGCGCTGGCGACGGCTTCTCCTCCCATTTGCACGCGGCGGCAGCGTCGCACTGGGTAGCCAAGGCGCGCGTCGAGCGTGGCATGAAAGTGGTCGCTGTTGAGCCGCGCATGTCCATCGCTGGCGCCAAGGCCGAAGAGTGGGTACCGATTCGTCCAGCCACAGACCGCCACTTCGCGATGAGCATGAGCCATGTCCTGGTGGAAGAGGGATTGTGCGATTACGTGTTCCTGCGCAAGGACACCAACGCACCCTACTTGGTGGGCCCCGATCAGTACTTCGTGCGCGACGCAGAGAAGCAGATCTATGTCTGGGACACCGCGTCCAACAGCGCCAAGCCGTGGAACGATGCGACGCTGAAGAACGAAAATCTCGCACTGGACGGAGAGTACGTTGTCAATGGCGTGAAATGTCGGCCCGCTTTCCAGGTCTACAAGGACATTCTCAAGGATGCTTCTCCGGAGGCAATGGAGAAGATCACCACCGTACCCGCCGCGACCGTGCGCCGCATCGCGCGCGAATTTGCCAAGGAAGCACGCATCGGTGCAACCATCACCCTGCCCGACGGGCGTACCGTGCCGTTGCGTCCCGCCGCCTACAACTATTACCGCGGCGCCCAGGGACACAAGACCGGCATGATGACGAATCAGGCCTTTCAGTTGGTCAATATGCTGATCGGGAACATCGACCATCCCGGCGGCCGCTGTGGCGTGACGCTTACCGACGGCTGCGTCGACAACAATCACTGCCAGCCCGGCGAATGCGGACAGATGCTCGGCACGCCGCATCAACTCGGTCCCATGCCGGCCTTTTCGTGGCCGCCCAACGAGTATCACCTGGCCGGCTTTTTCCCGGTCGGCGTCCACCCCCCGCACCTCAACATGCTCTCCTTCCTGGAGCCGGAGAAGTACGGTTCCACTTTCAAGCCCGACGTTCTGGTGAATTGCCATTCCAATCCAGTGTGGGCGATCCAGGGACCGCGCGACAAGTGGTTGCAATTCCTGCGCGAAATGCGTTTCATCGTCTGCGTCGATGTCATCCCGACCGAGATGACCGATTTCGCCGACATCATTCTGCCTTCCAACGATTACCTGGAAACCTTCAACGGCACGATGATCGAACCGCCGTATACCGAAGGCATCTGTTTCCGTCAGCCCATCACGGCGCCCATCTACGATACCAAGAGCGAAGAGGAAATCTTCTTCGAACTGTCCGAGCGTCTCGGCGTGCTGGACCAGTACAACGAAGTGATCAACATGATTCTGGGGTTTGTGCAGAAGCCGCACCTCATGCTTGAACCGGGAAAGAAATACACCGACCGCGACATCGCCGAACGTGTTGGACTGCTCTGGAACGACAAGCCGATCGAGTGGTACATGGAGCACGGCCACTCGTCCACCGAGCGCCGCCTCGACAAGCTCTACCGCCCGTGGGAAGGCATGCGCCTGCTGTTCTACATCGAAGACCTGGTGCATCAGCGCGAGACACTGCGCCAACAGTTTGACGACGCCAAAGTTCCGTTCCGCGACGAGTGGCCGTTTGACGACTACCAGCCGCTGCCGACCACGGTGCTCGATCCGATTCATCTCGAACCGAAGGAATACAACCTCTACGCCATTACCTTCAAGGACATCCAGATGAACTTCGGCGAGGGCCTCAGCAATCCCTGGCTCAAGGACATCACCTACCGCGACCCGGTGCATACCGGCTTGCTGCTGAATAGTGGCACGGCGCAGAAACTGGGCTTCGCAGACGGCGACATCGTCCTGGTCGAATCGCCCTATGGCCGCCTCTATGGCCGGCTTACCACGACTGAAGCGATGCATCACGAAACCTTGGGCGTCTCCAACTCGCTGTCTCGCACCAAGAACGAGAACCGCTCAGTGCTCATGTCGGGCGGACATTTCAACGACATGCTTCCCTATGACATGAGCAATACCGATGGTGCGACCGGTCAGCCCGAAACAAGTTGCCGGGTGAAGCTCACGAAACTCAAAGACTGGCCCGATTTCCTCAAACAGGGCTCGACCGTCTATGACTTTGTCGACTCAATCCGGAAGGCCGAGGTCAAGGGAGGACAACACTAATGGCTAAATTGGGAATGGTCTTTGACCTCAAGGCCTGCATTGGCTGCAACGCCTGCGTGGTGGCCTGCAAACAGGAAAATTCCGTGCCGGATGGGGTGTTCTTTACCCGCACGCTGAGTCACGAATACGGTGAGTATCCGGGCGTCAAGCGGGTGTACATTCCGACGATCTGCAATCAGTGCGAGGACGCGCCGTGCGAGAAGGTATGCCCAAGCGGTGCCACATACACGCGCGCCGACGGCATCGTTATGGTGGATGACCAGAAGTGCATCGGTTGCAGCAGTTGCGCGGTGGCCTGTCCCTACGACATGCGCACCATGCTGACCAAGGACGCGCTGACCACAGGCCTGTTCGGGACGGGGGAACTCACCCCGTTCGAGCAGCAGGGCTATGGCCGCTACACGGCGGGAACTGCGGTCAAGTGCGACTTCTGCAGCGAGCGTGTTGACGCCGGTCTCAAACCCGCTTGCGTGGCCACTTGCCCGACCGACGCCAGAATATTCGGCGACCTGGATGACCCGAACAGCGCTCCCAGTGTGATGATCCGCGAGCGCAACGGCCGTCAGCCGTTACCGGAAAAGAACACCAAGCCAAAGGTCTACTACGTCGATTGAACGCGGCAATTAACGATCAACTATTTAGGGTGGGACGACGATGATACAAACGAGTACTGGCCTGGTCGGCAACTCCTTCAAACTGGGTTACCGCTTTCAGCGTTATTGGGATACCTCGATGGCCATTGCCTTCTTCTCCGCAGAAGTCGGTACGGGTCTGTTCCTGGTGTCGTTTTATTTCGACTTGCTTTCCGGCATGATTCTCGGGCTGGCGATCACGGGCACGTTGAAGCCTTACTTCCATTTGGCCCATATGGGCGTTCCGGATAGGTCCTGGCGGGCGATCCTGCGACCGGATCGTTCCTGGATCAGTCGTGGCGCCATCTCCATCGGTTTGCTGATCGGCTTTGGCGCGCTGCACATCATTAATCGCAGCTTCGGTCTCGAGGCCACCCTCGGACTCCCCGCGGCGGCGGGTCAAGCGATCGCCTATCTGGCGGTGGCGGGCGCCCTGGTCGTGATGTGCTACCAGGGTATGGCCATGTCTGACTCCGAGGCTTTCACGTTGTGGGCCAGCCCGCTGGTGCCGGTAGCAAGCTTTTGCTACGCGCTGACAGCCGGAGTCTTGGCCACGCTTGCCGTGGGCTGGGGCGTGCTGAGCGAGGGGCAGCGCGCTACGCTATCGACAGTGGCGCTGACGATGCTTCTGATCGATCTGGCGGTTGTCCTCGGCATCCTCCTCCACGCCAGGGGCAAGTCCAAGGGCGGTGCGTTTTCCGTTGAGCTGCTGGTGAGGGGCGAGTTTGCGGCCAGCTTCCGCAATCAGGTCGTGATTCTTGGCCTGGTGTTGCCGGTGGCGCTCCTTGCTGTCGCAGGTTCGGTGCGCTTGGTGGAATTGTTCGCCTTGTTGGCGATGCTGATCGGCTTTTTCTTTTTTCGCACGCTCATGTTCAAGGCGGCTGTTTTCGAACCGATTACCCACGATCTGGCGGGCAGTATCGGTTTGCCCTCCGCACGCTAAGTTGCCTGAACTTGTTGCCTGAACTTGTTGCCTGAACTTGTTGCCTGAACTTGTTGCCTGAACTTCGCGCCTGGAATTCGAACCAGGCGCGGCACCAGAAAGAGGGGCGCAGTATGGCCGCTTCAGGCGGGATTGAAGCAGCGCTCGAGTTCCAGTTCGAGGCTTGCGCAGGTTTCGTCTGCCAAGGCTGCCTCGCGTAACTGTCTTACGCGCTCTGCTGCATTGGTCTGGCCAGCGAGCTGTCGGGCCGCCTCAAGCACGCGACGAAACTTGCCGTTGCCGCGGGCATGCGTGTCGCCATAACCCTTGACCAAGCGTCGACAATTCAGGATTTCAACCGCCAGCGCATAGTCCTGCTCCACGGTGCGGCTGGCTTGTTCAATCCAGTTGCGCGTCACTTCGGTCTCGACCTGGTAACGCAAGGTCGAGCGACGGAAGCGGCGCATGCCGGCGGCCAGGTACAACATCAAGAAACCGCCCAACCGGGCGCTTTCGATACGCTTGCCGTGTGCGAAGTGGCGCTTGACCAATGCGGCAAACCAGCCTGAACGTTCCAGGTAGCGACCCAGTAAAACGGGGAGCGTGCCGCAGATTTCTTCCAGCCGAGGGTGGGTAAACTCGGTGGTGTACAGCAACTGCCCAGGCTTGACGCCTACCTCGCCGGCGATACGCCGGAATCTCTCAGCCCGGGTCTTGAGGTCGGCAACGCGAATCACGTCGTCGTAGCTCATGGCCGTTGCCAGGTGCCGTGCCGCTGCCTGGGTGAAAGCCCAGTCGCGGGTCGCCCCACCGTGCCTAGCGTCCGCCGCGTGCAACTCGGCGAGTCGCTGGAGATACTCGGCTGCGTAGTCGACATCCTGATAGTCGATCAACCGTCGCAGCCCGGCCAGGATCATCGGTTGAGCGCCGGCTGGAAAATGTTCGCGCAGCCTGCGCAGCAGCGCGTTGTCGCGCCCGGTCTCGGGCATCGGCGGCAAGGGACGAGAACGGTCGACCGGGGGCGGTGTGGCCGGTGCCCTGCTGGCAGCCTCGTAGGCGATGGCGAAAGCCTTAAGGCTGGCTTCAACGCCGAGCCCGCCGCGCCGGATGGTCGCTTCGAAATCCTCGCGCTTGAAAGGCAGAACCCCGGTACCGGCGAGGCCCCCGAACAGGGAAGCAGAGATGACGCTGCCCTGCTGTTCGGCCAGCGCCTGAAAATCCAGTCCGATGAATTTGCGTGCGGCAATCTGCCCGGCCTCCAGAACCTTGTTGGGATCGGCGATGCCATTGCCCGGCGCCGCCTTCTCGGAAATGGCCAGGCTGCGGTGGGTCGAGGTGATCAGGGTGGTCCGGTCAGGCGTCACCAGGCCGCGTTGCATGGCACGGCCGGCTTCCATCAGTTCCGAGGCAATCACAATGTCCACATCGCCGGGCGTTGGTATCAGGGCCAGGATCGGCGGACTTCCTGAAGCCTCACTTGCCGATTCAGGCAACAGTTCCAGGTAGTTGATGGTGGCGCCGGTGCGCTGTGCAACACCGGGCACGGAAGTGGTTTGTGCCCACCAGCCACAATGCTCGCCGAGGTCGACAATCCAGTCAGCCAGGACGCCGCCGCCCTGGCCACCCATGGCCATGATGGCGATCTTGATCGGGGTCCCGGGATGGAGGGTGATTGTGTTCATCGGAAAGTCCCTAGAGTTGAGAACAGGCCCTAGAACGCACAACGTTCGAGACGGGCAGCACGGCGGCGTTGCAGCCAGCCGATCACGGCCAGGCTGAAGCGGGCGCGCAAGCGCTCGAAGCGGCCGGGGTTGTGTACCACTTCAGTGCGATAGAAGGATGGGCAGAGTATTGCGGCCTCGGCCACTTCACCGCAGTTGCCGCAGGCGACGCAACTGTTGTCAACATAGGCAACCGGGTCTTCCTTCAACGGGTCGCCGCTGTCCTTCAGTGTCAGCGACGGGCAGCCGGAAAGCCGGATGCAGGCGTGGTCGCCGGAGCACACGTCGGGGTCGACGCCGAAACGTTCCTTGACGACGCGCTCGCCGGCCTTGAGCGCCTTGTTGAACAGCGGCTTTATCCGGCGCTGCTTGTTGAGCATGCACTCGGACTGGGCGACGATGACCTTGGGTCCGTCGGTGGTCGTGGTCAGGGCTTCTTCCAGCGTTTCCCGCAAGCGCCGGACATCGTAGGTGCGGTCGATGGTGCGCAGCCACTTGACGCCGACGCCGCGCAGCGCGTCGGCAATCGGGTTGTTGGTGGCCCGGTCGGGGTTGGTTGCCCGCGAGGAAAGGATATCCTGACCGCCGGTGGCCGAGGAGTAGAAGTTGTCGATAATGATGACGACGCCGTCGTTCTTGTTGAAAACGGCATTGCCGATGCCGGAAGTCAGTCCGTTGTGCCAGAAGCCGCCGTCGCCCATCACCGAGATCGAACGCTTGCCACTGCGCACGTTGAACGCCGAGTTTGAAGCGGCGCCCAGGCCATAGCCCATGGTAGTGGCGCCGAGATGGAAGGGCGGCAGGATGGAGAACAGGTGGCAGCCGATGTCGCAGGAGATGTGGTGTTGCCCCAGATCCTGCTCGACCAGCTTCATGGCCGCGAAAATCGGTCGCTCCGGGCAGCCGGTGCAGAAGCCGGCCGGTCGCGGCGGAACCACGTTGGCGAGATCACGAACCTTGGGGTGGAAGACGATGGGTTGGACGGCGGGTCCCGGTTTGGATCGGGACTCGTTCTGCCCGGGCAGAGCGCTCGGCTGCCAGGTCTGGAGAAAGTTCTTGAGTCCATCACGGATCGCCACGGTGGTGTATTCGCCGGCCATCGGCAGCAGGTCCTTGCCCGACAGATGGGCTGTGACGCCCGCCTTGCGCAAAATGGCGTGGAGGTTCTGCTCGATGTATTCGGGTTGCCCTTCCTCAAGCATCAGCACGGCGCGCTTGTCGCGGCAGAAACCAACGACCTCCTCGTCGATCACCGGGTAGGTTACGTTCATCACATAAAGCGGTATGCGGGTATTGCCGAAGCTATCGGACAGGCCAAGCAGTTGCAGTGCCCTGATGACGCCGTTGTAGAGGCCGCCCTGAAGGATCAGGCCGACCCCGGCAAAGTCGCCGGGGAAGAATTCGTTGAGCTTGTGTTCGCGAATAAAGCGCA
>Ga0172380_10004985_pt1 | contig 16522 bp, 23 predicted proteins | sample Leawe162metaG_FD_119747 | JGI IMG/M metagenome (GOLD analysis project Ga0172380, IMG submission 119747) | Leachate microbial communities from a municipal landfill in Southern Ontario, Canada - Leachate well 162 metaG | ecosystem: Engineered > Solid waste > Landfill > Unclassified | place...
CAATATCTGTGGCTGGTGCCTGAGCCGATAGACATCAACAACCCGGTCTGTGACGTAATTCTGGAGACAGTAGCGGGTTCGAGGGCCAAGGAAGCGGTTCGCACCGTTCTCAATGAAATCGGCTTTGACAAAGACGAGATTGAGGCTGTTGCCAACGGGACGATGCCTGTGCACCTGCGTGACCATCGGGTTCAAGAACTGATCGCGAGGGCAGTTGATGCTGACCAAGCGAGATAGAATTGTCAGGCTGCTCGATAGCCCTTTTGAGGGTGAGCGCGCTGCCGCACAAGCGGCACTGGAACGACTGACAGTTACACCGCCTGCGGCTGGTTCACCGGAATGGTGCAAAGCGATGCGGGACCATCAACAGATGGTTTCGGAGTGCACGGTGAGGATAAGCGATCCGGGGCTTAGCCCTGCGGAAGTTCTGACCATTAGGCGCTGGAGCCGGTATGTCGGGCGACCCTGGGAGAATGGCGCGGAAGAACTGCGCCGCATTTACCGGAAGCTTTCAAATCAGGAACAAGAGCAGGCCGTAGGAGGCTTAATTGGCGAATAACATCTACGCGTGGTCCACGACCCCTGCGAGTAACGCGGCTGTGGACGGCATTGACTGGGCAGAAGGCATGTCTCCCGGCAATGTCAACAGTTCCGCACGCCAGCAGATGGCCAGCACGAAGGCTTTCGTTGCCGATCTCGCCGGTGGTCTGGTCGCTGGGGGTTCTGCCAATGCCATCACTCTCACGGCGAATGCTGGATTCGCGACACTGACGGGTGGCCTTGTTGTCTCCTTCAAGGCATCTGCCGATAATACTGGGGCGACAACCCTGAGCGTCAATGCGCTTGGTGCGAAGTCAGTTCGCAAGATGTCGGCCAACGGCGATGCTGCATTAGAGGGCCGCGAGATTCAGGAAGGCGGTATTTACACCGTAAAGTATTCAACGGACGCCAACGGCTCGTCTGGCGGGTGGATACTGGATAATCCTACACTGCCAACACTGACGTTGTGGGCACCATATACCCCAACGTTCGCCGGGTTTGGCACTGTATCAAACGTTGCTGTCTATTGGCGAAGAGTTGGCGATACTTGCGAGATTAAGGGCCGGTTCACATCAGGAACACCAACGGCGGCGCCTGCAACCATGACAATGCCTGACGGCATCCTTTCTCTGAATAACGGCACCCTGCTCGGAGGAACCGGCGTCTATAGCGTGGCTTCCCCGCAATTTTTCACCATCCTGCAAAACAGCAACAACAATTTGCTTTCCTTCGGTGTTCAGTCCGCAACCCTTCCGGGGTCATCCGGCGCAAACGGCAGCAGCATCACATCATCAGGGAATGTGATGACCTTCAACGCTGCCGTACAGATATCCGGTTGGTGACGCCAAAATGGCAACCGTAACCGTCTTAGAAACAGTCTCGCGCGTCTACGACGCTAAGAACAATTCCAACCCCTCAACGGCAAGCACGGCATGGGTAGCTATTCCTGGCCTGTGTTTCACAATCCAAGACATCCCCCAAGACCGAAATATCCGCTTTGACCTAAGTGCGCAGGTTGGCAAGGCAGAAGCGGGAATGGTGCAGGTGGCGCTGTTTCGAGATGGCAACCTGCTTGAGGTCGGACAGGCTGTTTATATTAATCTCGCAGGCGATCTGGCTCCGCTCGCTTGTTCATGGGTAGATGCGGCGCACGGTGGAGGCGACCACACCTATGCTGTCTATTGGAAGGTTTGGTCTGGGACAGGTTGGCTGGGGCGCAGGGGTGACAACCAGTATGTAACAAATGTTCCGTCCTACCTCATCGCCACGGAATATGCTCAATGAGCGTGGAGTTGTTTCAGACCGGCGACCCCTGCGAGCTGGTTTCGACCATGCCCTGCACAGATTATGCGGGCCACCCGCCAGAGCAGAGGCTTGCGCATGTCTTTGTCCCCGGATGCAAGCGCGGCGATATTCTCGATATCGAGTCCATGCTTCAGGCTACCAACGACCTTGCCTATAATATCGAGTTCACATCGCGCCTTCTGCTGACAGGGCAGGCCAACGGCCTTTCGGGCCAGCGCATTACCCGCTCCCGGTACGGGCTAGGACAGAATATCACGCCTGACGTCCACCACGGCGTCCGCAATATGACTGGCAGGGTAATGGTGGAGGCAGACGGCGATTATTACGTTGCCGTCATTGGCTATACTGGTGCATCGGCGGCACAGCCTGGAGATACCGTCCTACTAGACAGGGGCGGCCACATCAGTGTGATGAGGCACCGGTAACTTACCGGTCACGGCGAACAAAAACATATCTACGCTTGCGCCAATCCCAAAACGCATTGTCTGGCTTCCAAAACCCCGGCTTTGACTCAGCGGGGCTTGCTGGAGCGGTTTTGCCTTTCGCCAGTGCTTTGGCCTGTCTTTTCGCCTTTGCGATTGTACGGGCTTCTCTGGCGGTTTTAGCTATCCCGCACAGGTAATGTGCCGGTGCGCAATTGCCGTCCGAATCCTCTCCCAGCAGCCCCAGAGCCCTTAGGTGCTCGATGATCCAGCGGTCATTCGTCCGGTGTATCAGCTCGCCACAGATGCAGCACGGGGCGACATCATCAGCAATGCAATGCATGGTGAATATGTACTGCCTGCGTTTCCGGCCCATGTGCCGTCGCGGCGTTGGTTCTGTCATGACTGCCTCCAGTGAGCGAGAGTGAGCCGCCCGCCCGGAGACAGTGGGCGAGCGGCAGGACGCAAACCTCAGTGCAAGGTTGTGTGCGCCTTTTCGGGTTCGCGTTCATCCGGCGTGCTCTCATCGCCCTTCGGCAGATCGTTCATGATCCTGAGAAGCTCGCGCCAGTTGTACTCAAGAACTCTGTTCGCCTCCTTCACGCCGCGCCGGTCCCCGATCAGAAGGCCGGCGACGAATGCGGCTGAGATAGCGGCGATTAGCGCCATCCCAGGTGTTCTATGAACTCGGTGGCCGTCCTGAATGCGAGCATCGAGATAACGAAGAACGCAACGAGGGCAACATATGCGAGCGCGAAGCACCCGACCCACATAAGCGCCTGCATCCATAGCGGCTCACCGGCGAACACATCGGTGATGCTCATTTCACAGTCTCCAGCTTGGCGCGCTGTGGGCATCGTTGCCGCGAACATGTCGGGGTCTGGAGCAGATAAGCCTGGCGCGGCTCCTGTAGGTACTCCAGCGCGGCCTTAATCATGGGCAGCAACCTTGGCGTATAATCGCGTTCTGCCGCGTCGTCTGCCGCCAGCTTCAAGGCTTCGATTGCGTCCTTATAAGAAGCCGCTGGACCTACCCATTCAGTGAGCGCGTTGTGATGAGGTCTGTATGTCTCGACGGCAAAGGCATCAGCCGCGTCGTCGTCGTCAGGGCCTTCTCTCTCAAACCTTTCGTAGCCCTTACGAAGGGCGACAATGGTTTTTTCCAGCGTTAGAGGCACAGGCGGGAGTTGATCATTTGCAACGGCTTTTCTCATTGTACCGTCTCCGTCCGCCTGGCATGCAATTCTGCCGACGCCACCTTCGCAACCAGTTCTGCGGCGAGCGCTGCAAACCTAGGCAAACCGTCTGCATAGGACGCATTGACCATGAGCAGCAGCCATGCGTTGGTTTCCACTTCCTTCGGCACGCTAGACGAATCGCCCTTTGCGGCTTCCTCGACAAAGGTCGAAGCGCGACTGAGAACTTCTAGCAAGTCTTCAAGGAACCGCCCCGCCGCGTTGTTGTTTTCGCCATCATCTGTGTAACAGCGTGGCTGGTTCAAAAAACCAAGCGTAGTTTCAGCCGTCGCCTTCAAAGCCTCAAAGCAGATCAGCCGTTCAGCCGCTGTCATTGTGGCGAAGTATGAGGGGTCGAGTTGCAGACTGGTGGAAGTCCGCGAGCTTTTCACGATATTCGATTTCATGTCTGTCTCCTTTGGTTGAAAACCCAAGGCAACAGCACTTTGTTACCTAGGGTGTTACCTAGGAAGCAAATTGGAATGTCAGGAAGGTGTCTAAGTGACTGATTTAATTGGTGAGCCGGGAGGGAATCGAACCCTCGACCACATGATTAAAAGTCACGCTTAGAACTGCAACACTTCCTAACGGTACCAAACTTACCGCCTTAGTAACTTCCTGTTTATACTGCATTTCCGGGCCTTGTGCAACAACAATCGGCAACGTATCGTAACGCTCGCTATCACGAGATTCTGTTACCTACTGTTACCTAAATGCCCAGACTGAAGCTGAATGACAAATGGCTGAGAAGTGTCGCCCTCCCGCCTAGTGGGCAGGTGGAATACTTTGACGCGCTGCTGCCAGGTTTCGGCGTGAGGGTCAGTCACGGAGGAGCAATTACCTACTTCGTTACCACCCGGATCAAGGGCGGGGGCGGCAAGCTGGTTCGGCTTACCGTAGGCCGGTATCCGGCAATGTCGTTGGCTGATGCTAGGGACGCTGCCAGAGTGATGCTCGACCACGCAAGCCGAGGCGTGGACCCTCGCAGACAGCGCCAGAGCGAAATCGAGGAAAACAAGCGCAAGGCTGAAATGACGTTTGAGGCTGTCGCGGCTGACTTCCTCAAGAAGTATGTCGAAAAGCGATTAGCTACTTCAACGGTCGGTTTCTATCGCACTGCTCTGCAAAAGACGGCAGCCGGCTGGAACGCTTATCCACTTGCCTCGATCACCCGCCACGACGCAATCAAGCTGCTCGATAAGCTCGACGCGAAGGGCAACGAAGTCGCGGCAGATCGCACGCATGCTTATTTGCGCAAGTTCTTCGGATGGGCTGTGCAGAAGGATTACATTCGATCCTCGCCGCTCGATAACATTCGCCGCGACAACCATTCGAATTCGCGCGAGCGCGTTCTGTCTGACAGTGAAGTCCAATGGCTGTGGAGCGCTGCCAGTGCAATGGAATGGCCATACGGGCCATATTTGCGCTTGCTGCTGCTGACCGCTCAGCGCCGCTCCGAAGTCGCGGGTATGCGTTGGGATGAACTGGCTTTAGACGGAAATGATCCAGGTTGGCTTATCCCCGGCTCACGCACTAAAAATGGCCGGGATCAGTGGGTGCCGCTGGCCGGGAACTGTATCGACATTCTCAATTCTCTACCGCGCGTCATGAATAAGGATCGGAAGGCTGAATTCTGCTTCACCACGACCGGTAACACTCCCATTTCAGGTTTCACCAAAGCCAAGTTCGACGTTGACGCAGGAATCCTGGAACTGGCGAAAAAAGAAAACGTGAAAGTTGTCATTCCGGCGTGGACGCTCCATGATTTGCGCCGCACGGCTGCAACCGGCATGGCACGACTTGGCTATCCTATCCACGTTGTTGAAGCGGTTTTGAACCACAAGAGCGGCACAATTTCAGGGGTGGCTGCTGTCTACAACCGGCATGATTACGCGGCTGAAAAGCGGGCTGCCCTTGAGGGATGGGCGAACCTTCTCCGCTGAGTTTATCCCCCGTTTTCACGTGGTTTGGTGGAAAACCGCAAAAACGCTGTTAACACGGCGCTTAAACCTTTTTTCCGAATCCGCGCTCAGGTATATCTATTGCTAGTGGTTCGTAGTCTTCGGGCCACAAAATAGCGGTGGGACTCTTCTCTCCCCAGAGCCTCGTCCCACCACCGATAGACACGAACAATGGAGTGCATTGTCCATGACGAGTGCTGTTATCTATGAATCTGTCACGACGGACAACCCAAAATCCGCAGGTGCGGATACCTTTTCAAACGCAAAGGTTGTCTACGGCGTTCACGCTATTGCCAAGGCAATTGACGAAACAGACATCCGCCGAACGTTTTACAACTTAAAGCGGGGAAACATTCCGGGCGCGCGAAAGATAGGCCGTCGCTGGTGTCTCTCGCTTCTCGTGTGGAACAGCGAAATGCACGGAGACGCAGCATGAGCGCGCCTGTGCTTCTCACAGCGCGCATGGTGCGTGGCCAGGTACCCGTATCTGAAATGTCGCTCTGGCGATGGGTCCGTGACGGGCAATTTCCGGCTCCGATCAAGGTCGCTAAGCGCAATTACTGGCGAGCGGACGAAATTGACGCTTGGCTCATTGAGCGTTCAGACGCTCGTGGAAAAGCTGTATGAGCGCGCCTCTCCAGACTCCGATTAGCGGAGAAGAATGGTTTGTGCGTGCTGGGCAGAGACGCCGCCCGCCTGATGGGCCACCCGATAAAAAAGCCCCCCGGGCTGACACCGGAGGGCTTAAGTTTGCTCACGAAGACGCTCGGCTTTCGGATCAAGATATCTTCAGCGCTGAAATACGGAGATGGGATTCTACGGTCAAGAGGCTGGCCGCCTTGCGGGCTGAAATTCGTAAAGGTGACGCCCCCAAAAAGGTGTATCTTGAGCATAACTGGGTGGTGCAGCGGTTGCAGTCGGCAATGCCGAAACAGAGCCGCAGACGCAACCCGGCTCGGTTGACTACGCAAAGCTTCGAGCCGTCGCTGTCATACAATCAGCAGGTCTTTGACAGGCTAGCGCCATTGCATGCGGCTGTTGACCAGCATATGCGCCGTGTTGCGCGGGTTGCTGGTTGGACGCCAGCCGGAGCCCCCGCAATTTTTGCGGAAGTGCGGCCCGTAAAGGTCAAGGAAGTTCCTAACCGGGACCAAGGATTCCTTACACAGGGTGAAGACCTAGTGCTTGCTCGACGCTGGCGTGATGCTGGTGACCAGTCAGCACTTGACCGACTGGTCACCTCTCACCTGCCATTAGCGCGAAAACTGGCCTACCGCATCAAATCGCGGGACGTTGGCATTGAAGACCTCATTGCCGAGGCCAATGAGGCTCTTACCAGGGCTGCGAAGACCTTTGACCCCGACAGAGGTTTTACGTTTGCCACTTACGGTGGCCGCAGTGCATGGCACGCCCTCATGGATGCGACAAAAATCCCTGAGGACGCTGAAGGTCGCAGCATTCGCTGGAACTCACTCAACACTCCGATGGGCGAAAGTGAAGAAGAGTTCATTGACGCACTCGAAACCGATGAGATCGAAGATGACCCTTGGGACGAAAGTCGCGAGAGCCTCCACAATATTCTGAACGGCGACCGTCCTGATGGAGATGCCCCTTTGCTCACGCCGCGTGAGCAGCGGCTTATTCAGCTTCGATACGGCGGCCAGGAAGTCATGAAGTTGGAGGATGTTAGCAAGCACATAGGCCACGTCTCTCGCGAGCGTGTACGGCAACTTGAAGAACGAGCGCTAAACAAGATCAGGGGGGCACTATGAGCACTCCTGATGTGAAGTACCCGGATCAGCTAAAGTGGAAAGAAGCCAATCCTAAAAAGATATGGGCGCATTCAGCGTTCCGATCAGCGCTCAGGCGTGGATTGATTACTCGTCAACCGTGCGAAGTATGCGGGGCGCTCCAGGCTGAAGGCCACCATCCCGATTATGACAGGCCCATGCATGTGATCTGGCTGTGCAGAGCGCACCACCAGGCCGAGCATCGGCGGCTGAAGCGGGGGGACACACAATGAGTGGCCTCTTTGCCGATTGGCAGCCGCGTTACGCGGAGCGTGGCATTGCTACGTTTCCTGTCCGGGACAAGGTTCCTGCCGTAAAAGGTTATCTAAAGGTCGGCCTCAGTGTCAGCGAACAGCTTTCAATGAGGTTCTTAAATGACAACGCGTTCGGATTCGCCTGCAAACGGTCGCGCATTACCGTTCTCGACATAGATGCCCCGGACGAGAAGTTGCTTGCCGATGCACTTGATACGCATGGTTCGACGCCCATCGTAGTCCGATCCGGATCGGGCAACTATCAGGCATGGTACCGTCACAACGGAGAGAGCCGGAAGGTACGCCCCATCCCGGACAAGCCAATAGATATTTTGGGGGATGGGTTCGTTGTTGCGCCGCCGTCGATAGGAAGCAGGGGAAGCTACAGCTTCATAGAGGGTGGGCTCGACGATGTCGAACACCTGCCTTTCCTTAAGGGGTCAATATTTAACCCCAATAAGAAACAGAACACCCCTCTCCCCTCTCCCTCCTTCATAGGGACCAGTCGGTCTGAAAAGGGAACACGCAACGATACGCTGTGGCGCGAGTGTATGAAAATGGCGCGTGGATGCCACGGGCTTGAAGAACTGATGGAGAAGGCAATGGAACTGAATATGCGATACCACGAACCGATGCCTGCCGATGAGGTACTGAAAACCGTCTGCTCGGCTTGGGGATACGAGGTTGAGGGTAAAAATTGGTTTGGGCATGGCAAACGCGTTGTTGTTGGCCATGGTGTTATTGACGAATTGGCGGCCTCCAATCCTCGTGCCTTTGCGTTGCTGTCGCTCTTGAAACGTCACCATTGGGGACGCGATTTCTACCTTAGCAAGTCCTACGCGGCGTCCCTTGGCTGGGCCGAAAACACCCTGAAGGCGGCGCGGGACGCGTTGGTGGCGCACAAGCTGATTGAGTGCATTCACCCAGGCGGGCGCGGGCCTAACGACCCGCCAGTATATCGCTTTGCGAGGACGCCCTAAGACCTTGCTCGGCAAATCCCACCTGACTATGTCGCATGAAAAGAGGCGAATGACATGGCTCAAGGTATTCTCGATATGCTGTTCAGCGGCGGGGTAAAGAACCCGCGCTTGCGGCTCGGTGGTGAAGACACTCCAGCGGGTGGTGGCGCGCTTGACGCTGTTGGGCAGCGAATTATGGCGCAGCAGCCGCAACCATATCAGGGCGGTCTTCTCGGCAGTTTCGGAGCACCATCAGAATCCGCGCAGCCGCAGCCTTCCATGCCCCAGCAGGGCGGTGGAATCTTTGGCCGTTTCTTGGGCGGCGGTCGTGGCCCCAGCGATCAAACCGTTCAGTGGCTCGTGAATAAGGGCTACGATCCAGCAGCGGCGCAGGCCATTGCGAATGATCCGGCAACGTTGCGCCGCGCGGTGATTGAAGTCGGCGGGCCTCAAGGGGCTAATGAGTACGACCAGCGTTCTCAAGCCCTTCAGCAGGCCGGCATTGATCCCAACTCAGAAGCAGGGCGGCGCTATTTTCTCACTGGCAATCTGCCTGAGCCAAAGGAAGCGAAAGAGCCCAAGGCCCCGTCAATTGAAACTTTCTACGACGAAAAGACCGGACAGGAATACAAAGCACAGTGGGACGCCCAAAAGGGATGGGTGCCAGTCGGTGGTCAGAAAATTCCGAAGGACGGCATAACGGTAACGTCGCCTGACGGTACAACGATGGTCATTGGCGGTTCAGGCGCAGGCCCTAAACTGACTGAGGGCCAGAGCAAGGACGTGGTGTATTACACGCGCGGCAGCGATGCTGCCACCCAGCTCGATAAGTACGAGACTGAGCTAACCGATCCGGTTCAAGGATGGGGCGGCATGGTGCCAGGCGTCGGCAATTTCGTGAAAACGACTGAATACCAGCAGGCAGAGCAAGCGGGACTGAATTTTCTCGCAAGCGTCCTGAGAAAAGATTCAGGCGGAGCCGTCACGCCGAGTGAAGTCACAACGTATGGCGCGATATTCCTGCCAGCGCCTGGCGACAAGGCAGAGGTCATTCAGCAGAAGAAGCGCGCCCGGTTCGTAGCCCTTGAAGCCATCAAATCCGGCATGGGGCCAGCAGAAGCGATTGCTGAAGCCAACAAGGTACGGATGGACATTGAAACTGGTCCTGTTCCTGCCAATCCCGGCGCGGCACCAGCGGCTCCGAGTCAAGCACCTGCCGGTCACACCAAATCCGGCGTGCAGTGGAGGGTCAAATAATGGCGACTCTCGAAATCAATGGCCGCGACGTTGAGGTTGACGACAGTTTCCTAAGCCTTTCCCCGGCAGACCAGGAAGCGACCGTGGACGAGATTGCACAGTCGCTCGGAGCTTCGACGCCGCAACCTGAGACATTCCCCACATCTTCGGGCGAGGCATATCGTCGGAATTTTTTTGACGGAATCCCGGTGGTTGGTCCGCTCATTCGTGGCGGTGTTGAACGCGCGGCTGCTGGCGTTGTCTCTGCCCTAGACCCAAACCGCACTTACGAAGACGTACGCGCTTCTCAGGAACAGCGAGCCCCGCAGCTCTCGGCCAATCATCCAACAGCCTCAACGCTCGGAAGTGTGAGCGGTACTGTTGCCGGAACAATGCCTATGATTGCGGCAGCTCCTGCATTCTTTGGTGCATCTGGCCCCGCTGCGCTGCGGCTTGCGATGGCCCCCACATCTGGTGGCCTCCTGGGCGCTGCTGATGCAGGCGTTCGATCTGGTGGCGACCGTACAGAAATGGCGCAGGGTGGCCTCCTAGGCGCAGCACTGGGCCTCACCGGGCTAGGAGCCTCTGAGCTTCTAGGAAGCGGTGCATCGGCGTTTACCCGCTGGCTGAGCGGTGGAAAGAGCACGCCCGCACAGCGCAAATTCGTGGAAGCCATCACACGAGACAATGTTGATGACGTTGCCGGTGCGATGCAGAAGGTTGGCCCGGACGCCATGCCGCTGGATGTTGGCCCAAATACCCGCAATCTGGGTCAGGGCGTGGTCACTGTTCCAGGTCCCGGTCGCACCATCGTTGAGGATGCTGTCAAAGCGCGTGACGTGGGGGCGAACAGCCGTATCTCAACAACGCTCGATGACACGCTGGGCAAGGCAAAAAGCCCGTCACAACTCACAGCCAACATTGAGGAACAGATGGGCCGCCTCGGTCCTTCCTATGACGAGGCCCTGAGGGGTGCAAAGCCCGCCTATACAGCGAACATCGCCAAGAAGATTGACGACATGGCTAACAACCTTCGCGGCAACCCGCAGAAGGCTGCACAGCGTGTTCGTTCGATGCTTAATGAAACAGGCAAGGATTCGCTCGACAAGAATGCTCGTACACTGCTGGAAACGCGGCGTGGCATTGACGGCATGATGGAGACAGCAGACGGCCCGACCAAGAGCGCCCTTACTATGATGCGCCATCAGATCGACCAGGAGCTATCCCGCGCTGTTCCTGGCATCAAAGGTGTTGATGCACAGTATCACGAGCTTGCCCGCCAGAGAGAAGCGCTAGTACGAGGCCAGCAAGTGCTTGATAGTGGGCGCACAGCCCCACGACCGGCAGAACTGGCAGAAGAGTTCAATTCAGGTGGTGTACCGGAGGGTCAGCTTGTTGGCCCGTCTGGCGTTCCACAGCGACTCCGAGAGGGTTCGCGCGCTGAGATAGAGCGGATTATCGGAACGAACGCCAATGACCGTGTTGCGCTCCAGCGCCTTATCAAAGGTGAGGGAGATTGGAACCGGGACCGTCTCGCAATTCTGTTCGGCAAGGAGAAGGCCGAAAAGATCATTGGTCTGTTGGATCGTGAGAAAGGCTTTGCAGAAACCAGTACGGCCATTCGAGGAAATTCCGAGACAGCCAAGCGGCTTGAGGGTGTTGCCACAGTGAAGGGTGAGGGCGGCAACGCATTGAAGGACGCGATGAATACCAACTTCGGCACAGCCGCAGCGCGCATGGGCGATAAGCTATTCGGGGATCTGAATGCTGCCGCACGGGATGCAATGAGCAAGGAACTCGGCCAACTGCTTACCGGTCCTGCTGGTACGTCCGCCAAGATCAAGGCAATTCAGGCTGCACAGCGTCGTGGCGATATCGCGAAGGACGTTGCCAAGAAGATCATTACGTCACTGAGCGCCGGATCAGCCGGTAAGCTTGTAACGGAGTAACGGAGCATGATCGGAATGACTGAAGCATTGACCTATCCCGAACTGTGCGACGGCACTTGCGATCTGGTTGCACAGGCAGCCCTGAATCAAGACATGCCGCTGGAGTATGTGGACGAGATAACAGAAGCGCTTGCTACGAAAGTTCGCCCGGACATCGATTTGATCCGTTGCCTCATCGTTGGCAAAGCCTGCTATGCGGCTGCCTTGGTCTATGAGCGTGAAGGCAATACCGACGCGGCGCACATGTATCATTGCATGTCGCACGATCTGCTCAGCAAGGCTGTTGAGGCGTTCGGCTGGGTAGAAGCCAAGTTTGCGCAAGCCAGCAACAAACATTGAGGGGCAAATGGCCAAGGCAAAGCAAAACCTCCCGGCCAAGCCTTATGAGCCGACGCGTGGCGAAAAGGCTGCGCTGAATGCGTTCGAGAAGCGGCGCAAACAGAAGAGACAGCCACCTTCAATGAAGGCTGATGCCGAGGGCAAGGAGCTTCTGCCCGATCATCCAGATATCGCCACTGGCTACAGGCTAATCATGGAGTCTATGGGAACGGGCGATACCGACTTCGCGAGCGCGATTCTCGATGAATTGAGCATGATTGCAGTTCCCGGCAGAACCAAACAAAGTAGGGCTTATCACCTGAATACAGGCTTGGCTCTCGCACGAGGAATTCGGCCCCAGGACGAGGTAGAGGCCATGCTCGCCACTCAGATGGCTGCAATTCACATGGCTACCATGACGACGGCGGCCCGGCTGTCCAAGTCAACCGATGTTGAAATGTTCGAACAGAATGAGAGAGCGCTGAATCGGTTGGGCCGCACGTTCACCACTCAGATCGATGCCTTGAAGCGTTATCGCTCCAAGGGAGAGCAGAAAGTCACGGTCGAGCATGTCACCGTGAATGAAGGCGGGCAGGCTATCGTTGGCAACGTGGCCCATGGGGGACGGGGCGATGAAAAAAATTGACATCGGCCCCATGCACGCTTCCCCGCGCTGTACGGCACATTCCAAGCGCACAGGCGAGCCTTGTAAATCGCCAGCGGTAAATGGCTGGAAAGTGTGCCGGATGCACGGTGCGCGCGGTGGTGGCCAGACAGGCAGCCGCAACGGCAATTATAGGCATGGTGGCAGAACGCAGCGCACGCAGGCGGCTCTTGCGCTCATTCAGGCAATGGCCAGGATATGCCGAAAAACTGCTGAAGATATTATCTAGCTAAATCAGCGTCTTACCCATTCTAAAATGAGCTTTTCGCTGCCCTTGCGCGGCGGAATCCGCCCGACTATGTAGCCAAAGACATTAGCTGTTTCTTCCCGATCAGCTGGGGTCAAAGGTCCAAAATTAGGCGGTGGGTTAGTCATGTTTCCTGCCGCCTTTTTCTTGGGAAACAGGACAAGGCATAGATGGAAGACGCCCGCGCTGCTGCGCCCGTCACAATTGAATCCAACGATCTGACCGTCACAGAGGCGGCAGAAGCTTTGTCGGAAAGACTTCAGAGCGATATCGGCCCGGTTGAAGATAACCGCCCGCCGCAAGCCCTGGAGGAAAAGAAAGAACCTGACCTGCCGGTCCTTTCGGATGACACCAAAGTCACTCTGAAAGACGGTACCAGAGTTCCATTGAGAGAACTGAGGCGGGGTTATACCTCGCGGCAGTACCTCACAGCCAAGACCCAAGCCCTTGCTGAAGAGCGAGCCCGCTTCGATGGTCTGAAAGCTTCAACTGAAAATCACGCACGCCTTGTTGCTGAGAGGCACATGGCACTCGACAGAGCATTAGACGCGCTCATGCCTCGCGAACCCGACCCTTCATTGGTCGATAGCGACCCGCAGCGCTGGAAGGCTTTGAGAGCGGATTATCAGGAAAAAATGGGCTTGCTTGGGCAGGTCCAACGAACCGCTCAAATGGAGTTCGAAGCCGCACAGGCAGCACGCTATGCGCAGGAACGTGACTTAGCGCATCGGCAGTGGATGGAACGGCAAAGCCAGCTTGAGAAAATCCAAGAGGCAATGCCGCAACTGAAGCAGCCGAATGCAAGCAAAAAGTTCATGGAAGACGCAATCGACACGATGGCTGAATACGGCATTTCTGCCGATGAACTCAACGCCATGCTCACCGATTACCGTCTGTTCCCGGCAATGCGTGACCTGATCCGATTTAGGACAGCCATCAAGAAAGCACCTCAGGTAAAGCAGGCAACCCTGCAAAAGCCCAGGATGCTGACCGGTGGCAAACGGATGGACCATTCCGCGAATGAGGCCCGCGCTTCGAAAGCCGAATTTGAGCAATTCAAGAAATCCGGGCGATTGGATGACGCTGCTGCGCTCCTTGCCCGACGATTAAGGGAATGAATTCACATGGCTGTACTAAGTGGTACGCTCCAGACCTATGACCGTGTCGGTAACCGCGAGGATATCGAAGACACGATCTATAATATCAGCCCGAAAGAGACGCCTTTTGTCAGTCTCGTTGGGACCACCAAAGTCTCCGCTACCAAGCACGACTGGCAGACCGACACGCTTCGCCTGCCAGCTGCTAACTCCAAGGTTGAAGGCGAAGAATTTGCCTTTGCCACAAAGCCTACAAGCATCCGCGTTGGGAATTACACCCAGATTGTTTCCGATACCCTGATTGTTTCAGACACCCAGGAAGTCGTTGACAAGGCGGGTCGCTCTTCGGAAATCGGATACCAGATCGCAAAGATGGGTACCGAACTGAAGAAGGACATTGAGTTCTCCTGTGTCAGCAATGCTGCTTCAAGCGCTGGCTCATCTTCAACGGGTCGCGTCTCCGGTGGTTATCCGGCATGGATCACGTCGGCAACTGCCACGAACACGCTTCGTGGGGCTGCTGGTACGGTAGGCGGCTTCAACAGCGGCACTGGTGTCGTTGACGCTGCCGGTGACGGTTCGCAGCGTGCGTTCACCAAAACCCTGCTCGATGTGGCTATATCGACTTGCTACAACAACGGCGGCAACCCGACTACGGTCATGGTTTCTCCGTACAATAAGCAGGTCTTCTCCACCTTCATGTCAAACGCCAACGTTGCCACGCAGCGTTACGTTACGCCGAAGAAGGGACAGACCACGATTGTTGCTGCTGCGGACGTTTATCAGTCCGACTTCGGTGAGCTTGCTGTTGTTCCAAACCGTGTCATGGGCACCTCTGCCGCAACTGCTCGCAACGTCCTCGTGATCGATCCTGATTATGTGGCGCGTGGCGTACTGCGCGCCATGTCAACGGAAAAGCTCGCAAAGACCGGAGACGGTGAAAAGCGGGCGATTGTGACTGAGTTCACCCTTGTGATGAAGAACGAAGCTGCTTCGACAATCATCGCAGACACCTTCGGCCTCACGGCTTCGAGCTAAGGAGATAAAACAATGAGTGAATTTTCCCCTATCTCCCTCACCGCGGCGACTTATACGCTTACCCGTTCCACTCATGCAGAGTGCGATCTGGTAGCTAACCGGGCAGCGGGTATCGCTTGCACGTTGCCAGCTGCCAAAGGCACCGGTGCTGAGTTCCGCTTTGTCGTGGGTACGGCCCTATCTGGGGCCAATCTCGTTGTGGCGGCTCTCGGCACTGACATTATGCAGGGTTCGGCCATCGTAGCGCAGGACAGCGGCGACACCGTTGTCCACTTCGAGACGGCAGCCGATAGCGACACAATCACAATGAACGGCACAACGAAAGGTGGCCTCAAGGGCGACCGTATCGTCCTGCGTGACGTTGCATCTGGGTTGTGGTCCGTATCGATCATTGCTGCGGCGACCGACGTTGAAGCAACGCCCTTCTCGGGCACCTAACACGGTAAGGGGGCGGCTTTCGGGTCGCCCCTTTCCACACTGGAGTTCAGACTCATGGCTGAAGATTGGAAAGTTCTTTCCCACGACCCGGACGGCACCGTTACCTACTTCCTGGATATCGGCAACGCTTGGGTGATTAAGACAGAGACGCCTGTTGACGATCTTCTTGACCTGAACAAGCAGGAGATGAGCGCCAGCAATGGACTGCGTTTTGGCGATGGCCAGGTGGTCGCCCGTGTCCCTGAAAACCTGTTTTACAGCGTGCTTGCCGAGCCGATGAAGCAGCGCGACCGCAAGTACATCAAGCGCTTCCTGAATGACATTGATAACAGCGCATTTCGCACGTTCAAGGGAACGATATAATGTCCAACGCACTCACGCTTACTGAAGCTGCGGAGCTTTTGACCCCGACTTTCTCAGAAGAGAAGGGACCTAGCGCCCCGATAGCGAAGCGCTCAAAAGGTGATGCGCTGACGCTTGAAGATGCATCTGCCATGCTTGCAGAGCGTCTGAGCGGAAAGCCATCTGAAAAGGCGAAGAAGAAGGCCGAAACGACAGTAGAGCAGGCGGCAAGGAATCTTGGTGACCCAGCCTCGGAGTTTTCAGCCGCATTGCCTGTGTTGCGTTCCAGGCGAGAGGATGCCTCGCTTAACCGGCACATTGCCGCTGGTGATTTTCAGGAGTTTCTAGGTGCCTTACAGCGGGCATTTGCAGGTATTGACGAGGCGACAGTACTGGCGAGCGAGGAATACCGCAGCGCCCATGCGCGCGGTGCCCAGCTCGAAGCCAAGCTTCATGCGGCAGTATCGGAAGAGCAAAGCGCATGGCTTGCCGAATGCGGGGTGGAGGATGCTGCTTTTGAGGCACGCCATCCCGGTTGGGGTGATGCTGAGCGCGAGCGCATCGTTAATTATCTGCTTGGTACGGGCCTCACGATGCAGGAGATGCAATATCTGTGGCTGGTGCCTGAGCCGATAGACATCAACAACCCGGTCTGTGACGTAATTCTGGAGACAGTAGCGGGTTCGAGGGCCAAGGAAGCGGTTCGCACCGTTCTCAATGAAATCGGC
>Ga0172380_10004987_pt1 | contig 16521 bp, 12 predicted proteins | sample Leawe162metaG_FD_119747 | JGI IMG/M metagenome (GOLD analysis project Ga0172380, IMG submission 119747) | Leachate microbial communities from a municipal landfill in Southern Ontario, Canada - Leachate well 162 metaG | ecosystem: Engineered > Solid waste > Landfill > Unclassified | place...
CGCTTGTTTGCTCCGCAAACTTCGCTCACTAAGCGCCCCGACCCGGCCTCGCGGTGCGTTCGCTTCGCTCCGCACATCGCTCCGGCTTTCGAATCCCTTAGGCAAATCAACATAAACAAAAATCACCCAAATAAATTTGGGTGATTGTTTGTTAGTGGACCCTAAGAGATTCGAACTCTTGGCCTCCGGCTTGCAAAGCCGGCGCTCTAACCAACTGAGCTAAGGGCCCATTCTATCTATAGCTTAGATATTATTGCGGTAAATTATATTTTAGTAAAGGGCTAAGCAGCCAGCCCATAAAAGCGGGAGCGCTGCCAGTCATAGTAATGATGCCAATAAACAGGAATAAAATTCCTACTAGTTTATAGCCTAAACGCGAGCCACCTTCACTCCCCAGTTTGGCCTCAAACCAGGCAATGCGTCCGAAGTTATTAAGAAACCATTCGCTCTTAATAACTAACATGGCCCCCGCTATTGTCAGTAAAATTCCGATTACTATCGACATATTATCTTTTTATCTTATGTAATTTAAAGGATTAACTCTAACATTATTAACCAGAATTTCAAAATGAAGATGCGAGCCAGTGGAGCGCCCAGTAGACCCCATTGCAGCAATATTATCGCCTTTTTTTACCACATCACCTACTTTAACAAAAAGTTTGGAAGCATGTCCATAGCGGGTCTTTATGCCGCCACCATGATTAATAACAATGGTGTTACCATAGCCACCGTTCCAACCGCCTTGAGCAGTTATTACGACGCCATCATCGGCGGCATAAAGAGGTGTGCCGACTTTGTTGCCAATATCTAAACCAGTATGACGCCAAGAGAAGTATTGAGTGATACGATGACCAAGCGTGGGCCATAGCATATTATTGCCGCTAGAGGCTGCCGCCGGCTGTTTGATTAAGTTACTGATTACAGATAGACCACTAGCGGCAGTGCTACTTCTTGCTACTATCGTGGTAATTTTTTGGGCGCCAGGTAATATAATTGTCGCTCCCGCCATAAGACCGGAACTTAAATTATTGGCGCTTAAAATTTTATCACCGTCAATATCATATTTGTTGGCGATGGCACTAATTGTATCTCCGGATTTTACGGTGTATTGTATACCGCTGTAAGGTAAGATAGTCAGAGTATCACCGGGACGAATTAAACTATAAGCCGTTAAATTATTGGCCCATAAAATAGTGTTGATGGTTAAACCAAATTGTTTGGCAATACGACTGACTGTGTCACCGTTTTGTACCGTATACTTAGTTATCGTCGTTCGCAGGGTTGGTGTCTTGTCCTCATTATTTTTTTCGCCCGGCAGTAGCTGCGGCTTGAACATTAAGTCCTGGTCGTAACTGAAGACCTCGTAGTCGTTAGATTGTATATTGATTTCGGGAGATAGATCGGAATTTTTAGTTAGCGTCCCGGCCGTATCGGAATATTTTTCCGGTAGATTATTTAGACTGGTTGAGCCGGAAGTATCTTCTATTAAGACTTCCGTTGATACATTACTGAATTCAGAGGAAGTTAGACTAGCCATTACAGTTTGGGATATCTGTTGAGTTAGGGGGACGGCTTTAGTCTCTCTGCTTAAGTTTCCGAAGATAAAAATAATAGTGAGAGTGAAAATGAAGATGTAAACCAGCTGGTTACGGATGACTTCATTGATAGTTCTGAGAGCCAAGTCGTTCTTTTTTAAACGGAAAACATTAAAATATATTTTGACTAATATTTTATAAAAAATCCCTTTGAAGATTAAACGAAAAAAGCCGGATACGATCCGGGACAAGCGGCGGAGGAAATTGGCGCCTCCTCGTAAGAGTTTAATTAAGAACAAGCCAATATCTGCTCCGGTTTTCTTAAATTGTTGTCTATTACTTGGACTGATATGGTTATAATTCTGTTACATCTATACTATCATTTTTAAACTTTTATCGTCAATTTATGATATAATTCAAATAGTTATAAAAAGCGATGTAGTTTTCATTATTATTATGTATAAGATAGTTTTCTTGCGTCACGGTGAAAGCGTTTGGAATAAAAAAGATTTATTTACCGGCTGGACAGACGTATCTTTGACTAAACTGGGCGAGTCTGAGGCTATTGAGGCTGGGCGTTATTTACGGCGCCGTGGCTTTGTCTTTGATATTGCCTGGCACTCTTTTTTAAAACGCACTAGTAAAACTTTGCAGCTAGTTTTAGATGAACTAAAATCACCCCCTAATACTATATACGCAGACTGGCGTTTAAATGAGCGTCATTATGGAAATCTACAGGGATTAAACAAAATAGCAATGGCACATAAATTTGGTATGGACCAAGTTTTTCGTTGGCGTCGGGGTTATGATGTTCATCCCCCTCAAATTACAGCCGCTAATCACTATGACCAAAGAAATGATAAAAAATATAAAGATATCAAGGTCCCCAGAGAAGAAAGTCTAAAAGATGTAGTAACTAGAGTTGTTGAATTTTGGCAGGAAGAAGTTGTTCCGAGGATTAAAAATGGTGACCGTATTTTGATTGTTGCTTCGGGGAATAGTTTGCGGGCGCTTATTAAATATTTAGATAAGGTTCCAGTTAGCGAGATTGTTAAATTAAATATTCCTTTAGCCATTCCCTTGGTTTATGAACTAGATAAAAATCTAAAACCGCAGCGACACTATTATTTAGCTTCTAAGAAAAAGTTGGATGCTGAAATTTCGCGCATTAAACATGTCGGTAAAATTAAAAATTAGTTAGAAAAAATCTCCGTCAAGTGCGGAGATTTTTTTATTTTGCTAAACGATTTAACTTTAGAATGTTTGTTTATTATTTCACAATAATAGAGAATGGTTCTTTGCGTCCGTAAGGAGCTGGTCCGGTTTTTAGACAATATTTTTTTATACCTCTTTTGAAATATGGGGGGCGTTGGGCTTGGATGCGGCCGGCTAGGTAATAGCTTAAAGACAGAATAAAAGCGAAATTACTGTTAGATGGTAATTTAATGTCCCAGCGATGACCGGGTAGTCCGAAATAAATATTTTTTCCAAAGCTGATAACTAGTTCCTGTTTTGATTCACAAATAAATTTGGCATGGCGGGCACTACCCTCGGAAAAAGCGCGTAAACTAGAGTAAGGGCCGAACATTTCATCGTCTTTTACTTTGAGCATATCCACAATCGCTTTAAATTTATCAGGCAGAATAAAAGTAAAATAATTATGTTTTTTAAAGCTGGCCGGTATTTTTAATTTTTGTAAGAATTTTTTGATAGCCTTAACATCTTCGCCGGTTTGGCTTAGAATCATCCCCAGATAAGTGGAATAATTATAAGAGTAGGGTTCAGGAAATTTTTGTGAGACGATAACATTATTGGCTAAAATAGCACCACGAGAATTTTGGTCGCAAGTTATTAGAGTGGTTTTTAGTCCGGCTTTTTGAGCTGCTTTAATTTCCCAGATTGAATCTTTTTCTCCGGAAGCGGAAATAACAAATGCTTCAGTAATGTTTTTATTTTTTATAAGAGGTTGATATATTTTTAAAAGTTCTAAAAAATTTCCTTCATCGGCCAAAATAATCTGACGTCCGGCAAAAAGCAGACGACCGGTGTGATAAGCATTAACACTGCCCACCACAAAGCAAAGAGAGCTTTTTCCCCAAGCATGACGTCGAGTTGGCTGAGTCTGGAAAAAGTCTAAAGTAGCTAAGACACTTTCATCCAGATTCGGCAGTTTTTTAGTTTTCATATTTTTTATTTTACTAATGTTTTTATTATAATTCATCTTGATTTTAATTTCAATTTTTGTTATTGTTTAGTTGTTTATTATTTAGTTTAAGTTTATGTCAGGACACTCTAAATGGGCGACTACTCATCGTCAAAAAGAATTAGTTGACGCTAAGCGTGGGGCCGCTTTTACTAAGCTGGCTAATGTGATTACTATTGCCGCCAAGACCGGTGGCGATCCGGAAGCTAACCCGTCCTTACGGGCGGCCATTGATAGAGCGCGTACGGCCAGCATGCCTAAAGACAATATTGAGCGAGCTATTAAAAAGGGAACTGGTGAACTGGCCGGTGATCAAGTAGAAGAATTATTTTATGAAGCTGTTCTCCCGCCCGGCATTCAACTGGTTGTTAAATGTTTAACTGATAATAAAAACCGTAGCGGTTCTACCGTTCGTCATCTTTTTACTAAAAATGGTGGTTCGTTTGGTGCCGTGTTATGGAATTTTGATGTGCTCGGCGTTATTCGTATTCCTAGCGAATCAATTAAAGAGAAAAAAATAAGTAATGAGGAATTGGAATTAGAACTAATTGATCAAGAAATTTTAGATTTTCAAAAAGAAGATGAGGGTATTACAGTTTATACTGAAATTAAAGACTTAAATCGTATTAATGAATTTTTAGCGACGAAAGAATTACCGGACATAATCTCGGGAATTGAATATGTTGCAAAAGATAAAATAGAAATGCCGGACGGCAGTCAGGAAAAAATAGATAAACTCTTCGCTGAACTGGAGGACAATGAGGACGTTAGTGATTACTATTCTAATTTATTATAGACAAGTCTTTTATGTCCAAGATTATTTTAGGATTGGATCCTGGCTTGGCGGATACCGGTTACGGCGTAATTAAAGTGGTGGGGTCAAAAGTCACTTGTTTGGCTTATGGTTCTATTCAAACAGCCGCCGCTTTAGACTTAGTGGATCGCTTAGATGAGTTGCATCAGAAACTGGATAAAATTATCAAAAAATATCATCCTCAGATTGCTGCTATTGAGCAATTATTTTTTAATAAGAACGTACGAACAGCCTTGATTGTCGGGCAGGCACGCGGTGTTTTACTTTTAACTTTACGCCAAAATAAATTACCGGTATTTGACTTTACGCCAGCGCAAGTTAAACTAGCCGTAACCGCTTATGGTCAAGCTACTAAATTGCAAGTACAGAAGATGGTTAAAATGATTCTTAATTTAAAAGAGATTCCTCGGCCGGACGATGCGGCTGACGCCTTAGCTATCGCTTTGTGTGCTTTAAATTCACGTTAATGAAAAAATCACTTAAAATTGTTCAAGTTGCTTCCGAGCTTGCGCCTTTCTCCAAGACCGGTGGCTTGGCCGATGTTAGCCGCAGCTTATCTAAAGCCTTACGTCGTTTAGGACATAAGGTAATTGTTATTACGCCTTTATACGGGCGCTCTATTGATAAAGAAGAGCATCATTTAAAATTAATTTTCTCCGACATTGTTTTACGTCTTAATAGTCAGGAAACAATTAAAGTAAATTATTGGCGCGGTTATTTGATGGATGGCTTGCCTGTTTATTTTGTAGAATGTCCCAAGTATTTTTCTAAACATAATCGTTTGTATGGCTCTAGCCAAGAGAACGCCAGGTTTTTAGTATTTAATGTTGCGGTATTAAAACTGCTGTCTCTTTTAAAATTTTCGGCTGATATTCTGCAATGTCATGATTGGCAAACTGGCCTTATTCCTTATTATTTAAAAACAGAATTTCGCTACTCCCAAACTTTAATAAAAACCAAAACAATTTTTACTATCCATAATTTAATTTTTCAGCTGGGACATAATTGGTGGGAAATTTTACCGGAGCATAAAGACTATGGACGAAGCCGTTTACCGCATCTCGCTGATCCCGCCCTGGAAAATCTTAATTTTGCCAAACGAGCTATTTTATCGGCTGATTTTATTAATACCGTGAGCGAACAATATCGTGAAGAAATCATGACTAAAAAATTTGGTCAAGATTTAAATCGTATTTTGCAAAATCGCGCCGATCGTTTAGTGGGTATTGTTAATGGTATTGATTATAATACTTATAATCCGGCGCAGGATTTGGCTTTGGCAAAAAATTATTCTTTTAGTAACCCTGAAGTAAAAGCAGAAAATAAAATAAAATTACAACAGACTTTTGGTTTACCAGTGATAAAAGATATGCCGATATTTTGCACAACGTCACGAGTGACTTTCCAAAAAGGCTTTGAACTTTTAATTAAACTTTTTCCGGAACTGATTAAACTGGAAGCGCAATTTATTATTATTGGAGCGGGGGATAAAAAGTATATAGATGAATTACAGAAACTGGCTCGTAAAAATCCGGAAAAGTTGGTGATTGTGCCTTCGCATGAAGCCAATCAGCTCTATGAAACATTAGTTTATGCCGGTGCAGATTTTTTTCTCTTGCCTTCTAATTATGAACCCTGTGGCATTAATCAATTGATTGCGATGCGTTACGGTTGTGTGCCGATTGTACGTGCTATCGGCGGTCTTTATGATACGGTGGAAGACTTCTCGGCCGTTGCGCGACGGGGAACAGGTTTCACTTTTGAGAATGATAATGAATTTGATTTACATGGGGCGATTATTCGTGCTTTAGAACATTATAAAAACAAACGAGTCTGGCGTCCGCTGGTCAAGCGGGCGATGCGACAAAGTAATGGTTGGGAGATTCCAGCTAAGAAGTATGTGGAACTCTATTATAAGGCTTTGAAAAATTAAAGCGCTTTAAATATGCTTTGGTTAAATTTTTTACATTTTTATCAGCCGGCGAATATTGAATTTTATCATATTCGTGAGGCTCTAGATAAAAGTTATTGGCGACTTGTTCGTTTATTAGAAGAACATCCTAATTTGCGTTTTACTATTAATGTCAGCGGTTGTTTGTTAGAGCGCTTGGCCGATGAACATGAAACTGTTTGGCTGGAACGTTTAAAATTACTTGTGAAGAAGGGGCAGGTAGAATTAACCGGTTCGGCCGCTTATCACGGTTTTCTTCCGTTATTACCGGAAGAGGAGGTTTTGGATCAAATTAAAGCGAACGCTAAAATTTTAAAAAAACATTTTGGTAAAGATTTTAAAGCGGCAGGATTTTTTTTACCGGAAATGGCTTATAGCCCGGCAGTGGCAAAATTAGTTTATCAGTCCGGTTATCGCTGGATTATTTTAGATGAAATTTCTTATGACGGTGATGGCCGACACCCGGTAGCGGGACGATTTTATACAGACGGGGCGAGCGGTCTAAAAGTAATTTTTCGTAGTCGCGAGCTTTCTCAGGCTTATCCGCCTGATAAATTGTTGCCATTATTTCAAAAGATGGAAGCTTCTACCACTGTGGCCAAACACGATAAAGAAAAAGAGACAAAGGCAGCGGCGGTCGTCGTAACGGCTACTGATGCTGAACTATATGGTTTACGTCATGAAGATCCGACCGGAGAAATGGAGAAAATTTCCAAATTAAAAAATTTAAAGACTCAGACTATTTCTGATTATTTATCGACTGTAGAGAAAAAAAATATTATACCAGTCAAGTTGCGCCCGTCTTCCTGGGAGTCAACTGTAGCCGAAATTAAGCATGGTCGTCCTTACCAGCTTTGGCATGATAAAGATAATAAAATTCAACTTGATTTATGGCGCTTAGCCAATTTAGCTTTATCACTGAAAAATGAATTTAAAAATGATAAAAATTTTTATTGGTATCGTTGGCATTTATATCGCGGTTTAGCCAGTTGTACTTTTTGGTGGGCGAGTGCTCGAGATTTTTCTCAGCTTTATGGCCCTTATGCCTGGAGTCCGGATGATATTGATCGTGGTCTGGGAGATTTAATTCGTGCGGTGCGTTCTTTATCGGATATTAGATCAAAGAAATATAAATTATTAGCGGAAAAATATTATTTGCGTATTCAAGAGCGTGTTTGGCAGACGCATTGGAATAAGCATTGGCAGAAAAATGTATGAACAAGATTAGGAAACTATTAGAGCCTGACTTTGTCGTTGATTTATTCCGCAAGGAAGTTTTACCACATTATCCGATGTTTAAGGATATTAGCCGTGTAGAAATTAAAGCCTATAAGAATTTAATTTGGGAAACAACTTATCACGTCGTATTTCGTTTTAATACTTATTTTATTAAAACGACGGGAGAGGAGATCAAAGTCCCTATTTTTTGCTCGGCCCATAGCGAAGAATCAAGAGAAAATATCTATCTAGCTTTAAAATATTTACGAGCGGCTAAATTTTCAACCGCTTCTATTGATATTCCTCACCCCCTGTTCTATTCGGAATATTTCCGAGCGACTTTTTATCGTGGTTTGCGGGGAGAAAATTTATTGTATTACGTGAAGAAAAAGAAATTCGTTATGGTCACCACAATAGTTGTCGCAGCCGCTAAAGTTTTTGCCCGTTTGCATTCTTTGCCGGCCAATCCCGAGGCTAATTTTAATCCCTTGAATTCTAATATTGTCACAGTTATCCCCGGGGTAGATAGAATTTTGCGGGAAGTAGAAAAGCGTTATCAGGGAAAATATCGTCCAGATTTGGAAAAAATATATAATTCTTTTATTGACCAAGAAGAATCTTTTCGTCAATCCGGCATTGCTTTAACATTAATTCATGGTGATGCTCATCCCGAGAATATTATTGTTACTGCCCCGAAACGGGTTGGCTTAATTGACTTGACTGATGTTTGCTTGAGTGACCCGGCTCGTGATATTGGCGGATTTTTACAGCAGTTAGAATATCAAATACCTGCTAAATCTAAGGGCGAGCTACAGGCCGATGATTTAAAGAAATTATTTTTGGATACTTATTTGGCGGTATCGGGACGAGAGCTAACTCCTGAGTTTCAGGCCCGAATTGATTTATATTATAATTGGACAGCGATACGCTCGGCGACTTACTGGTTATTAAAGTTTGGCCATAATGAAGAACGAGCTGAATATCTCCTCAATTTAGTTAAACATAATTTAAAAATGTAATTATGAATCATCATCTTATTTTTGAAGGAGCGGAGCTCAGCGGTAAGAGTTGGGTGATGTCGCAGATTTATAAAGATTTAGAGCCGGCCGGTGCGACCAGTGATAAGGTTCTTGATGGCTGCTATTGGTTTAATTGTGACTTGGGGTTTTTTGGTACGGAGTTGGCGCCAAAAATAATCCCCGACTATTTGAATACTTTTCAGACTTTAAAAGATAAGAATATTTTGGTGGAAAAATTTCATTTATCGGAATTGATTTATGACGAGCTCTATAATTCCGCATCGTCGCGAAATTTTTCCGCTGCTGATTTTCAAGTTATTGATAAGAAGCTAAAGGAATTAAATTTTAAAATTATTTTACTGACTTTTCCGGAAGACAAGGAATTACTAGCTAAGCGTCTGCAGGATCGTTTAAATTTATATCCTCATTATCGTCGAATCGCCAAGACGCCGGAATTTTATTTACAGCAACAAGCCTTGTATAAGGAGCGTATTAAAGACAGTTCTTTAGACTATTTAATCCTAGAGGTGTCTAAGTTTCCTGACGAGGAGTTACTGGCTAAAATTAGAGAGTGGATAAAGGATTAATTAAAAGTTGCTTTTTTCTTAGCTTTTCCTGTGATATAATAAATCCAGTTAAAAACTGGATTTTTATTTGTTTTATTATATGTCTCGTAGAAAAAAGAATCATAACCCCTTAGATTATATAAGTTTACCAAAGTTTAACCTGGATGAGCGGGCTAAACACAGTATTGTTGTCGTTATTTTCTTATTAGCCGGGCTAATTAGCTTATTAGGTCTTTTTAATTTAGCCGGACATTTTGGTGAGTGGTTAGCGACAGGACTGACCTTTGCCTTTGGTTTTGGCAAATGGTTAATGCCCATACTCTTATTATATTGGGCCTTAGTATTAATTCGTCGTAGTAAGCGACCCCTGCAGTTCACTGATTATTTGGGCCTGTCCTTGTTGTTTATCAGTTACCAGACTTTGTTTCATTTTTTTATCAGCCCCGCTAATTGGGAATCTAGTGTGACTATTGGGACTGGTGGCGGTTATGTTGGTTGGATTTTTAGCCGATTATTTTTCTATGTATTTGGTTTTTGGGGAGGGGTAGTAGTTCTAGGGGCCTTGTTATTAATATCTTTAGTGTTAGTGTTCAATACTTCTTTGTCTAAAATAATTGGTCAAGAAAGTTTGTTGCTTAGATTATTTCAACCCTTTGCCGTCTTTTTTCAAAATTTATTTTCTTCTGAGCCGGGAGATGATGATAACGAAGGGCAACAGTTTGTCGATGAGGCGCGCGATGAGGTTCTTAGTGCTTGGCAATCAAAATCTGTGCCGACTCAATTAGAGACTATTGAAGAAATTAGCGAAGAAGAGGCTGAGGAAGAAGATGATGAACAATTATCTACCCCAAAAAAGAGTGGGCCAAAAGTCCAGGAAAAAATAGTTTGGCCGAGACGTTCTATTAAAATTGATATGCCCATAGAGCTTTTAAATAATAAATTTTCTAAGGCCATTGGTGGTGATGTAGAAGCTAATACCAAAAAAATTCAACAGACGCTGGAAAAATTTGGTATCGGTGTCGAGATGGGCGAAACTAAAGTTGGGCCGACCGTTACCCAATATACTTTCCGTCCGGCCGAAGGCGTGAAGCTATCTCGCATTACTACTTTAAATAATGATTTGTCTTTAGCCTTAGCGGCTCATCCGATTAGAATTGAAGCTCCAATCCCTGGACAGTCTTTAGTCGGCGTAGAAGTTCCTAACAAAGCTAAGGCCATTGTTGGTTTACGAGAAATTTTAGAAGACAGTGCTTTCAAGACTCGTAAAAATAATTTATATGTAGCTTTAGGTAAAGATGTTTCCGGTCAGGCCTGGTTGTATGATATTACACGTATGCCTCATCTTCTGGTGGCTGGAGCGACTAATTCCGGTAAGTCAGTTTGTTTGAATGCTATTATTGTCAGTTTGTTGTATCAGAATAATCCTGACGATTTACGCTTTATTATGGTTGACCCGAAGCGTGTAGAACTACCTACTTATAATGGTATTCCTCATTTGTTAACACCGGTTATTACTGACGTTAATAAAACTATTAATGCTTTAAAATGGTGTTTGAATGAAATGGAACGACGCTATGATGTTTTGAATAAAGCGGGGAAGCGTAATATTCAGTCTTATAATGCCGCCTCAAAAGAAAAATTACCTTACATAGTATTTATTATTGATGAACTGGCTGACTTTATGATGACTTCCGGTAAGGATATGGAAGCGGCTATTATTCGATTAGCACAAATGTCACGCGCGATTGGTATCCATTTAATTTTAGCCACACAGCGACCGAGCGTTGATGTTATTACCGGTTTAATTAAAGCGAATGTTCCGACTCGTATCGCTTTTTCCGTTGCTTCCTTGGTTGACTCTAAAACTATTTTAGATTCTTCCGGTGCGGAAAAATTGTTAGGACAAGGTGATATGCTTTTGATGTCGTCAGAATTTTCTAAACCAAAAAGAATTCAGGGCGCCTATTTGAGCGATAGTGAAATTAATGATGTTGTTAATTATATTAAAGAAAAAAGTGGCCCAGCGGAATATTTGGAAGGTGTTACTGATCGTCAGAAAGTAGGCGGTAATGCCGGTGTTGGCTTAGACGGTAATCATGGCGACGAAGATGAACTGTTTGAAGCAGCTAAAGAAATTATAGTGAAGGCTGATAAAGCTTCTACTTCTATGTTACAGCGCCGCCTGTCTATTGGTTATGGTCGCGCTGCTAAAATTTTGGATATGCTGGAAGAAGCTGGTATTATTGGTTCCTCTAATGGCTCTAAACCTCGAGAAGTTTTGATTAGCATGGCGGAGTATGAGGCTATGAGTGGTGAAGATATTAGTGCTATGCCTGTTCATCAGCGATCTGAAGCAGTAGCCCCTGATAATTATTTAGGAGCTAATGTTCAGGATGATGAAGATGATGATGTCTTAGTTTTCAAAGGTGACGAGTCAGCGGAATCAGAAGAAGATGATGAGGATGAAGTCGAAGAAGTTAAGGAGGGGTCAGAAGAAGGTGCGGATAATAATGAGGAAGATAGAGAAGTTGAGGATGAAGAGAATAAAGTTGACGAAGAAGCTGAGGAAGACGAAGATGCATCATCGGATGATGCCGATACTAATGAGTCGGAAGATGATACCTTAAGTGCAGCGGAAGCGGAAGAGGAATTATCTCTAACACCCGACGAAGAGGATAAAATTATTGATGATGAAGATAAAATTTTAGAGAAGATTCGGGATAAACAAAAAAAGACTTCCAAAAATTCGGAAAAATCTTCTTCCGGCTCCGGCCGGACACCACTAGATGATGACGATGAAATGTTTTTTGCAAAATAATTGCAAACTTGTCGTCGTAATAAATAGTCGCGAATTTTTATTGTATAATATCTTATGTTGGAAAGACTAAAAAAATTAGTTCCTCTCAGGATTTTCCGGTTTTTACAGCCGATTTATCATTTTATTTTTAGTTGGTTGGCCGCTTTGGTTTATTGGTTTCCCAGTCGCCGTTTAATTATTATCGGGATTACCGGCACGGCCGGAAAAACTTCTACGGCGTATTTAACGGCTAAAATGTTACAAGCGGCTGGCTATAAAACTGGTTTTACTTCTACCGCCGTTTTTTCTGACGGTGAAAATGAGTGGCTGAATGATCGTAAAATGACTATGCCGGGGCGTTTTTTTATTCAGAAATTTTTACGACGCATGGTTAAAAATAGTTGTAGTTACGCTATTGTAGAAACTACTTCCGAGGGAATAAAACAATTTCGTCACCGCTTTATCAATTATGACGTTCTCCTGTTTACTTCTCTCTATCCAGAACATATTGAATCACATGGTAGCTTTGATAAGTATCGGGAAGCTAAAGGTAAGTTGTTCTCTCATATCCGTTATGGCGCGATAAAGTACGTTGACGCTGATCATTTTGTGGTACGCCCAAGAAATGCCATTAAGAAATTAGATTTAACTCGTATTTCTAAAACAATTATTGTTAATGGCGATGATGATAACGCTAATTATTTTTTGAATTTTTGGAGTGAAGCAAAATCGGTTTATTCTTTTCGTCCGGAAGCGTCTCGTGATTTTTTTGTGAAGCAGCTCAACAGTGAGGCTATGGTTAGTGATTTTACTTGTGTCAAAGGATCGGATATTAGTCTTAGTGCGCAGGGAACCAGTTTTAAAATTAATGAACAGCCGGTTAATTTACAGATTTTAGGGAAATTTAATGCCGATAATGCCCTAGCGGCGGCGGCGATTGGTTTGAATCAGAATATTCCCTTAGACAAGATAATAATGGGACTAGAAACTGTTCGGTCTTTGGCGGGAAAAATGGAAAAAATTGATGTCGGACAAGATTTTACGGCTATCGTTGACTATTCCTTTGAACCCAAAGCTGTAGAAAAATTGTATGACGTCATATCTCTTTTACCTCATAATAGAATTATTCATTTATTAGGTTCCACTGGTGGTGGTCGTGATAAAAGCCGTCGCCCAATTTTAGGGCAATTAGCCGGTTCCAAGGCGGATTTTGTTATAGTCAGTAATGAGGACCCTTACGATGAAGATCCCGGTGATATTATTGATCAGGTAGCGGCCGGAGCGGAATCAGTCGGAAAAGAGCTGGATAAAGACTTATTTAAAGTTTTAGATCGTCGCGAAGGTATTAAAAAAGCCTTGGAATTAGCCACTAAAGACGATTTATTACTCTTTACCGGTAAGGGCGCCGAACAGTACATTTGTTTGGCAAACGGGACCAAGCTTCCCTGGAATGAAAGAGAGGTGGTACGAGCAGAAATTGTGGATAAACTGGGGATTGACAAAATCAAGTAAACATAATACTATATAGCTACTTAACACTTTTCTCAAAAAAAGTGATTTATCATAAGAATAATTAATTAAATACCATTAAAACTCAAACCAATGTGGGATTGGGTATTTTTTTGTGTTAATAAATTCTTCTTAAAAAGTTTTTAAATTTTTTTGAATTTTTACTCTTTAAATAAACCCCTATGTCTCAGCGAAAATCATTTGTAGAAGTCAATGAGGTGATGGCCATGCCCGAGTTGATTGAAATTCAGACGGATTCATATAAGTGGTTTTTGAAGGAAGGTTTAGCGGAATTGTTTGATGAAATAAATCCGGTTGTGGATTTTATTGGTCGTGATTTAGAATTATATTTTGAAGATTATTCTTTGGATGAACCAAAGTTTACTGAAATTGAAAGTCGTAAAAAGAATATTACTTATGAAGCACCGCTGCGCGTTAAGACCCGTTTGGTTAATAAGAAAACCGGACGAGCTTTGAATCAAGAAGTTTTTCTTGGCGATTTTCCGGTAATGACTGATAAGGGAACCTTCATTATTAACGGCATTGAAAGAGTTATCGTTTCTCAGTTGATTCGTTCGGCGGGGGTGATGTTTACAGCTGAATTTATTAAAGGTAAGAAATGTTACGGTGCCAAGGTTATTCCTAATCGTGGGGCTTGGTTAGAAATTGAAACGGATGTCAATAAAGTTATTTGGGTTCGTATTGATCGTAAGCGTAAAGTAGCTATCACTTCATTACTGCGCGCTTTAAATCGTCCGGAAGATAAAGAACAGTACGAGAGTGATGAAGATTTTATTAAATTATTTGCTGATGTTGATTTAGTAAAGAATAAGGATGAGGTTTCTTTTATGGAAGCGACGCTGGAAAAAGATACAGCTAAGAATTCAGATGATAGCTTACAAGAGGTTTATCGTCGTATTCGTCCGGGAGATTTGGCTTCGGTAGAAAATGCTCGTCAGCTTATTCATTCCATGTTTTTCCGTTTTGATCGCTATGACTTCGGTAGTGTCGGTCGCTATAAATTAAATCGTCGTTTCGGTTTAGACTTAACTGCTACTAAAAAAGAAAACAGAATTTTACGTAAAGAAGATTTGATTTTAATTATCAAAGAAGTAATTAGTTTGAATATAACCAAGAAGCCGGAAGATGATATAGATCATTTGGGTAATCGTCGTATCCGAGCGGTTGGTGGTTTAATTCAAAATCGTTTTCGCGTCGGCTTGGCTCGTATGGAACGTATCATTAAGGATCGTATGTCCACTTCTGACGTTGTCTCTCTTACCCCTTCAAAATTAGTGAATGCTCGGCCCGTGATTGGTGTGATTCGAGAGTTTTTTATGTCTTCCCAGCTATCCCAGTTTATGGATCAAACCAATCCCTTGGCGGAATTGGAACATAAACGTCGTTTGTCGGCGATGGGTCCTGGTGGTTTAACTCGAGAACGTGCCGGCTTTGATGTTCGTGACGTACACACCACTCATTATGGTCGTATTTGTCCGATTGCCACGCCGGAAGGTCCTAATATTGGTTTGGTTGGTCACTTGGCCAGCTACGCTCGGCTTAATAGTTACGGCTTTTTAGAAACTCCTTATAGAAAAGTTGCTCACGATAAAAAAGGTAGTCATGTTACTGATGAAGTTATTTATTTGGATGCTTTTGAAGAGGAAAAATATATTACGGTTGATTCCACTATCCCAGTTGATGATAAAGGTTACTTCTTAGTTAATAGATTTGAAGTTCGTAAATTTGGACAGCCGAGCATTAGTGAAGTAGAAAAGATTGATTTTATTGGTTTGGCGGCTAATCAGATTATTTCTATTGCCACTTCGCTTATTCCTTTCATGGAGCATAATGACGGTCAGCGTTCTTTGATGGGAACGAACATGCAGAGACAGGCCGTACCTCTTGTTAAGAGTGAGGCCCCGATTGTTGGGACTGGGATTGAAGCTCGAGCCGCTCGTGATAGCGGTCATGTCGTGATTGCCGACGCCGATGGTGTTATTACTAAAGCTGAGGCGGCAACCATTGAATTGACCGATAAGAAGGGGCAAATTTTTACTTATAATTTAAATAAATTTTTACGTTCTAACTCCTCTACTTGTATCAATCAGCATCCGGTAGTAGAAGTTGGCCAGAAAATTAAAAAAGGTGATGTTTTGTCGGACGGCCCGGCGATTGATAATGGAGAATTATCACTTGGTCGTAACGTGTTGGCAGCTTTTATGACCTGGGAAGGTTTTAATTATGAAGACGCCATTATTATTTCCGAACGTTTGGTAAAAGAAGATGTTTATTCTTCTATTCATATTGAGAATTATAAAATTGATGTCCGTGACACCAAGTTGGGTCCGGAACTTATTACTAATGATATTCCTAATATTGGAGAAGAGAAATTAAAAAATTTAGATGCCGATGGAATAGTTAGAATTGGTGCGGAAGTTTCTTCGGGTGATATTCTAGTTGGAAAAATTACGCCGAAAGGGGAAACAACTTTGTCCGCTGAAGAAAAATTGTTACGTGCTATTTTTGGCGAGAAGGCTAAAGACGTTCGCGACTCTTCTTTGTATTTGGAACATGGTGAGCATGGCAAGGTAGTTGATATTAAAATATTTTCTCGTGAAGAAGGTGATAAATTATCAGCCGGAGTTTTACAGTCCATTCAGGTGGCGGTGGCTAATTTACGTAAAATTCAGGTCGGCGATAAGATGTCCGGTCGTCACGGTAATAAAGGTGTTATCTCTCAGGTAGTGCCTATAGAGAATATGCCGTATATGGTTGATGGCACACCGATTGATATTATTTTGTCTCCGCTCGGTATTATTTCTCGTATGAATTTGGGACAGTTACTAGAAACCCATCTCGGCTTTGCTGCTCAGAAGTTAGGTTATCGGATCATGACCCCGGCTTTA
>Ga0172380_10004988_pt1 | contig 16516 bp, 19 predicted proteins | sample Leawe162metaG_FD_119747 | JGI IMG/M metagenome (GOLD analysis project Ga0172380, IMG submission 119747) | Leachate microbial communities from a municipal landfill in Southern Ontario, Canada - Leachate well 162 metaG | ecosystem: Engineered > Solid waste > Landfill > Unclassified | place...
ATGGTTCTATTTGTGTTAAGTGTTATTATTCAGATTATAATATTATTTTAGATAAATTAATTGAAGATATAGAGCACTTAGAATTTTTATAAACTAAATATATAATATGAAATATAGTATATTAATACCATATCATAAAAGACCCACATTTCGAATAACATTAAAGTCTTTTACTGATATTTATGCATCACGAAGTGATTATGAAATAATTATAGTGGAATCACAAAGAACATATAATGACCAAAATAGTCATAATGAGTTATTAAATATTCTTAATGATTTTTCCCATAAATTAAAAATAAAACTTATTTTAAATAGTGATTCTGGGTATAGTTGTGCCCCTGCATATAACCAAGCATTTAAAAATTCTTCGGGGGAATTTATTATTATTACTAATCCAGAATCACCACACACTGTGAATATTTTATCTGAATTAGATAAGATATATGAACAAAATAAAAATATATATGTCGTTTGTTCTTGCCTAGCCGTGCATGAAAATGGAACCCCACTTATATGGTATCAACATTCCATATATAATAATAGATTACTTCATTTTTGTTCAGCAATATCACGGCAAAATTGGCTCAAAACTAATGGTTTTTGTGAAGCATATTCAAATGGGGTGGCATTTGAAGATGATGATTTTTTAGAGCGTGTTAAATTATTAAATATTCCTATTATAACTAGAGATGATTTAATAGTATATCACATAGAACATCAAAGAGAGTACTTATCTGTTGAATTAGATGCTATCAATAGACGTTTATATAATTTTATTTGGGACAAAAAAAGATAATATTTATTAGGAGTAAAATATGATTAAATTTTCAATACTTATTGCTACAGTACCTTCTAGGACTAATACATTTTATCCAAGACTTTTAGGTATGTTGCACAAACAAATTGAGGGAAGGGATGATGTTGAAATTATAGGTTTATATGATAATAAAAAAAGATCAGTTGGTGCTAAACGAAATGCTTTACTAAATCTTGCACAAGGTCAATTTTTGACATTTATAGATGATGATGATAGAGTTTCTGATGATTATATAAAAAGTATAATGGATACAATAAATACTAATCCTGACGCAGATTGTATAGTATTTGATTGCATAACAACAATTAATGATAATGAACGTACCGTGTACTCAAAATATAGTATTAATTATGAATACAGTGAAGTCGGAAATCAATGGAGAGGAAAACCTGCGCATACAATGGTATGGAAGGCTGATATAGCAAAAAAACACATTTATGCATCTCAAAACTATGGAGAAGATGTAGACTGGGTAAAAAGAGCATGCCAAGATATAAAAAAAGAAGTAAGAATAGATAAAACTTTATATTTTTATGATTTTAATGTACATACAACTGAGACAAGGTAAATCAAATGCAATTATATACTAATATCTTGCGTGGTGGGACATCTGACTTAGAGCTTCAATGGTTATTTAATACAGCAAAAAATATGAATTCGATTGTGGAAATTGGTAGTTTTTTAGGAAGAAGCACATTGGCATTACTTTCTGGTATAAATCCAAATGGAAAAGTTTATGCAATAGATCCTTTTGATGTAAATGTATATAAATCACAACAAGATCCAGAATATTCAGAAATATATGAAAAATTTGTAGAAAATACTAAAGATTTCAAAAATCTTGAAATTATAAGAGATAAAAGTTGTAATGCTGCAATACAATTAAAAAATGAAAGATTTGATATGATATTTATTGATGGGGATCATACATATGAAGCAGTAAAGAAAGACATAGAATTATGGTTGCCTAAAACTAAAAGAATAATATGTGGTCATGATTATAACACACATTATTCTTCAGTAGTTCTTGCCGTGAAAGATACATTAGGCCCAGTGGATGTCTACGAAAATATTTGGATAAAAAATATATAATAAAATAGGAAAATAAATGAAAGTTAATATAGTTACTGAGGGGAGTTGGATTAAACGTTTTTGGTCAGATAAAATTATTGAATACAATCAATCTCCAATAAAATATTCTTTGTCATATGTTCCAGTACAAGATGCTGATGTTAATTTTTATATATGTTATAATGTATTTTTACCTTTTGGTAAAACAAACACTCTAGATGTTGGGTATGTCACACATATTCATGCTAATGATCCTATAGCACACAGTAGAGACATAGGAATGGATTTTAATAAATTTAGGCTTATGGATGGTTGGATACATCAATCACAAAGAAGTTTAAAACAATTTCTTGATATGGGATTTCCAGCAGAGAAAAATTTTAATCTTACATCTGCTGTTGAAACACATAAATTTGTTCCAACAATAACTCTAGGTATATTCCAAAACGGAGAAGTTATTGGAAAAGGTTTATTCTTTATGAAAGAACTTGTTGAACGCTATGATTTGACTAATTTTAAGTTTATTTTCTGTGGTAAAGGGTGGGAAAAAGTAACACAAATAATGGATAAAAAAAATATACGCTATGAAATATACACATATAATCAAAAACAATATCATGATGTAGAACATAGAGTTTTATATGAACGTATAAATTACTTACTTGTGCCTTCTCTGTGGGAAGGTGGTCCTGTTGCTCCCCAAGAAGCTATGGCATGTGGAATTCCTATAATATCATCGGATGTTGGATTTATACCAGAATTTAATGTAGAACATATGTTTCCAGCGGGAAATGTAGAAGCATTGGCAAATATATTAAAAGATATAGAAACTAATTTTTTAAAAATTAGATCAAAAGTTATTGACATGTCATACACTAATTATAGTAATAAATTATATGCTATATTAAAGCAAATAAAAGGAGAATAATATGAATATAGAATTTATACATAAAAATATTAAAAGGAATAATAAATAAATACATGTATGGCTTAATTTATAAAGTTATTAATATTCAAACTAAAAAGATTTATATAGGAAAAACCACTTCTAATAATTTAGAATCTTATAAAAAAACTCATTTAATAAATTAAAAAAAGCAAATTTAGGTAAAAAATTATCAGAAGAAACTAAATTAAAAATAGGAGAGTCTGAGAAAGGAAAGAAACATCATTATTTTAATAGACATCGATCATTGGAAGTAAGACAAAAAATAAGTAATTCATTAAAAGGTCACATCCCGTGGAATAAAGACAAAAAATTTCCAAATAAAAAAAATAATGGAACTTGGGAAGAAGGTCATATTCCGTGGAATAAAGGATTAATAGGAGTACAAAAAAGTCCAAAAAAAGGCATAAAAATAGGACCACTTAAAATAATTAAAAAATGTCCATATTGTGGAAAAGAAGGAAAAGGTTGGAAAATGCACACACAACACTTTGAAAATTGTAAATATAAAAAAGGAGAATTAAAATGACTATATTAATAACAGGGGGATGTGGTTTTATTGGCAGCTCTCTTGCAATTTATTTTAATGAATTGGGGCACAAGGTTACTGTATTTGATAATTTAGTACGTCGAGGGTCTGAATTTAATTTAGAAGATTTTAAAAAAATGGGCATAGAATTTATTCATGGTGATGTACGATGTAAAGAAGATTTTGTTCCTCTTGCAAAGAAAAAATATGATGCAATATGTGAATGCAGTGCACAACCATCAGCTATTGATGGATATGCTAATCCTTATTTTGATATATCTAACAATACTTTAGGATTAATTAATACACTTGAATTTGCTCGAAAAAATGATAGTATAGTTGTATTTTGGTCTACTAATAAGGTATACAGTGGGGAAAAGATAAACTGTCTTCCTATGCAAGAAGATGAAACTAGATATTCATGGAAAAATGTAGCTAGTGATGTTGTGGGGTGGGATTCACAATATGGAATATCAGAAAAATTAAATATAGATGGTGGCCAACACTCAATTTATGGATTAAGTAAAGTAATGTCAGATTTAGCATGCCAAGAATATTCTCATGCATTTGATGTTAAAACAGTTATAAATAGATTTTCATGTTTGGCAGGTCCAAGACAATGGGGTAAACCAAGCCAAGGTTGGGCTGCATGGTGGGCGATTGCCGCATACTTTGATATTCCTTTAACTTATTTTGGATGGAAAGGTAAACAAGTACGAGATGTTTTATTTGCTGAAGATATATGCAGATTAATAGAGTCAGAAATTAATAATATAGATTTAGTGAAAGGAGAAGCATTTAATATTGGTGGTGGCCCCAAATATACAATGTCTTTAATTGAAGCAACAATGCTAATGGAAAAAATGTATAATAAAAAACTTAAATTTTCTGTTCTTGAAGATTCAAGAAAATCAGATCAATGTATATATATATCTGATATTAGAAAAATAAAAGATCGTATTGGGTGGGAACCTCAAATTACAATTGAAAAGGGCTATGAAACAATTATAAGATGGGTACACACTAATAAAACAATATTGGAAAAATTATACGCATGAAAACATTATTAGTAAATCCCGCTTGGGATGCAGCGGGTGTTTCAATTCGTCAAGCTAAAGCGATTAATAAATATACTAATTGCAAAGCCAGACATTTTAGAGCAACCCCAACATTTAGCTATGAAACAGATATTGTTCCTGAGAATTACAATATAGATGAATTCATATCTCTTATACAAGAATCAGATATTATTCATTTTTGTTCTGCCACATATAATTATAATACTTGTACAATGAATTGGGGGTTTGATTGGAAACCACTAATAAAAAATAAAGTAATAATATTTCATGATTATTGTAGTTTTCCGGGGCATTGGTTAGATAGAGCTAGGGCTAAGGATTTTTGGAATAAACGTGAAGAAATGGGTTGGTCAGCTATTTTTTCATCTATTCCTCAAGCTGTAAATATATATAAAGATTGTATATATATTCCTGATATAGTTGATGAAAAGTCAGATGAATTCATAATTAAAGACCGCATGTTTGATAAAATAAAATTATGTTATTTTCCTACTGGGGGTGGAAATAATAAGAATCAAATAGAATTTAGTAATGCCCTGAATATAGTTTCAAATATTCATAAAATAGAGACAATTACAACAAGTGGTCAACCAAACTCAACTATTATAAATATGAAAAAAAGAGCCAATCTTGGGTTTGATGCATTATGGAGAGAATATCACGGAATGACAACTGTAGAAAATCTAGCATTGGGAATTCCCACAATGTGCAACATCAGTCCTGAATTTATAATTGAATTTAATAAATTTTTCCAAACTGATTTTTTTCCTTTTGAATTAGTTAAAAATGTAGATGATATTGTGTCTTGTATATCTAATTATGCAAATAATTTAGATTTACTAGAAACAAGAAGTAATATAATTAGAAAATTTATGTTTGAATATTGGTCAGCAGAAAATGTAGCAAAACGAATTGTAAAAGAATATGAAAAATTATTAGGATAAAATAATGGGGAATATGTTTACATTTAAATCAAAAGAATATACTTATTTTTATCATCAATATAATGAAACATGGAAAAAAGAACGTATTATAGAGATACCCATAATATGGGAAATAGTGCAGCAATATAATGGAAAATCTATTCTTGAGATAGGAAATGTTCTTAAAAATTATTTTCAATCTAATCATGATGTTGTAGATTTATATGATAATGCATCTGGGGTAATAAACCAAGATGTTATTGAATATAATCCAAACAAAAAATATGATTTAATAGTAAGTATTTCAACGCTAGAACATGTTGGGTGGGAAGTTCCCCCACAAATTCCTGATAAAGCCCAAAAGAGTATAGAGCATTTAAAAACTCTTTTAAATAAAAATGGGGTTCTTGCTGTAACTCTACCTTTTGGATATCATACTGTTTTAGATAAAGCTATAATAAATAAAACAATAGAATTTAATGAATATAATCTTATGAAACGTATTGGGTATTCTGAATGGACTGAATCTGAATTTAGTACCGTTAATGGAGATACTTATGATAAACCATATGGAAATGCTAATGAATTGTTTATTGGTATTTATGTAAATAAGGAGAAAATTAATGAGTAATTATGGCCCAAGTGCTCCTTATTTTGTTAAAGTTAATGAAGCCCATAATAATTGGTTTAAATTTTTTTATGAAAATAGGTATAGAATGGGAGACACATTACTAAATGTTGGATTATCTATATCTACTGTAAAAGCAGGGGAAGGATGGGTTGATTGGTTTTTGAATGAACTAATTCCTCCCTTTAAAAAACTCTATATACTAGAATTATATAAACCATATGCTGATTATTTTTCTGAATTATACTCTAACAATAATAATATAGAAATTATTCATGGGGATGTTCGTGAAGCAAGTAAATATATAAAAAATAATATTGATACAACGTTTTGGTTTCATGGTCCAGAGCATATTCCAAAAGAAGATTTACCAAAAGCATTTGCGGAGACAGATAAGATAACTAATAAAGCTATATTTTGGATGGGTCCTTGGGGTCATTATTATGGATTATATTGTGGAGAAAATGAACCAGATAATCATCATTATTACCCAGAAGATGAAGATTTTACACAACTTGGTTTTAATATAATACATTCTGGGGGAGAAAAACATACTGGATCAGCCAATATAAATGCATATATATTCAAACAATAAGGAAAATATTACAATGCACAATATAGCATTTTTAATAACAATGTATGATGAAAATGAAACAGTAAAAGAAACAATTTCTCTTATTCGTTCGTTTTATGGAGATAGGGCTATTATAATAGTTGCCCATTCAAAGTCTAATACTAATATGGAATTAAATGCTGATAAAATTAATGAATATATTATATTACCAAATCTTTCTGATATGTACATAAAAAGGAAGTTACCAGCCCATGCAATAGCTAGGAATTATGGAATGGCATTTTCAAAATTATATGAAAAATATTCTAATATAGACTATATTGTTGCAATAACAGGAGATACTCTTATTTGGAATATGTCGGGCATAGAAAAATTATTTGCACAAATGCTAGATAATAAAAAAATTATATGTGTTTCACAAGCCATAGGTCAAGATTTTCATTCAGCGGATTCTGATCCTCCTCAAAGATCAGGAGGAAGGTTTCAATTTGATGGAATCAGTGATTTTATGCCACAATTTTTTGTTGTTGATGGGAAGTTTGCCTTTAAAACTAAAGTATTTTCTAATATAAAAATTACAAATGAATATTGTTCAGAACAATGTTTAGGAGATGAATTGTCTAATTATATTGAGAAACCTTTTTCAAAAGAAGTAATTATAATAGCAAAAAATGCATACGATTTTAATGATGGGATAGCTTTTAATTATAAAAAATAGATATGATTAAATATGTTATTTTTGATATGGATGGTGTATTATGTGATTTAGTTCAAATACACAGATTTGCATTAAATGATGCACTAACAAAAATATGTGGATATTCTATTAATGAATATGAATTTTGGAAATATTATAATGGTATACCATCAGAAGTAAAATTACAAATGTTAATTAATAGAGGATTATTAGAGCCGTCCGACAAAAAAAAAGTTTGGAATTTAAAACAGGAATATACTTTTTCACAAATTAAACAAGTTCTTAAACCAGAACAAGATAAGATAGATTTACATAAATACTTAAAAAGTAAAGGATTGAAGTTAGCTTGTGTGTCAAATTCTATTTATAAAACAATTGAATTGGCATTATCTGTAACAGAACAAATTGAGTATATGGATATAATATTAAGCAATGAGGATTTTAAAGATAAACCAAAACCACACCCATTTTGTTATTTATTAGCAATGGAAAGAATGAATTATAATAAAAATGAAACTTTAATTGTAGAAGATTCTGAAAAAGGCATTATGGCTGCTTATAAATCTGGAGCAAATGTCTTAGAAGTAAAAGATACAACAGAAGTAAATATAAAAACAATATCTAATGCAATTGACAAAATTAATATTGGAGTAATATAATGACTCAAAATGATCAAGAGCAGAAATATACTAAAATGCAAAAAGATTGGTACGAATTTAATGCTAGTTGTAGCCAATATAGTAATGGTGTTAGCATAAGAGATCAAATTGTTGGAAATTTTGCCAGCCATGAGCAATTTCCGTATGAGGAGTGGTTATTTAAATATTATAACCCAAATAAAGATCATATTTGTTTTGAGTATGGATGTGGTCCGGGGAGACAAATACGAAGAATGCAAAAATATTTTAATAGAGTTGATGGTGTAGATATATCAGAATCTAATATTAAAAATGCTAAAGAATATATTGGCCCCGGATATAATGGTATTCTTATAGCAAATAATGGTGTTGATATTCCTTTAACTGATTCATATGATTATTGTTACTCTATAATATGTTTGCAACATATTCCTGCATATACTATTCGCAGACAAATATTAGAAAATATGTATAATAAACTAAAAAAAGATGGGCATATTTGTGTTCAATTGGCATTTGGGCCATCTATGACTAATACACCCACTTTTGGATATAAAGATAATTTTTATGATGCAACAGCAACAAACGGAAGATGCGATTGCAGGGTTGATTTAAGAGAAGAAGTTATTAGTGATTTTCAGTCTATTGGATTTAATAATGTTAAAACGGAATTAAGTAATACAGTTGTAGACCATCATCCTTGTTGGATTTGGGTATATGGTATTAAATAAAATTAAGGAGATATAATATGAATATTTGTATTCCTCTTGCAGGTCGTGGGCAAAGATTCGTAGATGCGGGGTATAAAGATCCCAAACCTTTTATTCCTATTAAAGGAAAACCCATGATTCAATGGGTTATAGAAAATCTAAATTTTTTAGATAGAAAAATGACTTTTACTTTTATAGTACAAAAAGAACATTGTGATAAGTATCAATTCAATACTAAAATTATTGATATAATACAAAATTGTTATGGAAAACAAGTGGCCAGTAGAACTAATATAATACAAATTGATTATGTTACAGAAGGTGCAGCCTGTACAGTATTAAAAGCAAGAAATATAATAAATACAAATGAAGATTTATTAATAGCAAACAGTGATCAATATATGAATTGGTCTCCCTCATTGTTCGAATATGGATTAATTCAAACTAATGCAGATGGGTGTATTCCAGTATTTCATAGCACACATCCAAAATGGTCTTATGCAGAATTAGATGCAAAAGGTAATGTTGTAAGAGTTAAAGAAAAAGAACCTATTTCAACTTATGCTACAATAGGACTTTATTGGTTTAAATATGGATCAGATTTTGTTTGGGCTGCCGATGAAATGATAAATAAAAATATCCGTGTTAATAATGAATTTTATGTATGTCCTGTATATAATGAACTTATTATTCCTAAAAATAAAAAAATTACTGTATTCCCTATTCCAACTTTTGCAATGCACGGTTTAGGAACGCCAGAAGATTTAGAGGAGTTTAAGAAAATATATGAAGATAAATAATTTAACCAATATGACAAGGGGTTGGTTTATAGGAAACTTTTTGCCAACCCTATGGTCAACAAAAGAATTTGAAGTTGCAATCCAAAGATATGAAAAAGGAGATTTTGAAAAACCACACGTACATAAAATTGCAACAGAAATAAATGTTATTATAGAAGGATCTGTCTCTATGAATGATATTATATATAATAAAAATGATATTATTACTATAGAGCCGGGAGAAAAAATAGAATTTAAATCTATAACAGATTCAACTTTAGTTGTAGTAAAAATACCTTGTGTAATTGGGGACAAATATACTGATTAAGGCAAATTAATGAAATTAATAGCTCATAGAGGAAACATATTAGGAAAAAATACGGAAGAAGAAAATAAAAAAGAATACATTTTATATGCTCTTTCAAAAGGATATGATGCAGAAATAGATGTTTATTATACAGATGATTTTTATTTAGGTCATGATTTCGCCCAATATAAAGTAGAAAAAGATTTTTTGTTGCAAAAAGGTCTTTGGTGTCATGCTAAAACTATTAAAACATTAGATAGGCTTATAAATCTGGGTGTTATATGCTTTTATCATGAAACAGATAAATGTACACTTACATCTAATGGATTAATTTGGACATTTCCGGGAAATGAATTGACAGAAAAATCTATTTGTGTTCTCCCAGAAATATTTAATCAAGATAATTTAATATGCTATGGCATTTGTAGTGATTATATAGAAAAATATGCTTCTTTAATATAAGAAATAAAGGTTATATGATATGATATCAATATTAACACCAATTTATAATGTAAATATAAAGTATTTAGATAAATATATAAAATCTGTTAGAACACAATCATTTAAAGATTGGGAACTTTGTTTAGTTAATGATGGCTCAAAAGATACTAATATTATTAATTATTTAAATTCTTTAGAACAAGAAAATGATCCAAAAATAAAAATAAAAAATCTTGATAATAATTCAGGAATAGGAATAGCAACACAAAAAGCATTTGAGATGTCTTCTGGTGAGTATATTGCTTTTGCAGATAATGATGATATTTTGCATATAGATGCTTTAAAAGCAACTTTAAATAGACTAATTGAATCTGAGGCTGATCTAGTCTATACAGATGAAGCAAATATTAATGCTGAAGATAAAATTATAGGAGTACATTATAAACCAGATTTTTCATTAGATCATCTTATGTCACAAAATTACATGTGTCATTTTGTTTTAATTAAAAAAACTATATATGAAAAAGTTGGGGGGATGCGCAGTGGGTTTGATGGTTCACAAGATCATGATTTTTTACTTAGAGTAACCGATTTTACTGATAAAATTGTTCATATACCAGAAGTTCTTTATTATTGGAGAATAATAGAAACCTCAGCATCCAATTCAGATAAAACTAGAATGATGGTGTGGCAAAATGGTAAAAAAGCCATAGAAGAATCACTCATAAGAAAAAAAATTTATGGAGATGTTTTTTTAGGAAAATCTTTTGGGACTTACAAAGTTAAAAGGAAATTAATAAACACACCCTTAGTAAGTATTGTAATACCTTTTGGAAATAATACTTCTTATATTAGTAAATGGATTACATCTATCAAAGATATCACAAGCTACAAAAATTATGAAATAATTGCAGTAGGATCAAAAAAAGAAAGTATTGAACAAATAAAAACCATGTATAATACTATTAAAATAGTGGAATGTTATGAAGATACTTTTAATTATTATACACTAATAAATACTGGGGTGCAGCAATCTAATGGTGAACATATTATTATTATTCATGATGATACAATACCAAAAAAATCAGATTGGATAGAAACATTACTAGAACAATCTCAAAGAAAAGAAGTGGGAATAGTTGGGGGTAAAATATACAATCTTTCTGGTACAGTCCAGCAAGCCGGATTAATCATAGGAGAAGATAATATTGCTGATGCTACTCATGCAAATATAAGAGAGAGAGATCTTGGTTATATTTGCAGAGCTATTATTATACAAAATACCAGTATAGTCAATGATATATGTATGATGTTTAAAAGAACATTGTTTGATGAGTTGAATGGGTTTGATAGTACAAATTTAAATGCATACTATGGTGATATAGATTTTTGTCTTCGTGCGAGAGAAGACAAGTATGTAAATGTATTTACACCTGAATGTGAAATATTTCATATACATAGGAAAACTATTAAAGAAGCATATTCTGTAAAAGATAATAATACTATATATAACAAAGATAAAAATTATATTAAATCAAGACATGCTACCATATTAAGTAATGGTGATCCTTATTATAATGAAAATTTATCAAAAGATAAATTATATACCTATCCTATTCCCAATAGAATGATTACATCCGATACCCTTTTAAATAGGGGGGGTATACAAACAAATATAAACGAAAATAAAACTAAATCAACAAAAATAAATAATTTACAACCTCTTGTTTCTTTTATAGTTCCGTCCTGTAGTGAATATTATTCTATTTCTATTTTGTCTATTTTAGTGCAGACATATACTAATTTTGAAATAATTTATGTACATGATGGGCCAATATCAGAAAAAGTAAAAGATCAAATAAATAATTTTAAAGATAATCGTATAAAAATATTTAATACTCCCCAAAGAGCTAATGATTGGGGGCATACTCCAAGAGCATTAGGTTTAGATAAAGTTTCCCCCAATAGTGAATTAATTGTATTTACTGGTGTAGATAATTATTATACACCTAAATTTTTAGAATTTTTAGTTCCCGCTTTTTATAATAAAGAAATAAATGGTGTCTATTGTGATTGTCTCCACAACTATATAAATTGGGAAAAATTAACAACCCAATTAGCTTTTGGAAAGATAGATTGTGGTTGTTTTATGGTAAAAACAGAAATCGCCAAAAAAATAGGTTGGAAATATAGAGTATCAGAGTCTGATTGGTTATTTATAAATGAAGTAGTTCGTAATTATAAAAGAAATTCTATAGTAAAAATAAACAAAACATTGTTTATTCATAATTAAATGAAATAAAATGAAGGTATTTTTATGGAAAATGAAAAAAAAATTATACAAAAAGATCCTTTTATTGAGAAATGGATAAAAAATTTTAACAAAAATGTTGAAAATGGTACGTTTTCAGATGAAAGAGTTAAACCTTTTTCATTTTTACTTAATACAAAACCATATTATAATATGCCTTTTGTACTTATTGCTGCTGGTCCTTCTTTAGACAAAAACATACAAATACTTAAAAATTATCAAAAAAAGGCTATTATTTTAACTGCTGATGTTTGTTTGTTCAAATTATTGGAAAATGATATTAAACCAGATTTTGTAGTTAGTATTGACCCTGCAAATGATTTTGCACGATTTTGGAAAGATATAGACACATCTGAATTTTCCTTAATTTGCCCAGTAACAGCTCACCCCGATATTATAAAGGAATGGAAAGGAAAAATATTCTTTTTTGTACAAGATGATTTTAAACATTCAATAGAAAAATATGCGGCTTTAAAAAAAATAGCAAAATCTATAGGTAATTTTGGAACAATACAAAATAGATTTTTTGTAGGTGCGACAATGTTACAGGTAGCATCTAATTTTAACCCAAATCCTGCTATTCTAATAGGATATGACTTTGCCTATACTGATAGTAAAGCTTATTGTAATGGTTTTTTGGAAAGAAAGATATATGATGACACACATGAATATGGTACACCCGAACATTCTACAAAAATTGAAGAATTAAAAAAAATGGAAATAAGGGATGCAATCCCCGAACAAGATATCTACGGAAATATTATTAATAGTACTAAACTTTATATTTTTTATAGAGACAGTTTTTTATATTTAGCACAAAAATTAAATATTAATATTATTAATTCTACAGAAGGTGGAATATTAAATAGAGTTAAATTGTTAAACTTGACTGATTCTTTAAATGAATATTGCAAAAATGAAATTAAAAAAATAAACACATTCATACTACCAAAAAGAAACAAACGCAAAAGAAGATAAAATTATTATGATTATGGCTCCGAAATCGTATTAATTTTATTTTTTACATCGGAGATTCCATGCTTAATATAACAGATTTTTCTTTATATTCTCAAACCCTCTATCACGAAATAACCACACTTGTATTTTCATTTACAAAACCCGGAGATGACTCTGGGGGTTATTTCTTGTATCTAAGAACACAATCTGGAGATCCAATTGAAGTACAATTTTTAATAGACTATAGCCATATAAAAGAAGACTCAGATCCAAATAATTTTACCACAGAATCTGGGAGCACAGTTTATTTTACCTATGATCTTCCTTATGGGACATATGATGGAATGGACTTATTTTTTAGTATACAAGGCGTGTCTATTTCTAATGAATACACAGATTTACCTAGTAGTTATTCATCATATGATCTTAATTATCTATTAGACTATCTAGATGGGTGGATGCTTTCAACATCTACCCTATTAAGTGAGGTTGGGGTTCATGTTGCAACAACAAAACCACAAAATTTATGGGGTACATATGATGGTTATGATACCAATTTATATTGGGATGAATTAAGTACAAGTAGTGGGAAAAATGCTTTATTTACTTCATTTTCTATATATAGAACACATACTACACAAATATCTGGGGCCATATTTAACAGTTCCACTAATATCTTAACACATTCTTTATTTACAATAGATACACCTGTTTGGGTTATAGATTTTATAAAAAGGAGTATGTGGTTTGGTATTGTTGATACTGAAGGAGAACTTGTATTAGATAGCACTACTATAATAGAAGATGCTAGTGATTCTTCTAATGAATATACAATATCCTCAAATAATCTTGTTTGTTATATAGAAGATATTAGTTCTGAAGTTTTAATAGGTACTTCTTCTGGAATAGAATATATAGATAGTTCTTTTTCGTTAAATAATCATTACATATATTCAGTTGCATCAAACAGTTCTTATAATTCTAGCGAAAAAACTAAAATACCAATTTACACATTAGATATTAGTCTTGCTTATCCTTATTTAAGATCACCCGGAAATGCTGACAATGACGTATTGCAACAAACAGAATGGAAACAATTAAAAGAGGTTTTAATTGATCAAAATTATTATGATAAAACACAGTTTGCAATGCCTTATTTTGAACACGAACCTTACCGTTTAATAGGGTATTTAGGTATAGCAAATTGTAAATTAGATTATTGGGTTAATGGTGCTAGCACACCATATACAACTTCTACAGGAAACTCTGGTGAATTTGTTATAGAATATCAATTTAAAAAAGGAACAACCACAGTAGAGATACAAGCACGAGATAAATATAATATAAAATTTTCTAGAATGAGCATTCCTTATAGTATAAGAACATTAAATTTATATTCATGGTTTTATACAGTAGGAGAACAATACCACGAAGTATCTGATGCAATAACTAATGTTAATAATAACATTTCTATATCTGAGGCATCTTATTCTGCTTTTTCTGATATATATGCACCACTAATTGAAACATATAAAATGGCTAATGAAGATCAAACAATCTTTTTATATTTAGCTCAAGAAATATTTAAGTCATTCGAATATGCTGCTTATAATGAAAGTTTAGATATAATTTTAGAAGCCTTTTTATCTCAGTGTGAAAATTTTGATCATTATGATATTTATTACAATAATAATAATTTATATGATACTAAACAAACAGAAAGAAGTTTTGTAGTTTCCCTAACAAGTTCTACAGGATTAGAAAGAGGGGATTATTACTATGGTATATCTGGATATAATACTAGTACAGGAGAAGAAACAGATACTGCTATTATTCGTGTAGATAGACGATGGTGGCCCATAGGCTATGAAGGTTATACCATTTTAATGTGGGATTATATGAAAGATACCACTGGATATAAAATCTATCGTGGATATTCAGAAGATCCCGAAGATTTAAATTTTGTAACATCTACGGGATATAATATTTTTATAGATATAGGAGAGATTGTTCCTGATACCAACATAACCCCAAGATTATATAATTATACAAATTTGTATACCCCAACAAATCTTAAGTTATATGATAAACGTGCAGTCACAGATACTTTTCTAAAACTTAAAAAAAAGTCGTTTTTAACTATTATTTTATATGAAATAGATGATACTTCAATAGAAGACTATAATATTAATCGTATGCTTACACTTTTTAGCAAGCTTATCCCCCCCGAAATTTATTATCGTGTCATTATTGCTAATGATAGCACAGTACTTGTGCATGAAAAAGGTGTAACTACAACATATTCTTAAAGAGTATGTCATAAAGAATGTAAATAAGAGGTATTTACTGTGAATCAACTTTATTTTCCGGGAAGAATGGTAGATCTTTATGCAAATGATTACCAATATCTTCAAGATAGTGCTGCTGAAGAATCATTAAAATTTTTTAAAAGTTTTATTGCTGGAAATTTAAGATCTGCAATAGTTAAAGAATTTTCTCTCCGAATAGACCCATCCGACAACACTAAATTATATATAAGCCAAAATGGTACAACGGGGGGTGTTATCACATCTTCTGGATTATTAATTTTATCAGATACTGATGAATCAGGTATTGAGCTTTCTGATTACACACTTGGTATTGTAAATAGTGTATACGCTGTATGCACATATATTTATGGATCTTATGATAAAGCTACTGATGAAATTATAGAAAATGAACAAAAAATTATTGATTATTATGGTAATACTTTAGTCTATAATAGAAAAATAGAAAACCTATCTTATGTGGTTTATACTTCTTCCGAATATGCAGCACTTACAGCTTCCGCAAAAGCAGAACTCATTTATTTAGGATCAACTATAGCGCAAGGTTCTGGTGTTGCTCTTACTTCAGTAGACACATCCACAGTTGATCGAATTAATTTAAATATACCAGATTATCAAATAGATGTAAGCAATCTTGTTGTTGGATTTAAACTACCCCAAGCTATGGTATATAATACCAGTACTGGGGATATTCATGATGATTTATCTTATCCTTTATTAACACCCTCTAATGTAACTGATGATTTAAATATTGTTAGAACTCAAATTAGAAATATCAA
>Ga0172380_10004989_pt1 | contig 16511 bp, 17 predicted proteins | sample Leawe162metaG_FD_119747 | JGI IMG/M metagenome (GOLD analysis project Ga0172380, IMG submission 119747) | Leachate microbial communities from a municipal landfill in Southern Ontario, Canada - Leachate well 162 metaG | ecosystem: Engineered > Solid waste > Landfill > Unclassified | place...
CCGTGTGGGTGTCGAACCCACGACCTGAGGGGTTAGAATCCTCCGCTCTACCAGTTGAGCTAACGGGCCAAATATTATTTCATCTGTATTCGTTCTCCTAACGTGATGTTCTTATCTTCTTGCAATCGAATTTTCTTTTTTGGTATGATGTGTCTTCGTCCTACTGATTTTCCTTGATATTCATTCGTAACCCAACCTCTTTGTCCTTTTGCGATATTTATGATATCATACATTTGTAAACAAGGCGAATCTGCATTAGCATATATAATTTTATAGACACATGGCCAATTAGATCGTTGCAAAACTGTTGCGTAAATTTTCATTGCGGTATCATTATGACCTTGTAATTTTTCTTTATTTGTTACTTTAATATTTGCCATAAAAGTAACAGTATCAACAACAAGATAGTCATATCCTTTACCGCTATGAATTTCTGGAGATATTTTAAATGCAATCGTGCGATACATTCTACACGATTGCATTGTTATGATAGTTGAAAGTATCAACAAAAAAGTAATAATTCTTTTCATATATTATAACGATTTGTAAATACTGTAGTAATCCATGAATATTTCCATTGGGTTTAAACCTGAATCAATGAAACTTGCAATTGCATCATTGTATGAGCCATCTTTGAAATTGTTTGCAACATTTTCCTTAAATGCAGTAATAACCTTTCCAAGTTCTTGACCTTTTAAACCTGTTGCTTCCATAATCATGTCACCGTTAATTGCTTCGGAAACACGTTGATTTCGTTTATCAGTTTCTTGTAATTTCAAAAGTGTTGTTTTGAAATTTGCTTCTGGGAAAAACGAATCAATAGTATCATGATATTCTTCCTTGTTCTTTAAGAAAGTAAATTTCGATTGAACATTATTTTTCTCAGCATATTCAAGGAATCCTTGATATGTTGAACGTTTAGCATTACGCTTACGGTCAATATGATTTAAGTTTTCCATTTGGAAATTATCAACATTGAAATATTTTCCTTCAATAATCCATTCAAAAATTTCCTCGGTTGTATCAAAACCTTTTAAATATCGGTCGTAATCATAACCTAAAAATTCAAAAATTTTACGTGAATCTTTAGAAATAACAATGTCTGTTGTTAATCTTCCAGAAAATGTTCGGAATGGAAAGATTAATCCTTCAAACCCATATTTCAAACCAAATTTATGAGCAATTTTACCCATAAGATTTCCAGTAGGATCCCACGAAAAGAAATCTTTTGCTGTTTCCCAATTCCTTGTAGGCTGCGGTATAATATCAACTTGATATTTTTGATATTCAAATGAATATACATTGCCATTGCAATATACCGGTCCAAATCTTGCTTTTAACCGTTCGCCTATGTTTCCTAAATCTCCTGTGTTTAGGATAAGTAAATCCAAATCGCCATGCGTTTCTTTTGTTCTATAAAAAGATACTGTTGCAACTTCTGTATTAAACATTTCAGTTATAACAGGAATTAATTCGTCTTGTATTCGCAAGTGTTCACTTGTTGTTTTTCGTTCAGTGTACACATTTAAAATTGCCATTGCCTTTCCACCCATTTTTTTATTTTATTAATTGTTAAAATCAAATATACAACATTACGAAACCGATAGCAAGGGAAATACTAATTATTTTTAAATTTCCATGAAAAACCTTGCGATTTCTTCAATTTATTTTTGCAGCACATTAATATTGTTTTTGTCACGAAATTATTATCGCGAAGTTCGGATAGTGTCCATTCTTTTAACGATACGTTTTCATTATTTATTTGTAATATAGTCTGTTTGATTTTTGCTGCATTCTGTAGATTTCTATTGTATGCTTGCATATTTTTATAATTACAATCTGTTGTATAAAACCACATATATTCATTAAACTTGTAATTACTATTATCTTTATTATTTCTATCACAACATATTTTCACATGACCAGCATGGAAACCTTCACTGTTTGCATCTTTTGAATTAAAAAATTCTCTTATAAATTTACCATCTAATGAATATTGACAAATAGCTTTATACTGTAACGGAACATCAATTATCTCGTGTACAGTTTCATTTGCCAAATACTTCCAGTAACTATTGTGAACTTTTCTGTATTTATTTCGCTCTGAATCATTGCACGCTCTGAATATGTGTGATGAATTGCATTTAATATGATATGCTGCGTTTGCTGGACTATCCCAAATCTTTAGTATTTTGCCGTTACTATCAAATTGTATAACATCAACAATTTTCCGCATTTTATCTAAGCTTTCTTTTTTCAATTTTCTGTTAACTGTTCCTTCGCCGCCGTCTGTCATATTAGATAATGGACCCTCCCGTAAATCACGTCGTCCTATTTTTCTTATTAAATCAATTTCTTTATTGCAAGATTCAACAAACGTTAGACTATCGTAAACTTTTAAAATTATAGGTGTATAACCGGACGTTTTTATCTTATTTATTATGTTCTGCTTTAACGCGTTTACACTTGTCGATTTAAACATGTGTGCAGTCATTCGCATTCCTTTACCTCTACCTACATAAAAAGGTTCATAATTAAAAATGATATCATCAAATGTATAATTGCCAGGCTTCAACGGATTGAGATAAACATACACATAAAATTCCATACTTGATATTTTTATTTATATATTCATATAAGATTACAAAATTTGTAATCTTATTAGCAAAACATTATTCTAACATTTTATTAAGTTCAATTTTAATTCTTTTCGCTGTTTCTCCGCGCCAATATTGTGCATTACCTAAAAAGTAACAAATAATAGATCTTGCAGAATCAGCGTAATAATTATCATTTATTGATTGCAACGTTGACATTGCGTCAAGATATGGTTTTGCACCGTAACCGACGTTTTTCCAATCGGAACGAATTTCATTTGCAATTTCTTTTAGTGGTCGATGATTTGTTTCCATTTTTATTTTATCAATTAATTAAAATCAAATATACAACATTTATGATGTAATAGCAATAGTTTTACTGATTATTTTGCAATAAAATTAAATTAGAATTTGACATTAAAGCATCAACCTTATCATTATCTAAATTCAACAAGAAATTTGAAAGTTCATTTGATAACTTTATAAAATTTTGTTGAACTTTTTCAAAAAATTCTTCGCGTTCTTTTGTCCAAGCAATGATTGTGTATTCTCGTTCAAATATACCTGCGTTGTTATGCGAATGATGCAAAAACTCAGATGTTGTTTCACAGCCACCAGTATCAGTATGTGCAGTAGTTGCAGATGTAGGTGAATTTCTTTTCCTCGAGTAATACGTTTTTATTTTTGGCGCATCTTCATCATTAAATAAATAACGATTTGTTTCTTTTACATAAGAAACAAAATATTGAAACGATATGTTTGTTTTTAATCCTGCATCAGCATGATTATAATCAGTTCTACATTTTAATGTTCCAGTCGAAAACTTAATACAAATTACCTTTGTTTCATTTGCAAGTTCAATTCGTTTACGTTCAATTGCGTATGTTGATGCTTCAGAAATAATTTTACGCAATTCACGTATGTCAGTAGAAACAATTTTTTGTTTATATGGCGGGTAGCAGCCTCTATCATTATATCCTTTATGACCTTCCTTCATAAACCACGGTGTGGTATCAACAATATAAGAATATAAATGTTTAGGTATTTTTGTTGTATAAGAAATACTTTGGATATCTTCTGTTATATCGGTCATTTCAATGTCAAGATTCTTCTTTTCCATTTTCAAAAAATCTTCCGATGCAATTTCAAATGATAAATTAATTTTCATATTCAATTTTTATTAATGTAAAATCAAATATACAACATTTATGAAGCAATAGCAAATTATTATGCATAAAATTTTTCCAAATGCGATTCTAAAATTCTTAAGAATTCTCTTTTTTCTTTTATTGAAAGTTCATCATCTTTCAAAAAAATTAATGATTCATCATCTGTTAAATTTTCGCATATATAATCATATTCTTCATCATTTATTCTACATGCTGCTTTTATCATATTATCGAAAAGATCATTCACGCCCATTTTGCCACTGACGAACTTTATATCTTCTCGATGTTTTCTTTTTAATCTACTCATAACTTATTAACCAATTTTAGTAATTCAGCTTTATATATGATTTCGCCAGGTGATGTTATACTAGATGCAACTAATAAGTAATCAACAATACCCACATACTGTTCGATATTTGAAAGTGATACACCAGATGCAATTGCCATTGGGTGTTCACCCAAGTATTCACGAATTGCTAGTACTTTATTTATATCTGCTGCTTTACCTGTTCCTACGCCACTTGTTGTTGCGACATCTGTTGCAATTTTTGCGTCTTCACATGCTAATTTCAAATCTTTTGGCTGTGGTTGATATTTGAATGCTAATCCGCCGAAGAAAATGCCTTTAAAATTTCTAACCAATGATGCATCAAGTGATGAAACCGTGCCATCGCACCATAAGCCGTCAACTGATAAATCGTTGTGCAGCGCCATTAATGTGCTGATGCCTAACATATTAACGCCTACCCACAATTCAGGATAATCTTTTTTAACACGTAATGCGCATTCTATTAATTCATCTACGGTTACTTCATGGTTAATCAAAAATACTTTTTTGATACCGCATTCAATACAAGTTCTGACATTTGTTAAAACTTGATTTTGATTCAACATATGAATCACTGGAATAATTTCTGTTTTCATTATTTTTTAAATTTGTTTACAACCAAAGAATCATTTTCACGTGTAAAGAAAACGGTATCGCCTGCGTGCATGCAATTGCATGTGTCTTTTACGTATAGATACTTATAATACTTTGGAAATGTTGCATGTTGCAATAAATACGAATAACCTATTGAATCCCAATCAGGTTGTTCATATCCTAATATGACATACGTTGGATGGCAAGAATACAAACAAATGGAAAGTAATAGTACGAACAAATATTTCATAATTAATTAATAGTTTTTAGCGTTTTAATAGATAAACCAACATATATGCTTGCACCGTATAATTCCGGGATTGTTTTATTTGCGTATAATTTTTCGATTGATTCTTGAAGTTTTAAACTTTCATTAATTAAATTATCAACTTCTTTTTGCAACTCCGCTGGTGTCATTTTTGTTTCTTCTATGACTTCAGGTTTTTTAACCTTTACAGTATTCTTTTTAACAAATTTGGTACTTAACGTTTCAGCTACTTGTGTGAAATCTCCAGATAAATTATTCATATACTTATGTTTAATATTAATTTTATTTTATATACAGATCTTTGTAATAGTTTTAACAAAAAAGTATTATTAGATAGCATCCATGATTCATTAGAACAAGTATATGAAACTTTATACAACTTTTTATATACAACTATACAAAAAATAAAAGGTTCTCTAACGATATGTTTTAGAGAACCTTTTACTATTATAAACCTGGAATATCGACACCACCGCCAGAATCACCACCGCCAGAATCGCCTTCTTGTTTTTTCTTAGGTAATGGTTTACCGGTTCTTGGGTCCAATCCTAATTTTCTTCTGTTAATATATTTTTGATTTTGTTCCATATCAGATTGAGACATTTTCAAATATTTTTCTGCTAAGAACATTGCATCGAAAAATGGTACTTGCGAATCCATTCCTGAATCATCTTTTTCATTTACCATTAATCCTAACATGTTTGTTACGAATTCTACACGTTTACTTTGAACGTCCATCATTTTCATTTCCTTGAACAAGTTTTCTTCTTCATAATCAAGTCCTAACGCAGATTTGAACATGTCATCATTTTGAAGGAAAGGGTATTTCAATTGAACTTGAAGTATTACCGGCTTGATTATAATTTCTTGGAAAATAGAACGAAGACGAGTTATAAATTTAGAGAATCGAATTTCTTCACGACTCATACCGCCAGCATCCATTCCCCATGATCCACCGCCGCCTTCATTATCAAAACGTTCAAATGGAATTTTTGAATCTGATTTCAATTTATCGTAAAAATATCGAAGTGCTTCAGTATCAGATAAATCCGTTCCTGCTGTTTGCATTACATCAATTTCAGGTTGTTCACCTGCTTTAGAAGGAAACAAATAATTTTTATAGAATTGCATTGAAGGTCTACCGTTAACTGACAATTCACCAGAATCCATATCAAGATTAATATCTTCTTTATAAATTGCCATCATTTCAGCAAGTGATTCTTTTGCTTTTTGAGGAGATTTTGTACCGATTGGCACAATCATTTTAATACGGAATGATGCGTTCATTACGTTCCATATTGTTCTTGAATTTTCAAGAATACGTAATAAGTTAAATGAACGAATTAATCTTTCAACGTATGATGTACGGTTTGAAAAGTTTCCTTTTGCATAAGATATGTAAATAATCTGTGAATCATACAATTCTCTTTTCATTGTTGGAATATCTTCGTATTGAACCCAGATTTTTTGCAATTTTCCATTTTCATCTTTCGATATACCAGGACGAAGTGAACCTGCATCAAGTTCTTTAAAACCTACAATGTTTTTTGATTCGGGATCATAAATAATTTCAAATGCAAGAAATCCATCTATTAAGAATTGTTTGAAAAAACTCCATGCATCTTGTCCTTCAACAAAGTGATGCGCATAATAAATTTTATTGAATGCACCCCAGATGTAATTGATAATTTCATCTTGAACATCATCTTTTAGAATACGTCTTAAGTTTTGTAAATCTGGCTTACAGAAAAAGTTTCTATCATCATATACAATTGCTTCATCTGTAATTGTTTCAATCATAAAGTCAATTTCGCCATTCATTGCAAAATTACGTAAGTAATCTCTTCGTTGAGGATATCCTTTGTCGAAGTATGCAATGAATTTCTTTTGTCCAATATCTGCTAATGCTAATGAATATAAAAAATCCTCAGGCATAAACCCTTGGTTGCCCATCATTGCTTCCGTAGCACCAACGGCTTTAGATTGTTGTATGATCATATCCTCATAGTTCATCCCAAGACTTGCAAGTCTTTTGATTGATTTAGAAATTGACCATCCAGCAACAGTTGTCCCATCTACTTGTCGGTTAAGAAACCCTGCCATATATTATATAATTTTAAATTGATAATTAAATCCTTGTTTTACACATGCATCTTTTTTTGCAATGTTTTGTTCTTTGTGTATATTATATGTATACAAACTTTTAACTTCATATATTGTGTTAGTTGACTTAACATAAAAGTCAGGATAATATGTTCGTTCTTTGTTATTATACATATATTTTATTCTACCTATTGTTTTATTCATTTCAACTATTCCAATTATTATATCATCCTCATTGTGTACTTTTAATAATTCAGTCAAAAATATTGGTTCATTTCCTTGAATTTTAACTATACGGCCACTTGGCATTATATATTCTTTATACCCGAAACATGCATTTAGCTGTGCGTCAGCATATTTAGGATCTTTCCATAAATTTCGCATTCTGCTTGAAATTTCTTCTTTAATATCAGGTCTATTTTGATATTCTTTCGAAAACGTCGCAAACTTTTGCTTATTTACAGGATCATTTGCACGTATTTTTTGTACATTTGACTGTGATAATCGCCACGAATCTCTCTGATGAATTTCTTTTTGATTTTCTTTTTGAAAGTTCACCATAAATTCGCGATACGTATCTAATTCCCATCTGCTTTTTGCTGCACACGATCCTGAACAGTAAATTCTTCCGGGCTTTTGTGATTCAAAAGATTTATTACAATATTTGCATGTTTTTATATATATCATATTTATTTATTTCCTTTTGAAATTGCGTAATATTCATTATAGATTTCATTCAGATCTTTACCCATAATGTCTTGTGCTTTAATAAAAGGAATATCATTCCAATCATCATATTCAACAAGACTTGATAATTTTATTCTAGACCGAATATATTGTCTATATGCAAAACCGTAATGTATATTTGCATGTTCAAAAATTTTAATAGTTTCCAACCAATTTCTTAACGCAGTTATTAATTTTGTTGCTAAGAAAATTGATTTTGTATTTGCTGCTTTTTCACCCGCATTGATGTCTGCCGAAAACTTTTCGTAAAATAATTGCAACGTTCCTACTTTAACCTTTTCAGGCAAAAAGTTTAAATTTACGCCAACAACAATATCATTACCTGTACCTTTTGCTCTGTATACATCATGACACAAAATAATAGGCCGCGTATCGTAATAATCTAAACGATCTTTATATAAAGGTGTGTATTGAAAAGTATATATTTTACCAGGTATAAAAAAATTGCTTGACCCGTGTTTAAAATTGATACGTTCATTCAATTTGAATCCATCTGGGTCAGGTTGTCCCAATTGATACTTTTTAATAAAATTCTTATAAGCATTTGCGCGTAATTGAATATTACCTGCATTTTCTCTATAATATTGTTTTGGTGGTATCATAATTATTGATTAAAAAGAAAGTCTTCGGTTACAACTAGAAACTTACAGCCTCTTTTTGCTGCGTGCATTTTTGCAGCTGCAAATTTTGCTGTATTGATAATGAAAGTTTTCAATTGTTCGTTGTAAACCATTAACATTTTATGCGTATTTTTCTTTGGCGGCAATGGTTTTAATAATTGCGCTTTAGGCTTAACTTCAACTAAGTATTCTTCAACCACGCCATTCGATTGTTCGATTTTGATATAGAAGTCCACAAAATATTCGTGGACTCTTTTATCAATTGGACTTATGTATTGAATTGCAAATGGTTCTGATGACCATTTTAATACTTTTTGTGAACTGTCGCAAAATACACAAAATTTTCTTTCCCATGATGAACGATAAATTATCTTTGTGATATCACCAATGTATTTTACAGGATTTCTAGCGACATACTTTCCAGTTATGTTTACGTTCCTAGATGGAACGATTGATTTAATATCAGTTTTTGCCATTACATGTTGTGTATATTCTCGTGTGATAACGATACTTTGTTGATTGTTTTAATTGGATGTAGTTTTTTCCATCCTTTTTTTAATCCGTTAAGAATCATTCTTGTGAAATAAGCAAATGCGTACTCTGAACGTTCAGGATCATAACCTTTCCAATATCTAAGAACATCTTCAATTGCAAATGCAACGCAATCTTCTTTATCCATTGGGTACTTATAACTATTAGTTCTTGAAATTTCATTACACATAAGAACCAACATATCAGTTGCATCTCTTGTTAATTCGCCTTTACTTTTAGATTCGATTATTGCATTTCTAAATTCTTCGGGATCTACGTAGTATTTCTTGTTTGATTTTTTTCTTCCCATGTTTTTTGGATTTTAAATTGTGAATACTTTATATGCAAAAAAGTTCTGTATAGAAATTATATACAGAACTTTCCAATAGTTTTTATTTTGAAATTACTCAGCTATCTTTATAAACTTTTTAAGTGTATATGATTTATGTTTCAATCCTTCACCGACACGTATTTCAATTTTATCATTATCGCCTTTTGATGTATAATCTATAGCTTTTACAAGAATATCCCCAAGGTCACCTTCAAGTTCTTCGCCTTTTGAGCTTAACATTTGTCCTTTAACAAAACCTTCTTCATTGTTTTCTTGTATCTGAACAGATTGAGAACCATCTTGTCCTGTTAGTTTTATTTCAGGGTTGTTTTCGTTAGATTTTTTTTTTAATATTTCAACTTCATGTAAGAATTGTTGAGGAATTGAAACGCTTTTACCATCATTCATTGCAACGATTGTGTTATTATTTGTATCGTTACCTTGAACTATTCCAATCATGCCATTTTTCAATTTTACTTGGTCTCCAGATTCAAGTGGGTTTGTAATATCTTCACCTTTTTTGATGTCATCGCTGACAGTCATTGCTGTGTTTTTTTTATCAAGTTTATTTACGCCATCAGGATCATTTGCTTCAAATGCTTTAGCATCATCAGTTTCAAAATATTCGCCTAGCGATTTAGCTTTAGTAATTGCGGATGCAGCATCTAAGTTTTCTTCAACAATTGTATAATCATTTGATTTATAATCAGATAATGTTTGTTTTCCTATAAAGAATTTTTTATTATCACCTTCTTGTGCAAAGTAGATAGTAGCATTTTTATTTGATTCATTTGTCCAAAAAGTTGCAACATCATCAGCTTGTTCAAAATCTTCATCATTGAATAAAGTATTTACTTTAGTTAATGAATTTATTTTATTATGAACTGCATTTTCATGTTCTTTTAAAGAATTGATTTCAGTATCAATTGCAGAAAGTAATTCTTTAACTTCAGCATTTTCTCTTAAAATCGGATTAGATTGCGTTTGAGCAATAACAGAAGCTTTCTTATCAGATAAAAGTTGTATAGCTTCCATTAATTCACCTTTTTCTACTTCAAGGTTTTTTAACTTTTCAGTTTCAGCAGGTATTAAATCTTTTAGCGATTCAGATATGTCAAATCTTAAATGTTCAAGTATAAGTTGTTTTGTTTGAATGCCGTTTACATTTGTTATGAATTCATTAGATTTTTGAGATTCATTTACTTTAATTAAACAAATAGATTTTTCTGTTTTGTAAACATCAGCCCATTGGCCTTTCATTGTTTTTGAAACTAAACGTTTACCGTAATCAATTTCGTAAACATTTCCGATGTTTTCATATAGAACAGCAATTTGTTTTAGTATTTCATTTTCATTTTGACGGAATATACCTTCATTCATAAAATATTTAGTGAATGTTTGGTATGGTAATTCTTTGCCATTTAAAACAATTTTTGTATTTTCGCCTTCGATGATTATGTCAACATTTTTATTACCTGACGGTGTAGATACTGAAATTTTATTTTCAAATACACGAACGTTAGGTTGCGACAAGAAAAATGCAATACTTACAAAATCCTGTGGTAAAGTTTTGATTTCAGCTTCAGTTAATGATTTAATTTTATCGTTTTCTTTTACTAAGAATCGACCTGATGCGAAGAATATTTCACTTTTCTCATTGATTAATACTGGAGAATAGATTTTCTCAATTGATACTTGTCCATTTGCTTCGATTTGTAATCCGCCTTCAGATAGAATAAGAATTCCATGAAGATGTTTCATACTAGCATCGAATAAATACGGATTTATTTTTTCAATAACTGCTTTTCTAGTTTCTGCTGTACGTTCAACAAAATACGTATCAAGTTCTTGTTCAAACATTTTTGAAAGATACGAACCTGAACTATTTTTAAATTCATACATGAAATTTGCTAACTGAATATCTTCTTTATATTTTTCAATACTTTCAGATATTTTTGCAATATCAGCTTTTAACTCTAAATTCCAACTGTATTGTTTTAACGAATCAACGTATCTTTGTGCAGTTACATACTCAGGTAAAGATTTAATGGTTTGTGCCATTGATTCAATAAGAGGTTTGATTGTTGGATAATGCATTAAATCACTATTCATTAATCTATTGTGCGATTCTCTTACACCTAAATTACTTATTTCGATAATACGATTTTCTCGCATTATAAAAGTAGCAACTTCTTTATCGTCGATATTTGCAAGGTCCTTCACAAGAGTTTCAGCAATAACTGAATCCATGAAGCCATTAGATTTGCAAGCTTCCAATGCAGCGTTAGATAATTCTATCGCTTCTGTTGAACTTGTTCTCTTTTTTAATAACGCTATTCTATCTTTTAGATTTAACATTGTGAAGATTTTTTTATTTTATTTTATTATATATTTATGTAAGCAAATGAATATTTTACAACTATACTATCGTTATAAAGCCAATATCACCATTTTCGTCTAATAGAATTCCGTTGCCACGGCCTGTAGCATCAGAAACTTTAAACGTAATCTTAGTGTTTATAGTTGCAACGTATCCAGAACCGCCTACTAATCGTTCTGAATCGTATCCTACGATTTTTCCATCTATAACTGATGGAATTATTGAAGCACCGCTTCCTGTTGATGATTCAATCTCTAACATTGTTGTTTGGTCATAATTATTACCAGGTTCAACAATTATTATGTCAGAAATAGAGCCATCGATGTCAACAACTGCTTTCACAACAGCACCGCTTCCTTTTGCATTGGGCGTAATTACAAGAACATCTATTAAACCTATCATATTTGGTATAGTCCATGTATATTCTCCTATACTTGCATCAATAAGTGTTGCAATTTGTACCCATTCTGTACCAGGATATAGTGCGTAATACAAATTGACTTTATGAATGAAATTTGCAAATGTCCATTTTATTGTTACGTCACTAGTTGCAACTCGTGATTCGTTTGCAATAGGATTTATAATGTTAATTGTATTTCCGGAGCTATCATTGATTTGTTTAAAATCTCCAATCAATATAGCATCCATTTTATTTGAAGCAAGTCTTGCTGTTTTTCCATTTGCTGAACCATTATCTGTAATAGAATGAACTACTTGTCCTTTTTTAACATTAATTTTGTTTCTTCTACTTTCGCCGACATAATATGATATGTCATTATTATTCATAGGTGTTCCAAGGTTCGAATCTTTGATTGCTTTTTTTGAACCTAGATTAGGTTCATCAAATATTGGAAAATACGTTTCCAAAGACAATGTAAATGTCATAGCAATTTTTGTTTCTGATGGATATGAAAATTCAAACGATTTTTCAATCGGATATGTTTCAGGAAAACCGACTTGACATGGTATCATTAAACCTTTATATGCAACATTAAAAATTTGTACTTTATAAAAAACTTCAAGTATTGATTGATAAAGTTTAAACATATTTGTCATTGTATCTGTATGAATTTCAACATCAAAATTCAAATCCAATGGCAAACTATTTATATATGCATTGTACACTTCCATTTGGCCGTCAACGATTCTTGTGTAATTTCCACGAATCCAACGTTGGGTCATGTTTCCTTTGTTTATTGTTGAATCATTAAGTTTAACAACACCTCTTGGCATTGGGTCAAAATTGCCATCCATGAATTTGGGATGGGCACACGAACGCCAATCTAAAAATGCGTCTTGAAGATATCTTTCATCACCTGTTGTCGAATAATAAAAAGGAACTTCTACAATTTCTTGTTCATCATTAGACCATACATTCTCGAAAAAAACTTCCTGATTTAATAAATTGATTAATCCAATTATCACGGAACGTAAATGAATATCGTCTCTATTAAATTTTTCTAAATACGCCATTTTGTTATTTTATTTTATATATTCGCAATTTTAATCAATCTTCTGGATATCCATTTGCGAAAAATTATTAGGTTTAGATACAAAAATCTTGTAATCAAAAACCTCAGCAGGAAGTGGCGCATGGTTTACAACAAAAATATTCATATTCATTGATTTTGTTGTGTCAGCTAATATTTTTAATATGTGGTGAATTCCATCTGAATCAATACTTGCGAATAATTCATCTAGAAATGTTATGTTAATGGATGGATATTTTATTTTCATTAGTCGAATTATCGCAATTAAAACTGCAAAGTCAACTTTTTTCTTTTCACCAGTACTTAATTGTTGAATTGCAACTTCATGTCCAAGATGTGATATGTGTGCATCAAATGATTTATCAAAAATAACCTTATAATCCATTCTTAATTCTGATAATACTAAACGTATTTCAGAATTTAATGCAGGCATAATTTTATTTATTGCAAGTTGTTTTACTCCATTATCTCCAAAGATTTCTTCAACAATTTTAAAGAAACTTATATGTTGTGAGCTTTTATCAGATTTTTTTATTATTGCTTTACGTCTTTCTTTATTGTCAGCAATAATTTTTTCGATAGATTGTGTTTCCAGTGTTTTATCACCATCTTTCAGTTGTTCAAGTTGTTGTTTGTAACCTGATATGATAGTTGAGAATTCAATTTGCTTATTGCTGTACGAATTTTTTGCAGTTAATATTTTTGCTTTTAATTCTCTGATACTTTTTATAGATTCCTGCAGTTTTTCGATATTTTCATTTACCTTTATTTCTTTGTTAATCAATTCATCTAAAATTGATTTATGATGTTCGGTAGTCAAATCGGCTTCACACATAGGACATTTTGAATTTTCATATAATGTTTTCTTTTCAGCAATATTTTTTGCTGTTACATTATTTTTATTCAAAAGTTCAATTAAGCCATTAAGTTTTTCATTTGATTGACCTAATTTCTCATCAACATTTGTTAATTTTGTTCCTATGTCAGTTAATAGTGCATCATATTCTTTAATACTTTGTTGAATAGTATTTATTTTTGATTGCGCATTTAATTCAATTTTTTGTTTAAGTAATTCAAGTTCTGTTTCAGAATTTGCAATTGTTTGTGCAATTGTCTCAACTTGTTTAGTAAATGTTAATGCGTTATCTCTTAATGTTTTCAGTTCTTCTTTAACAAGCCATTTTGCATTGTTAATAATTTCTAAACTGAATATTTTGTCGATGATCATTCTTTTATCATGCGGAGACATATTCAAAAATGACTTAAAATCATTAATTGATAAAGATATTATGTTATTAAAAACATAAAATGGCAAACCTATAATTTCATCTGCAATATAATCTTCGACATTTTGTTTTCCTGCTTGGTCATATTCTTCGCCGTTTATAAACAGTCTTAAGAAATTTGGTCGTATTCCTCGTTCAATCGTTATCGTATTATTGTTTGCAACCATAATAACTTTAACGTATGTTTGCTGATTGAATCTGTTGGGAATATCGCTTAATCTTTTATTTCCAAGTTTTCCATAGATACCAAACTTTATAACATCAGACATTGTTGATTTGCCCGCGCCATTTTCTCCCATTACAAGATAAAACATACCGTCTGTTTCTGAAAAATCAAGAGTTTGTAGTTTATTGCCATACGAGGCAAAATTTTTAAATGATACAGATACTATTCGCATTTTTTAATATAATAAATTTAAAATTAAAACCTTTACTTTTGCATGCTTGTTTTTTGAGTTCGTTACGCTCTTTCCATTTTTCGTATGTCCATTCGCTTTTAACTTCAAATATAGTATGTATCGACTTTACATAAAAATCAGGATAATACGAATGCTCTTTATCATTTTCGATATATGTAATTTTTCCTAATATTTCATGTATATTCTTCACACCTATAAAAATGTCAGTTTCTTCATATTTTGTAAGAAGCTCGTTTAAAACTTGCGGTTCATATCCTTGTAACTTTACGATTGTTCCTGATGGCAATGTGAACTCCTTGTATTTGTATAATGATTTAATACATTTATCCGCGTATTCGGCATTTGACCAGCGTTCTTTAATCATTTGTGATTGTTGCTCTTTGTATTTTGGTGATGCCCACCGTTCTTTTATTGCACTTATTTGTTTTTCTCTGTACGAATCATCAGTCCACAAAATTTTCTTAGAATCAGAATATTTTTGCAAAATTTTAGGATCTGATAACGATTTTGTCATCGACGCATTCTTTTTACTTTTTACGTCTTCAGTATTCATCGTCGTAATCATGTTTCTTCTATATTCTGCATCTTGCCAGTTTTTTTCTGCTGCTGCTCTATGTTTTTCTATAGTTTTTTCGCTATTGTGTGATTCCTTTAGCGTTTTCTTTAATTTTTCTTTATACATAGGATCTGCCCATCTTGCTATGTTTCTGCAACGAGGACAACAAAATCGTTTCATTTTCTTAGACTCAAATTCGATACCACAGTTTTCGCACAACAATTTCATATTACTTTTATTTTATATATTAAAAGTAATAGCAAAATTTTAAAACTCTACAAAATTCTATTGAAAGTATTCTCATATTTCTTTTTCTTGTGATAATTTTAATGCCTTGCGGTATAATTTTAGCGAGACATCTAATAATTGTTCTTTTGTATTATCAGCGTATGGCAATTCGTTACAATATAATGTAATTAAGTCAGCAATATCAATTTCCTCGCCATCATAATCTTCATCCTCAACGTCTTTTTGTAACGATGATAAAACATAATTTAATTTTCGATGGCCTGTTAATGTATCAACAAGCAATGCAAATGGAAATTTTGAAACCCACTTGCCATCAATGATAAAGTCAACATAATTGTTTGTCACATGTTTTTGCAATTCATCAATAGTCAGATTTAAAATATCATCAATAGCAAACTTTTGAAATATTGGAGAATAGTTATTTTCATATCTAATTTCTTCATCAGTTTCAAAATTTATGTTATAGACATATTTTTGATTATGCAAATCGCTTCTTGTTAATTGAAACGGACAGCCAATCATGCGAATATTTTTAATATGTTGTGAAAAATGTATATGCCCAGAATAAACTTTTTTGTAATGTTCAACAACTGAAGGATCTAAACCTGATTCGATTGCAATCTTTCTATTGTATTTCATATTCAAGAAATCTGTATGACAAAACATATAATCAGCAGGGTGATTGCGAACAACATCAATTTCTGCATTTTTATCTTCAACCCAAGGCATCATAAATAACTTTGCATATTTTGTGTGCAAAATCTGCGGTTCAGTTAAGACAGTAATGTTATCAATTGTGTTAAACACAATGGAAGAATTAACGCTGTTTGTTTGTTTTCTATA
>Ga0172380_10004990_pt1 | contig 16510 bp, 26 predicted proteins | sample Leawe162metaG_FD_119747 | JGI IMG/M metagenome (GOLD analysis project Ga0172380, IMG submission 119747) | Leachate microbial communities from a municipal landfill in Southern Ontario, Canada - Leachate well 162 metaG | ecosystem: Engineered > Solid waste > Landfill > Unclassified | place...
CACCAAGAATGCAGAATTTTTGAAATACTGTTCAAACATCGGACCACCTGAAGTCTTCATATCAAATAATTTATTAAAGATATTCATCAACTCATTTACCACAAATGTTTTCTGTTCAGGATATCGTGGGTCAAATTCAAGCATATTGAGGCCCATTGGTCGTGCAGTATATGCTGGGTCAAAATAAATAACATCATCAATACGCTCAGGTGGTATATAACTGAGAATATCTTGAATATCAGTACCGTGTGGGTCAATATAACAAACACCATGGCCTGCTTTGATATCTTGCGCAATCATATTCTTCATAATCGTTGTCTTACCTGTACCAGTCTGACCAATCACATATAAATGACGCATTCTGTCTTCGTCAGCAAAATGAATTTTTGTATCAATACCACGATAACTGTTTACACCAAGAGCGACGCCTATACTACCCATCTCCATAGGCGCAGGTGCTATCCCCGCTTTTGCCTGTTTGAGTTGTGGAGAAATAATACCATATGGGAAATGAAAGATTGTGGCAAGTTCTTTTAGGTTCAACGGCATAGAATTATTTTCAGAAAATGTGCGATAAGAAAAATCATGAATCAAACTTCTTAACTCACTACCTTCTGGATGTATAAAATTAAAGCCATTTCTGTTAGATTCAGTAAATTGATTGAAGGATGATTCTATGTCCCCAAGTATTTGCTTAGCACGAATTTCTGTTTCAGCAGATGCAATAATACGAATATTACAAGCCATAATCGTGCTTTTCATTTTCTCGGTTATATTTGCAACAGCCTCATCGTTAACTTTTTTCTCTTTAACTTTTGAATCTCCAAAAAATAATTGCTTTGCAATAGAGCCAACTTCTTCGCCGAATTGACGAGTTGCACTCAGTGCAGTTTTCACTGCCATACCTCCTTTTACATTTGTAAAGGCAATATGAAACTTCTTCATCATCTCATCATCTTCTGGACAAATAGTAAACTGAACTGACGCACCTTCACCTATTTTCTTTAGTTTTGTGAAAACATTCAAAATAATATTGAGAGGGTCGTGATCAATAGCATCATAAAGTTTGATTGGATATACATCGTAACTCGCTAATTTAGCATAAGAAGCAACGATTGCACCCTTATCAGTAAATATATTGTAATCATCTGGTACTTCAACAATCTTGGCATTTGGGTGAACTCCAAGCAATTGTTTCTCAAACAAATCAGCTTTATTTTTAGGTACGGCTGTATAAAATATAAAATGATCAGTACCTTCAGCCAAAGAAATCTCCAAAGTAAAGTGGTCACGGCTAAAATTTTCTCTACCTTCACCAATTGAATGCATGCCAGAATAAAATTGTTCCATCGCCCCAAGTAATTCTTTTAAATTTTTCTTTTCTGACTCATTATCGGTAGGATCAGGTAATGTAATTTCAAAAAGTTTCATGTCGAGCGATTTGAAAAGTGGAGTTCCTTCTTTGAGTCCAGGAACCTTGTGAGTGCTATAAAGATATTGGATAAGGAATCTATGAAAATCATCATCTAAGTGGGGGTTATTCATTTTACCAATAATAGAAAGTGTATTTGAAATACCTTTATCAAGTAAAATACCCAATAATTCTTCCATTTTTGCATCATGTGTTTCAGGATGTAACCGCAAGGCAAGTTTTTGAGCTTCATGTTCTTTTACAACTGCACTTGAATGCATAACCTCATTAGGTTCGATTGCACGGTATTCTGAAATTACAGAACTAGCCAATTTATCTTTTGAAACTTCTTGACCAGATTCACCAATGGCTTTCTCACGTTCTGCAATATGTGCACGCAAAAACGCCAACTCTTCTGCTGGAGTCTTGAATTTAGGTGCATTAGTTATGCTAAAACTTTCCATTACAAAAATTATACCACACAGAACATAAAAGTTATTAAATTTTTGTTAGAATTTCTGCCTCACCTGAAGTAATTAGAATTGTATGTTCAAAATGAGCACTATGTGAACCGTCAATAGTTTTAATTGTATAACCATCAGACAAACTAATAATACCGGCACTACCAATGTTGAGCATTGGTTCAATTGCCACCACCATTCCAGGAATAAGTTTCTGGCCTTTACCTTTTTTGCCATAGTTTGGGATGTATGGGTCTTCGTGAATTTTCTTACCAACACCGTGCCCTGAAAGTTCACGCACAATACCATAGCGTCTTGCTACAAATTTCTCTATAGCATATCCGATATCTCCAACAGTATTACCACCACGAGCATTTTCTATGCCCACCGCCAACGCTTCTTTTGTGGCACGCAAAAGTTGTTCGGATGCTTTACTAATCTTGCCTACAGGCACAGTCACTGCATGATCAGTAAAGAGACCTTTGTGCTTGAGTCCTAAGTCTAAAGATATAATGTCACCTTCTTTTAAAGTCTTTCTTTTACTTGGAATGCCATGAACAATCTCATTGTTCACTGACACACATAATGATGCAGGAAAGGCTATATGATGGCCATGTGGCTTGTAATTAAGAAAAGCTGGCTCATCACCCATTTCTTTGATTAAAGTATAGGCATATTCATCAAGTTCGTGAGTTGTAACTCCTGGAGCGACCCTTTTCGCAACCTTTGCCAAAATAGTCGCAAGGCGCTTACCACCCTCACGTAAAGTCTTTATTTCTTCTGCTGTCTTTATAATGACTGCCATATAACTCGTATACTAGATGAAAAATAAAAATATCGCAATCGTACCCTATTTAATTACTGTACCTATAAAAGATTCACTGTTGAGATACTTTTTCAAATTATCAACATTGCGACCATTTAGAATTGCCACTTCAAGCCCTAATTCTTGTGCTTCTTTTGCGGCCATCGGGTCAAAAGGACTATTGAGTCCTGGGTCCCAATCTTTTGGTAACAATGCACGAAATGAATCCCATGATATATTTTCTATTTTTATAGCATCAGGATTGTAGCGAGGGTCTTTATCATATACATAATCAATATTTGAAAGATTAATCACTTGTTTTGCACCAAGAGTTTTAGCGGCTACAACAGCAGCAAGGTCGCTTGAATTACCCGGCTTCCATCCCCCACCAACAATTATAGGCTTACTAGATTCTGGAATTATCTCAGGATCTAAAATAATTTGTGAGTGTGCGTAATCACCAAAAGAAACACGAATCAATTCCGCATTCAATCTTGTTGTTGCAATACCAATAAAGTCTAAATCATCATTCGAAGGATTATTAATATCTTTTGCGGCTAGTGTATAATTGCGAGCAACACGACCACCTCCAGTTATAATTAAAAAATGAAATCCTTTATCTGCATATTCAGATATTGTTTTAGTAAATTCTTTCAAAAATACCGTATCAATATTTTCTGGTACGATAAGTGAACCACCAAGTGATATAATGATGTATTTTGAATTTTCCATTATAATTTAAGTGCCTTAATAATATCTTGATGAACTGCTTCTATCGATTGCTCTCCATTAATGGCGTGCAGATTATAACCAGCTTTATCTTTAAAGTAATTCATTGAGGGAATCACATTGTTTACATATTCATCAAAGCGAGCAATCATACCTTCATCTGTATCATCAGACCGTCCACGCAACTTCATACGCTTAATTGCTTCCTCTTTGGATAATTCAATATAAATAATATCTACAACCTCCCGTCCGTAATATGTAAGCATTTTTTCTAATGCTTCTGATTGAGCAATCGTACGAGGAAATCCATCGGCAATAATCACAGAATTCTCTTTCATGCCAAAAGCAAGTGTATTAGAAACTAATCCAATAGTTAAAAAGTCAGGCTGAAGATATCCTTTTTCAAGAGTTGTCTTTACTATTTGACCAGTATAATATCCATCACTTACAAGTTTTCTATAAGCAATACCTGGTGATGCAAATACAACATCATTTGCAATATTGTGTTCTTTTATATATTTCTCAAGGAGTTCAACCTGAGTACCCTTTCCAGAGCCGACTATTCCAAAAAAAACAAATGTAGATGGTTTATTCATATCTTTTTATTATATACTAAATTGCCCAGACATTAAAAAAGAGTCCGACAATTGAGTCGGACTCTTTTTTAATATTCTCTCATTGATAATTGAGCTTCAATTTTCTTGATTAAATCAAGAACTACAGACACAACAATCAAAAGCGCTGTACCACCAATAGCAAAAGCAGTAATACCTGTTAATGATTGAATCACAAGAGGTAAAACAGCAATAAGACCAAGGAAGACTGCACCCATTAATGTAATACGATTCAGAACTGTTGAGATGTAATCACGAGTAGATGCACCTGGACGAATACCTGGAACGAATGCTCCATTCTTCTGTAAATTAGTTGCCAATTGTTCAGGATCAAAAGTAACAGCAGTGTAGAAGTAAGTAAATAGAAATACAAAGGCAAAATAAAATATAGAGTAAAGCCAAGTATTCGAAATAAACCACAATAATCCACGAGAAATGCTCAATAGAATTGGACTACTCATTGTTGCTAGGAAGTTACCAATTAGTTGAGGGAAAAGTAAAATTGACATTGCAAAGATAATTGGAATCACACCAGCTTGGTTAATACGAAGAGGTAGATATGTTTGAGTACCGCCTGAAACAGTATCGCCACGAACTTGTTTAGCGTAAATAACTGGTATTGGGCGTTCTGCTTCAGTAACAACAACAACTCCTGCAACAATCAATAAACTTGCAGCAAGTAATAGAATGTACATTGGAAGGTTTGCAATATCAAAAGATAATGCAAATTGCGCAAATTCAGTTGGAAGATTCGCCACAATTCCAGCAAAGATAATCAGTGAGACACCGTTACCAATACCGAATTCAGAAATTAATTCACCAATCCACATCAATAGCATTGAACCTGCAACGATTACTGAAAGGTTCGCAATCATTTCAAAAGTTGTTAAATCAACAAGAATACCTTGACGTTGTAAGACAATCAAAAGACTCAATCCTTGAACAATAGCCAAAGGAACAGTAAGCATTCTACTTATCTGATTGAATTTCTTGCGTCCAATTTCTCCGTTTTCTTGATACATTGCCTTCAATCGAGGAGACATAATAGTCACCAATTGCATGATGATTGATGATGTAATATATGGACCAACACCCAACATCATAATAGACAAGTTAGAAAGTCCACCACCAGAGAATGTATTCAAAATACCAACAAATTGATTGTTTGCAATAAAATTAGAGAGTCGAATAGGGTCTATACCTGGAATTGGAATAGTTGTTAGAAGACGAAACAAAACCAAAGCACCAAGCACAAACAAGACTCGAGAGCGTAGTGCACGGTCAGTGAATATCATCTTTATCTTGTGCAAAAAATTTTCCATGGTTTATTTATTTAACAGTTCCACCAGCCTTTTCAATCTTTTCGCGAGCGATTTTTGAAACTTCACAACCACTTATTTCAACTTTGATTGTAATATCTCCATTACCCAAGATTTTAACACTAGGCATAACTCCTCCCATACGGCGTACTAGGTTCTTTTCAAAAAGTGTTGAAGGTGTGATTGAAGATCCTGCTTCAAAAACATTTAGAGCCCCAACATTAACAACAGATGACTTCTTTGAAGGAGAATTAAAGCGATAACCACGCAACTTTGGAAGCTTCTTGATGATATCACGCATTTGTGGGCGACGCTTGTTACCAGCACGAGCTGTTTGACCCTTACCTCCACGGCCAGAAGTCTTACCACGAGTACCACCACGACCAACTTGTCGAGGTTTCTTATTTGGATGTTCTCTTTTTAGTGTATGTAATTCCATATAATTTATTATTTAACTTCTTCTTTAGTAACTTCATCTGAAGCAATTGCATCAACAATAATTGGTGCTACTTTTGGAAGAGAGGCTTTTGCTTTGAGTTGGTAAAGTGCAACATAAGCGGCACGTGCATTGTTTAACTTGTTCTTACTACCTGAGTGAAGTTTAGCAGTTACATTCTTTATACCAGCAAGGATAAGCATATCACGGACAGTACTACCTGCCACAAGTCCCTTACCTTTGTTTGGACGAATAACAAGTTTTGAACTTGAAAACTTTGCAGAAACCTCATGAGTGATAGACATTTCTTTTGTTGTCTTTATCTTAAACATATTTTTCTTTGCTTGGCGAAGAGCTTTTGCGATAGCAATAGCAGTGTCACCACCCTTACCTGTTCCAAGACCAACTGAACCTTTCTTGTCCCCGATTGCAAGAGCAACAGCAAATGTCATACGTCGTCCACCAGCTACCACACGAGTAACACGACGGATAGAAACCATCTTCTGGTCAAATTCTGGCTTTGGTCTTTCAAAGAAAGCACGTGGCTTTCTTTCACCACCTTTGTAATTAGATGATTGAGCAGCTCTAGGGTGAGTTGAACTTGAAGTCGTATTTGTTTTTGGTTTTGTTGTATCCATAATATTATTTTAAAACTTTAGTCCAGCAGTACGAGCACTATCAGCAAGAGATTTTACGCGACCAGTATATTTAAAACCATTACGGTCAAATACAACAGTTGTAATACCTTTTGCTAATGCACCTTTTGCTATTTCTGTGCCTACGATAACACTACGTTCACTCTTTGTTCCCTTCTTTGTAGAAATATCTGAAGCCGCAGCTATTGTTGTACCTGTTGTGTCATCGATAATTTGAGCATATATGAATTGATTTGAACGAAAAACAGAAAGACGTGGGCGTTCTGAAGTACCATTGATCTTTGTTCTAATCTTTTTCTTCAATCGTATTTTCTTTTCTAATTTCTTGTTCATATATTTTTTATATTTAGTATTCCCTATACACTATTAAGCTGCTTTCTTGCCTTGCTTGCGACGAACCACTTCATCACTGTAATGGAATCCTTTACCTTTATATGGTTCTGGCTTCTTTAGTGTTCGAATTTGTGCAGAGAATGCTCCTACAAGTTCCTTGTTAATACCAGAAATTGTAATATTGTTCTTTTCAGCAGTAACTGTAAGTCCAGTTGGGATTTCTACATTAACAGGGTGAGAGAATCCTAATGCTAGTTTAAGTACTGTGCCTGCAACTTCTGATTTGAATCCAACTCCTTCGAGAATCAATTTCTTTGAGAAACCATTATTTACACCTTCAATCATGTTTTTAACATGGGAAGCGTAAGTACCCCAAAGAGCATTAACTGTTCGGTCATTCTCTTTATTAGGAGAGAAAGTAATTTCACTACCATTGATATGAATAGTCACATCACCAGGGAAATCACGAACAAGAGTACCTTTTGGTCCTTTTGCAGAAAAAGTAATACCAGAAAGATTAGCTTCTGTACCTGCGGGAATTATAACTGTTTGTTTTCCAATTCTTGACATATATATTACCAAACTTTAAATAATACTTCTCCGCCGACCATTTCTTTCTTTGCTTGCTTGTCAGTCAAAATACCTTTTGGTGTTGTAAGAACTGTAAGACCACTATTTGAGCGACTTGGCTTAAGGTCTTTTGCTCCCTTGTAAACACGGCGAGATGATTTTGATACTCTTTCAACTCCAACAACCTTTGCTTGACCATCTGTATATACCAATCCAAGTTCTAGTATTGGGAAACCTTTTCTAGTCTTTTTTGATACTGAAGAAAGATAACCTTCTTTTTCTAAACAATCAGCAATAGCATGCTTGATTTTAGAATAAGAAAGAGTTACAGACTCGTGTTCTGCACGGTTTGCATTCTTTATAGTATTTATCATGTTTGCGATTTGGTCCATAATTAGGTTAGGTTATAGTTTCTAGTGGCTAGGTTCTAATGTTACCAAGAAGATTTACGAACTCCTGGAAGCATCCCTTCGTTTGCAAGTTCACGGAAACAAATACGACAAAGACCGAAATCTCTCATATAAGCATGGCCACGACCACAACGAAAACAACGATTAGTCTCTCGTGTGCTAAATTTCGACTTCTTTAAATGTCTTGCTATAACTGATGTTTTTGCCATAAATAATTATTCTAGATATTCATATCTAGTTATGAGTGTGATATCTAGTTCTTTTTCTTAAAAACTCTGTATTAAAAGAGTACTTAAGGAGGAGAACAGATCTACTACTCACGTTCCCCAATACTAGCAGATAGGCATTATGAAGTCAACAGCCCTTGTCTATTTACTCAGACTATGGCACTATAATTACAAAACAAATAGAAAGTCATGAAAGAACAACTTGAGTTACCTTCTTGGGCACCAGGGTTCAAGGAGACTATACCTTTCCATAAGGATTTAAGGTATTCAGCAAGGCTGAGAAAAATGATTGACAGGCAAAAAAGGTTTGAACGAACCTTGGCAAAGCCTATCAAACGATTGCTCTTAAAATTTGGATTAGTAAAATACACAGGGCGAATCAAAAAATGGCGTGCATCTGTGCATGAATTAGAAAAGGAAGCATTGCACACAGCTTATCGCTTAAGATCAGAAAAGCGTATTGCCTATAATGCATTTGTAAATAAAGTCTATTTTGGAGAAAATTATGACACCAATAAGAAATTTTTGGATGCATGCAATTCTTTCAATAATTTTTGCCTTGGTATAGCTCTTGTAGACCCTGAACTTGCAGCAAAAATTGAATCCGAAGATATATTGATGTCGATGTGGGAATCAACACCAGTACATTATCCACGCTAGGGTAATAACTTAATGAGTTAGGTGCAGTAGCAATACTGCACCTTTTTTATATTCTTACCCGCACACTTATTTTACCGTAACTTTTTTGTTCTACCGTAAAACACTTCTGGTATTTTTATCAGCAATATTACCTACATGGGAATATGCGCCTCGTGTTGAAAAAGTAGAATAACGACAAAATAAGTGTGCGGGCTTATTTACACTTCACTCCAGATACATAGTCTTCTTCTGTTTTAGTAATAGAATAGAAACCTTTTGCATCAGCACAATAATAGCCATCAGTCCCCAATCGTTTAATGCGAGCTGTAAACGAATGCTCGTGTGCAACGCATTCAACTGGATTGGTTGTAAATTTCTCAAGACCAGTAAACAAAGACTGTGCACTTACACATAAATTATTAGATTTTGAAACAAAATAATTGTTATTATTATATAAGTATTTCTTGGCTTCATCGGCCATTTTGTCAGCAATAACAAGTCGAATTGAGGCTTCAGCAGATTTAAAATCTTGGTCTTTCAAAGATTGCTGTAGTTCTGTATTTTTATCGAGTGAAAAATAATAATAACCTAAGTATCCTATAGACAATAAAACTAGGATAAAAATAATAATTTTCATTATTTAATTATAACATATAACAAAAAATCTCCTCTCGGAGATTTTTTGTTATATAAATATTTTTACTTCTTAAATGGAACACCTATAAGTTCAAAAAATTGAGTTGCTTCAGGCTTAGTTTTTGCAGTTGTAACGATTGTTACAGCAAGACCGAATATGTCTTTGATATCTTCATCACCAGTTTCAGGGAAAATAGTGTGCTCTTTGATACTCATAGTTAGATTGCCAATATCATCAACAATTTTCTTATCAATACCACGGAAGTCTTTTGTACGAGGAATAGCAACATTGATGAGTTTGTCTAGGAATCCGTACATGCGAGCACCACGCAATGTAACCATTACGCCAACTGGGTCGCCTTGACGAACCTTGAAACTAGCAATAGATTTCTTTGCTCCACGCAAAGAACCTTTTTGTCCAGTAATTTTAGCAATACGTTCCATAATAAATTTGTTACGATCCTTATCGCGTTTAATGCCTGAACCTGTACCAGAAGCCACTACAACTTTTACAAGTCGTGGTGCTGCCATAGAATTTTTGTATCCATAGACAGACTTAAGTGTACTATATGCTTTCTTTTCTTTTTGTTTAACTGTTTCCATAATAATTTAATCTTGTTTTTTAACGTTTGATACATGAATCGGCATTGCAATACTTATCATCTGACTTGGTTCGCCAGCCTTTCTAGATTTTTGTGCCTTTTTCTTCATATTCACACCTTCAATAACAACTTTATTTTCAGTTGGTATTGCTTTGATTACTTTTCCTTTCTTGCCCTTGTTTGAGCCTGCAATCACTATTATATTGTCTCCTTTCTTAATTTTCATATATAAAATGTTAGATAACTTCTTGAGCAAGTGAAATTATTTTTTGATAACCACGTTCTGCAAGTTCACGAGGAATTGGTCCAAAGACACGACCTCCCTTAGGATCCATCTTGTCTTTTTCTAGGATTACAACTGCATTATCATCAAAACGAATATATGATCCATCTTTTCGGCGATATGCCTTTACAGTACGAACAACAACTGCTTGATGAACATCCTTTTTCTTAACACCCTTGCGAGGTTCAGCAATCTTTACTGAAATGATGACCTTGTCACCAATACCAGCGTAACGACGCTTTGAAGAGCCAAGTACTTTGAAAACCTTGCCAACCTTTCCTCCGGCGTTATCTGTTATTTTTACTACTGTTCCATCTTGAATCATATATTTTAAAAGGTATTATGTAGTAAGCAGTAAAGGATAATATATTTTATTCCTTAATACATACTACTTTCTACTTAAATTACTTTGAAGTGTTTATCCTTTGATATCGGTTTTGTCTCTTCAATTTCGACCATATCTCCAATTTTCTTTGAATTGTTCTCATCATGAGCTTTATAAGTCTTAGACTTCTTTATCCGCTTCTGATATTTCTTATGCTCAACAAATCGAGTTACTTTAACTACGACAGTTTTATCCATCTTATCAGATGTTACAACTCCTTTGAGAATTTTCTTTGATTGTTTATTTTGTGTATCCATAAATTTATATAGAGATTATCGTGCAACGATACGAGTAGTTACTGGTAACTTTGTACCTGCCTTGCGAAGAGCTTCTTTTGCTACAGCTTCTGATACTCCGTCAACTTCAAATAATACACGACCTGGGCGGACATCTAAACAATAACCTTGTGGATCACCCTTACCCTTTCCCATTCCCACCTCTGCAGGTTTAGCTGTAAAAGGTCTGTCAGGAAAAACACGAATCCACATTCTGCCAACCTTACCAATTGTTCTTGAAGTAACTTTACGAGCTGCTTCGATTTGGTTTGATCGAACTCGTCCACCAGAAGTGGCTTTCAGGCCATATGAGCCGAAGGCGACAGTAAGTCCACGAGTATCTGGAGTGACCTTAGTCATATCAGTACGACTTGATTGCCATTTTCTAAATTTTACTTTCTTTGGTAGTAACATAAAATTAATTGATTTTATTTCTTGATATCATTAAATACTTCACCGCGATAAATCCAAACCTTAATACCAATATCACCATAAGTCATATGGGCTTTTTCACGGGCGAAATCAACATCAGCACGGAATGTCTGAAGTGGAATAGAACCACGCTTGATTTGCTCAGAACGAGCAATTTCAGAACCAGCAAGACGGCCACCTAAGTATATACGAGCACCTTTAACTCCTCGTGCACCCATAACTTTTTCAATCATTTGCTTCATAACACGGCGGTATGGTAGACGCTTCTCTAAGCCTTCAGCAATCATACAAGCAACAATAGCAGCGTCAGCATCAGGATTTGTAACCTCAACAATGTCGAATTTGAAATCTTCAGGAATAATTACTCCACGCTTTTTCATAGTAGAGACAAGGTCAGCCTTAAGTTTCGCAGCACCTTCACCTGAACGGCCAATAATCATACCAGGTCGTGATGTGTGAACCATAACTTTTGTAGCCTTTACATTTCTTTCAATTTCAATGCGAGAAATATAAAATCCACGAAGTTTCTTTACAAGAAATTCACGAATAACAACATCACTCTTTAGTAAATCTTTGTATTTCTTATCAGCAAACCAGCGTGATTTCCAATCACGGAGTGTTACTAATCTATGTGCGTATGGATGGACAACTTTTGACATATATTATTTTGCGGCTTGAGCCTTAACTGTCTTTTTAACTTTCGGTGTTGATTCTTTTTTAATAGCCTTTTGTGCCTTAGTAGCTTTTACTTTCTTTTCACTAGCCTTTTCTATTAAAGTAACTGTGATGTGACTTGTACGCTTATTGATGCGTGAAGCACTTCCTCGAGCACGAGGCATACTACGTTTTAGGACAATACCTTTATCAACTGTAATATTTTGTATAAATAGATTCTCTTCTGTAATGCCTTTTTGTTTAGCATTTGCCACAGCAGAAGCAAGAAGCTTCTGCATTGGAAGAGTCGCACGCTTTGGTAGCGCACTCAACTGAACAAAACCATCGGCAACCCTTTTGCCTTTAAGTAAGTCAGCTACAAGGCGAACCTTGCGGGGTGACTGTCTGTAATTTTTAAGAAATGCTTTCATAGTTCAAATTTATTTTTTCTTTGTATCGCTAGATGCTTTGGCTGACTTGGCTGCAGAAATCTCGGCTTCTTTCTTTTTCTGTTCAAGTTCCTTTTGCATCTTACCTCCGTGTCTAACAAACTTTCTTGTTAAAGAGAACTCACCCAGACGATGACCAACCATGTCTTCACTTACAAGGACTTCAACGTGTGTCTTGCCATTGTGAACACCAAACATGAAACCAACCATTTCTGGTGAGATTACACATGCGCGTGACCATGTCTTAATCATACCTGTTTCAATAGGCTTTTTACCGGCAATCTTTTTAAGAAGCCGTTCATCAACATATGGACCTTTTTTAAGTGATCTTGTCATACAATATAAATAAGCTCTCGTGAGCTCGTCCGTCTATACTAACAAATTAAAAAATAAAGTCAAATTGTATTTAATAAGAGTATTTTGGGTAGGAAAATTATCAGCCCTACAACGCACGAAATAAAGACTGTAATGAGAACTGCCCCTGCTGCCACATCTTTTGTGTCACGAGCATATGGATGGTATGTAGGGCTTGTCAGATCGATGTCTATCTCAATTGCAGTATTGATAGTCTCTGCAAGTATCACAAATCCAATAGAGAAAATAATCAATACCCATTCAATATTTGAAATATTTAATACAAAACCTAAGTAAATAGCAAGAATACCAAAAAAACAATGAATCCAAGCATTATGAGTACTACGAATAAAAATACCAATACCTCTCCATGCATTGTTAGTACTTTTTATGCGAGAGATTATTGAGAATCGTTTTTTTTCTGAGAGTTGCTTTTGCATATAGGTAGTATACAACAAAAATAGCCATATGGTTAATGACTATTTATTGGAATAGGTATTGTCTGACATCTAAGCATGTTCTGGTTTTGATTGAAGAAGTAATGCTGAGATAAAAATTAATGTTGTTGGAAGACATTTGATTAACCAACGTGGTGTTTCGGTCATTACCATATTATGCTCATAACAAGTTAGTTCCCACGTTCCTCGTTTTAACAAGTTGCGAACTATATAAGTTGAAATGGGAATAAGGCAGATTAAACACCTTGCAATAAGTGACATTTTTTTAAATTTAGAAAAAGTATTAAGCCCAATGGAATTTTCACTGAATTCGCGGTACACAGTAATTAATTGACCCAGATACAGAACTGCGCCAAAAAACATAAGAGGTAGTAATTCTTTCATTTCCTTTAAAATTAATTTACTTAATTAAACCAAATTACAAAAAATAGTCAATAGGTCAAACAAAAAACACCCTTTTGGGTGTTTTTTGTTCTTTCTTACTTCTTTGATTTACCAACTTTTCTTCGAGAGACAATCCACATGTTTGAGTATTTCTTCGGTGTACGAGTCTTCTGACCTTTACCTGATGGCTTACCCCACATAGTCTTGGCACGTCGTAGACCTCGCCCTTGAGCACCTTCACCTCCTCCGTATGGGTGGTCAACTGGGTTCATGGCAGAACCACGAACTGTTGGTCGGATACCCTTCCAGCGTGAACGTCCTGCTTTACCAAAGTTTTGAAGTTGATATTCTGAGTTAGAAACTTCACCAATACATGCCCATGCATTTTCAGAAACCTTGCGAACTTCTGTAGATGGCATCTTGTTGTTAGTGTAGCCCAAGTCGTTAGCCACAACTTGTCCAAATGTTCCAGCAGAACGTGCAAGCTTTGCACCGTTGCCAGCTTTGATTTCGATATTGTATACAAATGTACCAACTGGTATAAGTTTCAATGGCAAACGATTACCTACTGTTAATGGAGCTTTTTCTCCAACAGTAAACTTGTCTCCAACTTTTACAGATTTAGGCACAACAACATAACGCTTTTCACCGTCAGCATAAACTGCAAGACCGATAAATGCATTACGATTTGGGTCATATTCGATAGTTGTAATTTTTGCAGGGATATCATGCTTGTTGTACATGAAATCAATCTCTCGGTAAAGACGCTTGTGACCACCACCTTTATGGCGAGTAGTAATTCGTCCTTGATTGTTTCTTCCGACAGAACGCTTGAATCCACGAGTCAAAGACTTTTGTGGTTCACTTGCAGTCAAAACTCCCCGATATGTAACGGTAGTCTGATGGCGTTTTGATGGTGTTGTTGGTCTATAGGTTTTCATAAATTATTTATAGTGATCAGAATCAAACTATGCAAATGTAATCTTCTCACCTTTCTTTAAATGCACGACCGCTTTCTTACCTCCTGATTGTTTTCCTATTACATTACCTCGTGTCTTTGTCTTGGCAGTAATTTGAATGACTGAAATCTTGATTGGTGTGACATTATAAAGCATTTTAATAGCTTTCTTGATTTCATTCTTGTTGGCAGTACGAGCAACATTAAATGTGTAGATTCCCTTTTCGGCACCAATCGCTCCTTTCTCAGTCATACGAGGTCCAATAATAAGAGGATGTGTCTTCACGTCTTTTTTAATTGCTACTTTTTCTGTATTCTTTTTTGTCTTTGTTGTTGTCATAAAATTATTTCTCCAATTTTCCACCCAAGAAAGCGATAGATTCTTGTGGTTGAGAAATTACAATGTATCGATATGCTAAAAGATCAACAGGGTTCATGTTTCGAACTTCATCAATTTCAACAGTTGGAATATTAGCAAAACTCTTTTTAAGAGTATCACCCTTTGCTGGAACAGTAATATAAGTATTTGGCTTCTTACCACCAATAATCTTTTCAAAACCTGACACAGAAGAAAGGTCTTTGATTACAGCAACAGCATCTTTTGTTTTGATGTTCTTGAGTGTTAAATCTTCAACAAACATAAGTTGTCCTTTGCGAAGTTTTTCAGAAAGCACAGTGTAAAGTGCTTTTGCTTTCATTTTCTTGTTGATTTTTTGGTCATAACTCTTCTCGTTGCGAGGACCATGAGTTACTCCACCACCTTTCCAGATTGGAGAACGTGATGAACCGTGACGAGCGCGTCCAGTACCTTTTTGTTTCCATGGCTTTCTTCCTCCACCAGAAACTTCTCCACGAGTCTTTGTGTGTGCAACTGGTGTACGAGCATTTGCTTGCATAGCAGTAACAACTTGGTGAACCAAGTCACCATTCCAAGGAAGCCCGAAGATAGACTCTGGAAGAGAAAGTTTTCCAACAGATTTACCTTTTTGATTGTATATTTGTGTTTCCATAAGTATTAGCCTTAAAAATTCAGGCAATCATTGATTAACCGACAATTTCTACGAGAGTTCCTCGTCGTCCAGGAATAGCACCCTTAATGAGTAATTGATTATTCTCTTTATCAACACCAATGATTTCAAGATTCTTTACAGTAATGCGATCGCCACCTGTTCGGCCAGCCATGCGCATACCTTTTGGAACTTTATTTCTTAGTCCTCCTCCGATTGAACCTGGCTCACGCTCAGAGTGTTTCTGACCGTGAGAACGTGGTCCTCCGTGGAAACCGTGTCGTTTGACTACACCTTGGAATCCCTTACCTTTTGATAAGCCAGATACCATAACCATATCACCTTCAGAGAATACTCCAACTGTAATACGGTCACCAATAGCAATTTCTTCAATATCACGAAATTCGCGAAGATGCTTAAATGCACCTGCTGTATCAGCTTCACCTTCTTTGCCCTTTTTAGATGGCAAGATGTGTCCAAGATGCGCTTTTGTTGCGCGCTTTTCTTTTTGTTCATCAAATGCTACCTGAACAGCGGTGTATCCATCTGTATCAGGAGTTTTTACTTGAGTGACAACTAGTGGACCAGCCTGAATAACAGTTGCTGGGATAACTGTGCCGTCTGAAGCAAAACATTGCATCATATGCTGTTTTTTACCAAGGATAAATTTCATAATAGTATATAGCGGATAGTGATTGGCGTATAGGGAGGGATTCAGTGTTCCTGATTTTCCCTATTCCCTTTGCTCTATTCTCTATTCGCTGCTTAGTTACATCATCTTTACATCGATATCAACTCCAGATGGGAGTGATAAGTTAGTGAGAGCTTCGATAGTTTTCGGATTAGGATTAAGAATGTCGATGACACGCTTGTGAATCCTTATTTCGAATTGCTCACGAGCATTTTTGAAAACAAAAGATGCGCGATTCACAGTGTATTTCTTGATTTCAGTCGGAAGAGGAATTGGACCAACTATCTTTGCATCATAGCGTAAAGCTGTATCAATAATCTGCTTGACAGATG
>Ga0172380_10004991_pt1 | contig 16510 bp, 10 predicted proteins | sample Leawe162metaG_FD_119747 | JGI IMG/M metagenome (GOLD analysis project Ga0172380, IMG submission 119747) | Leachate microbial communities from a municipal landfill in Southern Ontario, Canada - Leachate well 162 metaG | ecosystem: Engineered > Solid waste > Landfill > Unclassified | place...
CCTTTGCCCGGTTCTCCTTCGATCCAGACATTGCCGCCGTGACGGTTGATAATGCGCTTCACCGTGGCCAGCCCGATGCCGGTGCCGGGGAATTCGCTGACAGTGTGCAGCCGCTGAAACGGCTTGAACAGTTTGCCGGCATAGGCCATGTCAAAGCCTGCGCCGTTATCCTTGACAAAATAGACCCTTTCGCCGTTTTGTTGTTCGGCAACGCGGAACTCGATGACCGCGGCCGGCTGTTTCGCTGTAAACTTGAAGGAGTTTCTGAGCAGATTATCAAGCACCACATTAAGCAGATACTCATCCCCTCCCACAACCATATCGGCGTCGATACGCCACTCCACCTGCCGTTCCGGCTGGCTGCTTTTCCCAAGAGAATCGGCGATCCGCCGGGCCAGGCTGCTCAGGTTCACTTTCTCGTGGCGCATCTCGGCCCGCGACACCCTGGACAGATTCAACAGGTCGTCGATGAGCCTGCCCATGCGCTGCGTACCGGCTACGATGCGGGCCAAGGCGTCCAGCCCCTCTTCATCCAGCTTATCGGCATAATCTTCCTGCAGGGCCTGGCTGAATCCGGAGATGCTCCGCAGAGGTGCGCGCAGGTCGTGGGAAACGGAGTAACTGAAGGCCTCAAGCTCCCGGTTGGCTGCGGCCAGCTGGGATATGCTGATTTTCAGATTTTCGTTCAGCTTCCTGATTTTCGCCTCATCCCGCTTGCGCTCGGTGATATCCCGGGCGACATGCACCGTGCCCAGCAATTCCCCGCTTTCATCAAGCAGAGGGGTGGTGGTCACCAGGAAATCCCCGCCGAGTCTCTCCTCATGCACCTCAGCCGAATGTGCCTTGCCGTCCGCCAGGGACTTGCTGTGGGGACAGAAGGCGGGGGGGCCGGCGGCGCCGTGCACACACTGGTAACAGTTCAGGTCAGCACATTGATCGGGCGTTGCTCCCAGCCGCTCGGCCATGGCCCGGTTCACCCTGATAATCCGGTGATCCTTATCCAGGATGGCGATCAGGTCAGGGACGCTGTCAAAGGTCCTTTCCCACTCCTGCTTGGCCCGCAGCAACTTCCCTTCGGCCAGTTTACGGGCTATGGCAATAGCCACCTGCCCGGTGATGGCGTTCATCAGATCCAGTTCATCCAGGTCGAAAGCGGGCCGGTCATAGGTGCCAAAGGAGAGGGTGCCCAGGGTGCGGCCCTGGTAGATGAGCGGATGGCAGGCATAGGCCTGGATGCCCAGGGCACGGACCAGATGAACCCTCTTATCCGTTGAGTTGGCGACATCCTCAATCACGATCCTGCGGCCCTCCCGGGCAACGCTGCCGCACACCGACAAGCCGAAATCGAGCCACTCCAACTCCGCCACCCGCTCCTCTCCTATACCGGCACAGGCATTGAGACGCATGCCCTGGCCGGATTCATCGATCAGATAGTTCAGAAAGACATGGCAGCCAAGATACTGCATCACCTTTTCACATGTCGTCCGGACAATCTTTTCCGGCGTTTCGCTGGTCAGCAGCAGCCTGGCCGATTCCGCCAGCAGGGCGAGTTTTTCATTGCTCTTCTGCAGCGCATCCTCGATGAGCTCGCGTTCATTGATCTCATCCTGCAGCTGCTCATTGGCCTCCTCCAGCTGGCTGGTGCGCTGCCGCACCAGATCCTCAAGGTGATGGCGATGCTCGACCAGCTCCGCTTGGGCCAGCTTGTGTTCCGTGACGTCGATCCCCATCTCCAGGATCAGGGGAGAGCCGTCCGTGTCGGTAAAGGGATAGTCAAAGATGGCATAATTGCGGTTGTCAGGACCAATCCATTCCCACTCGCCGGGCCTTTTGGTCCGCAGCACTTTGAAGGTTTCGCAGATCTCGCAGGGTTCCGTGCGGCCAAACAGGTATTCATAACAGCGCCTGCCTTGGGATTCGCCGAAGCGTTCACGGAAAAAGCGATTGGCAAAGGGCACATGATACTCAGGGGTCAACAGTATCACATAAACCGGCAGCACATCCAGCACATCCAGGAACCGCCGCCGCTCGGCGCCCTGCACCTCCATGGTTTTGTTGAGTTCGGCGGTCCGCTGCCGGACATGGATTTCCAGTTCGTCATGGGCCCGGCGCAACTGCTCCTCGGCCAGTTTCCGTGCGGTGATGTCATAGGCGTAGATGCGGGCCGAGGCAAACTGCGGCACCAGTTGGACCGTGGCCGCGAAAACCTTTCCCGGCAGGACAATCTCACGGTAGAGGGTCGCTTCCTCCCCGTACTCCAGTTCACTCAGGATAAGGCCCAGGTCAGCGGGCAGAAAGGCGCTGACATTTCCCCGGTCCAGGCCGGCATCACCCAGAATGTCCTGCACCGCGGCATTATAAAAAATGACCTCGCCGGAGGAGGCCACCTCGAGTACGGGATTCGGATTGAGCCGCGGAAATGAGGAAAAGCGTCTTGCCTGCTCTTCCTGCTCCCTGACCCTGGACACGAGGGCGGCATTGTCTTCAGCCAGCCCCCGTTTGGCGGATTTCAGCTCCTCGATGAGGCTTCGCAACTGCGCAATCTGTTCTCTGCTGTCTGTGTCTTCCATAATAAAATGCCGGTAAAGTGCGAGGTCTGATTTCTTAAAATAACGGCTGATTTCCGTCCTGACCAACCCGGCCGGATACCTGAGCCCAATCATGCCGGCCTGGCCGGCATAACGTTTCTAAATTCAGAGATTCCACCCAACAAGAGGTTTCTGGCGGCTACGCTTATCATGCGGACCAAAGCGCGCAGGAAGGGAAGAATGTGACGCGCAGCCCAACCAGATATTCGCTAGCTTTATGAGCAAAAGTAACAAATGTAAATGGTCAGGCACCATGGCGCAAGAAATTTCTTTTACCAGGGTAGAACAAGGAAGGGGAGACTTTTCGGCTGGAACGCCGAACCATCAGAGTCAGGGGAACAGCGGAGGGGAAAATCAGGGTCGGAAATCAACAGCGGCCGGGAGAGGGGGCAGGCGCAACAAGCTGTCCCGACTCATAATTTGTTTATCTTCTCCTTCAGCCGCCGGGCATTGAGCAGATCTTTTTTCGCCTTGAGGTCATCCGGCCGCAGCCGCAGAACCTCCTCCCACTCCCTGATGGCCTGGTCAAGGTCTTCGGAGAGATAATAGCTGATGCCCTTGCGGTAATGGGCATCGGCCTCCTGCTGGATGTGCGCGTCAGTGGTGGCGATGATCCTCGCCACATCCCGGTAATTTACGTCAATCGTGCGCAGGAGGCGCAGGGCCTCCACATATTTCTGCCGGCCGAGCAACTCCTTGGCCTGCTCGTATTTCAATGAATTCTTTTTCGCACCGTCCTCCACCACCGGGGTCTCGTTTGAGGCTCCGGCCTCACCCTGGTTGTAGACTTCCTCCCTCTCCTTTTTTTTCTGCCGCTCCGGGGCAAGCACCTTTGGCCCATCCGGCTGGGCGATGGCTTCGGTGGGCTTGGCGTCCCCGGCCAGCGCCTGATCCAGCGCAACCAGCTTCAGCTCAGTGCCGGGAATTAAATTTTCACAGCTGTTCACCTTATTGAAGGCGCTGAGCAGAAACGCCTTATCCGGGTCGTGATAGATCCTGCGGGCGATCTCCCTGCAGGTATCACCTGTCTGGACCTGATAGGTGATGAACACCTTGTCATGCAGCCTGTTCAGCAGATAGTCCAAGGCCTCGGGATGTTCCGGTTCATAGATGAGGGTATAGAGAAACTCCCGGCGGGCATCGGCCGGCAACCCTTTCTCATACAAGGCAACCCCCTGCTGAAAATGCTCTGCGGCTTTTGTCCGTGTTTCCTGTTTCAGCCGCTCAATCCTTGCGGTGATTTCCTTGTCATGGGGATTAAGGGTCTGCAGAATGCCCCAGCGCAGCAGCGCCTGTCGCAAATCTCCCCGGTGTTCATATTCCAGGGCTTTGCTCCGCAATGAATCCGACAGGGAGACAAACAGCTCCTGTTCCGGGGCCGGCACCTGGGGCTGGGGGGCGCAGGCGCTTAAAAAACAGACAAGGCCGCAAAAACACAGCATTGCCAAAAAGGAACGCCGCAGGGCGCCCGGAAGGGGGCAACGCAGCATGGCCAGCAGGAATGACGTCATCAGCGCAGCGCCTCATTGCTGTATGTTTCCAGATTTTTCTTAAAGGTCTCCAGGCTGAAATCGCCGTAAATCATCCTGCGGTTCAAGGCATACGGGTCCATGAAAAAGGGATTGCTCTCCCTTTTGACGGTAAAGGCTCCCTGGTAGCCGTTTTTCTCCAGAAAGGCCATGACCAGCTTATTGGTCTCCCCATAGGGGTAAGCCAGATATTTGACCTGTTTGTGGAGCTTGCTCTCCACTATTTCCGTGCACTCGGTGATCTCCTGCTCGATTTCCGTGGCATACTGCTGAAACGACTCGTGATCCAGCACCCTGTTCAAGTTGCGATGGGTCTTGGTATGGCACTGAACGTCAATGCCGGCCTTGTCCAGTTCGGCGACCATATCCCAACTCAGGGTTTTGCCGCTGCCGTTGATCAGATCCGTGTAGACAAACAGGGTGGCGGGATAACCGAATTTTTTCAGAATGGGATAGGCAATATCATAAACACCCCGCCAGCCGTCATCAATGGTAATGACCACCGCCCTGGGGGGAATATCCTTGCGGTATTGCAGAAAATCAAACAGCTCGGCAAGGCTTATGGGGGTATAGCCGTTGTCTTGGAGAAATTGCATCTGGGCCGCAAAATCGCTTCTTCGCACCACCATCAGCCCCTCTTTTGACTCGGAGAAATTATGGTAGGTGAGTATGGGCACGGTCTGATATCCCTTGCTGGAGAGCCGGGCCTTGTCAAACGGCTCCAGGGGGATGATCAATTCCTGTCCCGGACTGATCTCCTTGACATCATTGAACTCGGCAATGATCCAGCTTTTATCGGCATTGCCAAGGAATTTGGCGGCAAGAGAGGGCAGCGTGTCGCCGAACTGGACAATGACCGGGATAAAACTCGGTGTTCCTTCAGCACGGGACAGATGCACGAACCTGGTGGGGCCCTTGGCGCACCCCTGCAGGAGCAGCACCAGCATGAGCATGGCCAGGATACGGAAAAATGACGGCAACCCGCCGGCTGGAAAGAATTTATTGATCAGCATTCTTTTCTTTGAGGTTAAGAAAGCGGTACGTTCTGATGGCCTCGGAGGAACCGGCCACCTGCAGCGTCTCAAGCTGTTCAACCAGCACCTGGTCCTTTACCTGGACGTAAATCCCCTCGGCCAGTATGATTTCGCCCGGCTCCCCCTGTCCGATGAGCCAGTAGGCCTCTTTGATACTCTCGCCGATGGAGCTGTACTCAACTTTGGAGTTGGAGCCGATATTGCCGGACAGGACAATACCCGCGCTGATGCCCACACACACATTGGCGAGCAGCTGGCTCTCCATTTCACTGCCGGCGGCCAATGTCCTCTGCAGCTCCACTGCTGCGCGCAGGGCCCGGGCGGTATGCTCCTCCCGGTAGAGGGAAACCCCGAAGATACCCACCACCGCGTCACCGATAACCTTGTCCACATAACCGCCGTGTTTGCTGATGATTCTGGTGACGATTTCAATATACTTGTTCAAGGCGGCGACCACATCTTCCGGTTTTGCCGTGCCGGCATAGGAGCCGAAGCCCTTTACCCCGGCAAAAAGCACCGCAACCTGATGCCTGACCGCATAAGCTTCCCCTTTTGTTACCGGTGATGCCGGGCCTTCCAGAATCCGGTCAACCGAGGAGATTTTCAGATAGTTCTCGAGCTGCACATGGTTATTACCCCGGGCCAGCAGTTGTTCCGCCATGGTGTTCAATGCCGAGGCGGCATCCCCCAGCTCATCGTCGGGTATTTCAGCAATTCTGTGCCGCAGATTGCCCTGGCCATATTCCGCTGCCGCCTCGACAAGGGCGGTGACGCCGGTACGAAACCTCTGGGCATAGAGGTAGGCGAGAACAAAAAGGCCGGCAAGCACCAGCAGCGCCGGGACCAGCAGCGCCGGCAGCAGAGAGGTCTGCTGGGCGGACACGCTGCTGCGGATGAAATCAAGGGGGATGCCGAGATGGACCACCCCGAGGGTCTTGTCATTATAGAAAACGGGCCTGGCCAGATCATAAATCTGCCGGCCCTCATTATCCTGGTACTGGAGAACGGCACCCTCTTTATTTTCACTGACAACCGCCGCATTGGCCGGGGGAGAGTATTGCCTGCCGAGCATCTCCTGCCTTGAGTGGGCCTGGATGACCCCGTTGCGGTCAACGACAAAGGCATAGTCAACCCCGTCAAGACCGACTGCATCCCGGGCAACGGTATTGAGGCGCAGGGTATCATCAGCAAGCAGGGGAACCTTGGCGCTTGCCGCCAAATACCCGACCACCGCCTCAGTGGATTTCAGGGTTTGGGCAAAAAGGACCTCCCGCTGCTTTGCCATCATGAAAGAGAGGGGCAGCCCGATTGACAGGGAATAAAGCAGCAGGACAGCAATGCTGACACGAAGGATAAGAGACTGGCGCCGATGTTTATTCAATTGTTCGTTTTGCACTTTGTCTTCACCGGGAAATTGCATCACCCTGCTCCGGTTGAGCATGGCAAGAATATTTGATATTACCTAAAAGAGCACCGCTATCTCAATGTTTTTTTTGCAACTATACCGCGTTCTCATCGCGCTTTACCATAAAATGCCATATTATCCCGCGGCAGAGCGGCCATCACAAACCGGGGCGGTTCCGGGCCGACACCTCGGACAGACTCTCTGCCGGCTCATCCGGGCTATCCATTTCAGATTGGTGGTTCAAATACTCCTTGACGGCCAATAGGATGTTCTGCATATTATTTTTATTACTATAAAATTTAGGAGACTCCGGATTTTCATGACAACTTTTCAGAAACAACGGCTCGGGAAATACATTCTCCTTGATAAGCTTGCCGTGGGTGGCATGGCCGAGCTATACCGGGCCATGATCACCGGAGTTCAGGGATTTGAAAAACTGATCGCCATTAAAAAAATCCTTCCTCATCTCGCCACCGAAGAGGAGCTGGTCCGATCCTTCATTGACGAGGCCAAGCTCGCCGCCCTGCTCCACCACCAGAACATCGTCCAGATCTATGATTTCGGCAGTCTGGACGGCACCTATTTCATTGCCATGGAGTATCTCCTGGGCAAGGACTGCCGCCTGATCAACAGCAAAGCCAAGGAAAAAAATCTTCCCCTGGAGCTGCCCCTGGCGCTGCTGATCGTTTCCCGTATCTGCGCCGGCCTTGATTACGCCCACAAACTTAAAGATTTCCAGGGCAAACCGCTGAATCTCATTCACCGGGACATCAGTCCGCAGAACATCCTCGTCACCTATGAAGGAGACGTAAAAATCGTCGATTTCGGCATCGCCAAGGCCGCCAGCCAGACCACCATGACCCAGATGGGCATGATCAAAGGCAAGGTTGCCTATATGTCCCCGGAACAGGCCGCCGGCAAACCCATCGACCTCCGCTCCGACATTTTTTCCTGCGGCATCATTCTCTATGAAATGGCGACCGGCAGACGCATGTTTTCCGGCGATACCATGCATATTCTCGCCAAGGTGCGGGAGGCCCAGTTCGACAGACCGGAGGAGGTGCGGCCCGATCTCCCGGAAAACCTGCTGGAGATTCTCTACCGCGCCCTGGCCAAGGAACCGGCTAACCGCTACCAGAGCTGCGGCGACATGCTGACCGATCTGGAGCAATGCCTGCAGCAGTTCAGCGGGCATTCCTCGGCAAATATGCTGACCAAATATATGAAGACTCTTTTTGCCGAAGAGATTATCTCCGAAGAACAGCACATGCAGGAGATCACCGGAATCGGTCTCATGCAGGAGAAAGCTGAGGAGGCCCAACCGGCTGCTGTCCAGCCCCCGGCCAAAGAAGAAGAAACAGTTGAGAAAAAAACCTCCCCTGCCACGGATGCCCTGAAAAAATCCGCTGCGGCTGAACCGCCCGCCAAGCCGTCCCTTGGGTCCGAGTCGCGGAAATCGCTTTTTGCCGGCATCGCCGTGGCAATTGTCCTGGTTATTGCCCTGTCGACCACCTTTTTCGACAACACGAAAGAACCCCCTCCGGCAGAGCAACAGCAATCCGCCCCGGAGTCTGCCGGCGGGCCGGCAGAACAGCAGAGCCCTCCGGCGGCCGAAGCCCCGGGCACGGAACTCTATCAGCAGGCCATGGACGCGCTGGTTGCCAAACGTTACGGCGATGCGGTTAGCTACTTTGAAAAACTTCTGCAGCTCGGCCCGGGCATGCAGGACAAGATCGCGGTTTCCTATGCGGAGGCGCTGGTGGGCCAGGGGGAAAAGCTGGCCGCGACGGATGTCAAGAAGGCCACGGCGCTGCTGGAGAAATCAACCCATATCAATCCTGACAGCGAACAGGCCCATTTCCAACTCGGCATGCTCTATCTGAACCAAAAAGATTACCCCAAGGCCATCGCCAGCTTCCAGAATGTCATCCATATCAATCCGAAATTTCCGGATACATTCTTTAATCTCGGCTTCATTTATGCCCTGTCAAAGGATTATGCCAGGGCGGAGGAAATGTATAACCGGGTCGTTGAGCTTGCCCCGGGTTATGTGGACGAGGCCCTTTTCAATCTGGCGCTGGTGCAGAACGCACAGGGTAAAAAGGCCGAGTGTATCGCCAACCTGGAAAAGGCGGTAGCCGCCAATCCGAAAAATGCCCCGGCCCGGAATTATCTCAAAAAAATAAAAGAAGAGTCAGGAGCAAATAAGTGAAGATAAGTATACGGCCCTCCCGCTTTCTCTTGTTCATCTGCCTTGTCCTGTCATTTCTCCTCATCGGCTGCGCCGCCAAACAGGCCGAGCCGCCCCAGCCTGAAGCGCCGCCCCCCGTTGCGGCCCCGCCTGCAGCGGCCCCTGAACAACCCGCTCCTGTTGCCTATTTTGTCCACACCGTCACCTTGCCGGGGGAAAGCCTGTCAATCATCGCCAAATGGTACACCGGCGATCTGAAAAACTGGGAAACTCTGGCCTGGCATAACCCGACAATCAATCCCAACCGCATTTTCAAGGGTGACCAGATCCAGATCCCCCGCGATCTCCTGGTCAGAGAGGATGCTATGACCCAGGAATTTGTCGATGAATCGCAACCCCGGGCAAAACGGAAGAGCGGCAAGCCGGGAAAAGACCAGCCGTCGGAACCGGTTACCCATGAAGGCGTTCCCTTATTCGGCCCCAGGGATTACAGCAAATAATCCGCCTCAGGGCGTGCGTTCACCCCGCATCTCGCTTTCCACCGTTATCGAGCGGCAGATGAGCATCACGAGCGGCAGCACCCCGTGCCCCTCGGTGTTGAGCAGCAGTTTGCCGCCATGATCCAGCAGAATCTTATGGGCGATATTTAAAAAGAGGCTGTTGCACCACGGTTTGTCGCGAAAAACCGGGGCAAAAGGATCACGGAAGGTGCTGGCATCACCCCCCTGGCCGAAGCGTATGGCCAAGGCTCCTCCCTCCCCATCCCCCAGCCGTATGGGCAGCTCGCTGCCTTGCCCTATGCCGAACAGGATCTCCTTGCACGCCGCGGCCAAGGCTTTTTTCATGAGCTTTCTGTCCACCGGGGCCATCACATTTGCCGTGGCTGAGGCAAACTGCGGGTGGACCTGTTTTTTGCCCAGCTCCTCCCGGCAATCATCAAGCACCTCCTGCACCAGCAGATCCATTCTGACCAGCTGCTTTTCCGGCAGGGAAATCCGGGCAAAATCGTCCACCTCCTGCAGCACGGATTCGATGCGTTCCACGGATTTCACCATGCTCTGCATTTTCTGCTGCTGCCCGCCTGCCTCCTGGTCCGGCCTGGCGATCCTGCGGATCAGTCCGCCCAGGGAAACCAGGGGATTTCTGACTTCATGGGCCATGGCCTGGGCCAGGCGCACGTAAGCCGCCACCCGTTCCGTATCGATCAGCCGCGCCTCCGTGCTGCGCAGCTTATCCACCGTGTCGGCATACTTTTTCTGCAGCTCACTCCACAGCCGGGCATTCTCGATCAGGGGGGCGATGATGGCGGCAATGGACTGAAAGAGTTCCAGGTCGCTGTTACTGTACGCGCCGGGAATATTGCGGTCAAGGTAGATGAGCCCGTTGATCTGATTGTGGTAGATCAGCGGTGCGCACATGGCCGACCTGATGCGCAGATTGATGATGCTTTCCTCTTTCTTGAAGGAATCGGAGCTCAAGGCGTCTTCCAGCAGCAGGGATTCCCCGTTCTGCAGCACCCGCTTGACGATACTGCGGCTAAGCGGCAGGGCGCTGTCCCGGTAATCGCAGCACAGGGGCTTCAGGCTGCCGTCTTCCTGGAACAGGGCGACCACGCCATGGTCCTGCTGAAAATACTCCCGGCAGCTGACAAATATCTTTTCGCTCAGCCGGGTCACGTCACGGCTGCCGGGCAGTTCCGTGGTGATATCATAGATCAGCTCCAGCCGCCGGCGGTCCAGCTCCGGCGCCGCCCTGGCCCGGTCCAGCACATGGAGCACCACCGTCTGCTCGGCGCTTACGGCAGCAGGTGCGGGCAGCAGAAACTTCATCTTCCCCACCTGGATGGAGTCGCCGGGATGCAGAAAGGTCTTGGTGCTGATCCTGCCGCCGTTTACCCAGACCCCGTTGGTGCTCTCCAGATCCTTGATCCACAACTGATCGTCCGGGGTGGCATCGAGCAGGGCGTGGCGGTGGGACACGGCTGGATCAGGCAGGACAAGATCCGCCTCCCTGCCGCGGCCGATCAGACAGGGCAGGCTTATGGAGTATTCTTTGCCTGTTGCGGCATCTCGAAGAATCATAGGCAGGGCAAATCATCCCACAGGTAATTCATTGCGCCGAGCTCGGTTCTGCCGTAAAGCTCGGGCTCTTTTTTCAGTTTTCTACCCAATTATATGCCACTTGCAAAGCTATTTCATTTTCGAGGCCAATTTGATCGTCTCGCCGACCACCATGAAGAGGCCCTTGCCGCGGTGATGGATGGTGCGCGGGTCGTCCACGGCGGGGTTGAGCCAGGCCTTGACCACCTCAAGAATAAAGAGGTTGTAAGCGGTGACCATCTGCCGGTCAACGACCTGGCATTCCAGATTGGCGTAACACTCGTCGATGAGCGGAGCCTGGATGGTTGAGGCCGGGGCCGGGGTGAGGCCGAAGTGCTGGAACTTATCAAGCTCGCGGCCGGAGGTGTTGCCGCAGCCCACCACCTTTTCCGCCAGCTCCACGGTGGGGATGTTGATCACGCATTCCCCGGTCTCTTCAAGGATTTCGAAGGTGAAGTTGTTGCCGCTGATCACGCAGGCCAGCACCGGCGGCTCAAAATCCAGCATGGTGTGCCACGACATGGCCATGATGTTGGCCCGCACCGCCCGGGCCGTGCTGACCAGCACCACCGGCCCCGGTTCGAGCAGGCCGTAGACCTCGGATAAGGGATACGATATTTTCTCCATTGCCGCACCTCCGTTTGCGAAGATTTTCGATCGCTCAAATTTATTAGAATATGCAGCGCACCACGCTCCACCGAACGGGCCACGGAACGTAGGAGCGGGCCATGCCCGCGACCTCTGCCATTGCGAAAACACCTTTGTCGCGGGCATGGCCCGCTCCACAAACCCATGGTGAGTCAATCTTTTTTTGCAGACCCTGGCCCAGGGAGCTTGACCGGCGCGCTCCGCCGCGCCAGTCCGCCCCTGTGTTCCGTCTTCACCCTGCCTACTGGCCTGTGCTATTGACCTCGGGAAAGACGCAGCCCGAAGTAGCCGTAGCGATAGCCCGGAACAAGGGCGAGGCGGCTGGTCGAGCGCACAAGGCGGCCGTTGTGGCGCCAGCTGCCGCCACGCAGAACACAGCCGAGGCCGGTATCAGGACCCTGGGGGTCAATCACCGTGCCGGCCGCGTAATCACCATACCAGTCAGCGCACCACTCATACAGGTTGCCGTGCATCTCATAGAGCCCCCAGTTATTACAGGGCAGCGACTTGACGGTCACCGTCTTTTGCCGGAATTGTCCCTTTTCCCCGTCATGATAGGGATTATTGCCGTCATAGTTTACCTGCTCGGTGCTGATCTGCGGGCCGAAGCTGAAGGGGGTAAGGGTGCCGGCCCGGCAGGCATATTCCCACTGGGCCTCCGTAGGCAATCGCAGATCAAGTTCCGGTATCATACTGTTGATCCGGCTGATAAACTCCATGCTGTCATCCCAGCTCACCGAATCCACAGGCAGACTGTTATCACCGGTAAAATGGCTGGGATTGTTGCCCATCACCGCCTGCCACAGCCCCTGGGTGCAGGCCGTATCGGCCAGCCAGAAGCCCTGGCTCAGCACCACCTCATGCTGCAGTTCATTATCATATCGCCCCGGCTCATCCGGCGGCGAGCCCATCAAGAAACGGCCGGGCGGAATCCAGCGCAGCTGCTGCCGAACCCCTTTACAGGCAAAGGACTGCCACAGGCCGTACTTATCCTGGCCCCAGTCAACGGCCCAGGGATAGGGAAAGGTTGGCGGGCTCAGGCCTGCTTGGCGCGGGTCTTGCCTAGGAACGTTCAATGCATCCATGCCATTTCGTCCAGCACCTCCCGGAAGTCGATTTTCCCCTTGCCGGCGACATCGCCGTTTTCAACCCGGTGCAGATAACAGATGCAAAACGACCAGAAGCTGTTGCAGACGTCCGCCACGAACTGCTTTTCCACCGCGGCGATGCGGTGCTGGCCGCAAAAACGGTTCAACGCCTCCACAGCCTCCATATCCCCATGGGCGGGGACGGTGAAAAATTGAAATCTCATTGCTCTCCTTTCTTCCAAGCAGCTCCAATGCAAGCCATCTTGCGGCAGGAGCGGGCCATGCCTGCGACCTTTGGCATCGCGGCAACACATATCGCGGGCATGGCCCGCTCCTACAAACCCATGGTGAGTCAACCTTTTTCTTGCGGGCACCGGCACCGGAGGCTGACCGACGCGCTCCGCCGCGCCTGTCCGCCCCGGTGCTCCTGCCCTGCCTGCCTGACCTATTGACCTCGGGAAAGACGCAGGCCGACGATGAGGCGGTGGCGATAGCCCGGAGCATTGCCGAAGCGGAAGGCCGAGCGCGCACTGCGGCCGCCATTGCTCCAGCCGCCGCCACGCAGTACACGGTCGACGTCTTGCGCAGGACCCTGGGGGTCTGTCACGGTCCCGGCCCCGTAATCACCCAGCCAGTCGGCGCACCACTCATCAAGGTTGCCATGCATCTCATAAAGCCCCCAGTTATTAGGGGGTAGCGACTTAACAACCACCGTCCTTTGCCGGTATTGCCCCTTCGGTCCGTCACGGTAAGGATTGTTGCCGTCATAATTCACCTGCTCGGAAGTGATCTGCGTGCCGAAGCTGAAGGGGGTGCGGGTGCCGGCCCGGCAGGCGTATTCCCACTGGGCCTCAGTGGGCAGCCGCAGATCAAGGCCGGGGATGAGGCGGTTGATCCTGGCGATGAACTCCATGCTATCATCCCAGCTCACCGAATCCACCGGCAGATTGTCATCCCCGGTAAAGTGGCTGGGATTGTTGCCCATTACCGCCTGCCACAGCCCCTGAGTGCAGGTGGCATCGGCCAGCCAGAAACCCTGGGTTAGAACCACCTCATGCTGCAGCTCACCATCAGCTCGTTCCGGCTCATACGCCGGCGAGCCCATCAGGAAGCGGCCAGGCTGCAGCCAGCGCATGCGCTGCGTGTGTGGTCCGACACTGAATTCAACAAAGAGTCCATACTGGTCCCTGCCGATGGTGTGGGCCCAGTGGGGCTTAGTCATGGCGCCGATGGTAAGAGTGGTACGGCCTGTTTTGATGAACAGGGGAGAATGTTTAGGCTGGGGTATTGCCCGTCTACGGCTGACTGAGATGGTCCGCCGCGGGAGGGGGCCGGAATCGCTCGCCTTTGAATGCGGTCCTTCCATGATCAGGATGGGCAGGGTGACTTGCAGCGGCGCCAGGGACAACGGCACACCGGGGCCAGATATTTCCCAAACTTCTGGGGTCACACTTTCCATCTGCTCCAGCACAAAGTGTTCCCCCACCTGGCGCAGACTGAAACTTCCGACATCCTGCCCGCCGCCGAAGACCCAGAGCACCAGTAACGGATCGCAGCCGGGGGGCAGTTCCACCGTCCCCTGTTCGATCTCCTTTTTATGGACCAGGGTCCACAGGGCCAGCAGTTCCGGGTTTTGCCAGCGCTCGGGCGGCTGACGCCGGCCCAGGCGCCGCACCCAGGCTTGCAGAATCTCCCCCGCCCCCTGCCGGGCGGTTTTCACCAGCCGCCGCAGCAGGCCCTCGTCGTCAAAGCCCAGTTCCTCAAAGAGGATGGCCGGCGGCAGATGGGCATGGTGGCTGGTGAGCAGATCCATGACCTGCTGCCGCAGCCCGGCTGAAAATTCTGTGTTGAAGATGGCCCGGTACTTCTGCCGGCTGGCAAGATGGGCATGGACAAAGTAATTGGGGGTGGGGATGACATCCCGGTGGCGCCACGCCGCGGCCTCGCCGGCCCCATCGCATTCGCCGGCAGGCAGCAGACAGCGTGCAGCCCGCAGCAGGGCCGGTTCCACCCGCACGGCGGGGGCGAGCAGGGCAAGCAGCCGTTCAGCCTGCAAAACTGCGGTCTCCGGGCCTGCGGCAGGCTGGGGCCGCGGCCCGGTCAGCCTCTGCGGCAGCCGCGCGCCCCGGTCCCAGCACGCCTGGAAAAACAGGCTCGAGAGCGGCCGCCGCCATCTCCGCCTGGGGCAGACCGTCAGGGCCACAGGGTTCACCTGGCCGCTCTGCAGCAGGCGGCCGAAACGCAGCCAGCTGTTGCGCCGGGCCCCGTCTTCATCGAGACCGCCGAGATCGCTCAGCACCAGCACCGGGGTGCCCGGCCCGGGCAGGGTATAGGGCCGCAGCGGGTCACCTGGCTTGAAATAGTTGCGGCAGGGAGCGGCCGGGCCGTTTTCCAGCTTCATAATTTCCAGGCCGGAGCGGCCGCGCAGCCTGGCCACCCCCTGGCACAGCCCATGGAAATCATCCCAGAAGGGCAGCAGCCGCTCATGGCAATCAACCAGGACCTGGCAGGAGCGGGCCCAGCCGAGCCGCTGCCGGTAGGGGAAGCGCCGGATAACCTTTCCCATTGCGATCCCGGCCACCACCCGGTCGAGGTCTATTCTGCCGGTGGTGACCCTCTCCCCCAGGGCGGCCCGCAGAAAGGGCCACAGCCGGGACCAGGGGACCAGGGGCACGGGCCGGGGCGGTAGCGCCTGAGTGTCTATCCGGCTGTCGTCGGCACACAGTCCCGGACTTGCCGCCAGCCAGGCCGGTTCAACTGTTGCCCGGATATCTGACCTTTCCTCTTCATACCCGGCAACGTAAAAAAACCTGGCGTCAGGCACCACCGCCGCTTTCCCGGCAGCGGGCGCTGACGCCGAGGGACGCTGCTCCTCCATAGGTCTCTGCACAGGGGAAACAACGGCAGGAGACGGTTTTTTTGGTTCCTGCCGCAGGGCAAAGCCGGCAAAACAGGCCATGTCCCGCAAGCCGTCCGTGCCGGCCCTGGCCAGAAACTCGATGAGATCGGCCCTGCCTGCGCCGGTGCGGCGGATGGCCCCGTATTCCCGCTCTGTTGCCGCCGGGATCATTGATTCTCCGGGGGATATTTTTTCAGGGCGAATTCACTGATCTGCTCCAGCACCGCAAGCTGTGCCTTCTCCCTCAGCTCCTTTGCCACACCCCCGGTCATCCGGCAGACGGCCCGGATCATGTCCAGATACTCGGCCTGGCCCGGCGGGGTCAGCCCCTGGCGTCTGGCCTCCCGCCGGTCCCCCAGCAGCTGCTCCGCCGCCTTCTGATACACTGCGGGAAAACAGCTCCGCTGGAAATGATGGCCGCCGCGCTCCACCAGCCAGGCAACAAATTCCCTGTCATCCTCCGGCAGGCTGAGCTGCAGGACCAGACAGCGGCGGATAAAGGCGCCGGGCAGTTCCCGTTCCTCATTGGTGGTGATGATGACCAGCGGAGGCGCGGCCTCCCCGGACAGCCCCACGGCCCTGTCCAGGTAGGGCACGGTAAAGGCGCCGTTGCCGAGGGTTTCCAGCAGGCTGTTGGGGAGATCGGCGTCGGCCTTGTCGATTTCATCGATCAGCAGCACGCAGCCCTTCGCCGGACTCCAACCATCAGGGGGCTGGGGCCGTCTGATATTATGCCGGCAGCGTCCATACTGCTCCGCAGCGGATTGCCAGTCGAAAACCCACCAGAGCGGGCCGGGGCTCAGATAACGTTCAGCGGCCAGCAGCCTGCCCACCTCCTCGCCCCTGGCCGTGGAACAGAGGGCCTGAGCCTCGCCGAGCCGCGCCACCGCATCGAAATGATACTGCAGGTCCTGCCCCTCGGTCCGGCTGTTCACCACCTCCGAGACAAAAAGACGGCCAAGCGCATGGGCCGCGGCCCGGGCCAACTGGCTCTTGCCGGTGCCGGGCTCCCCCCGCACCAGGAGCGGC
>Ga0172380_10004992_pt1 | contig 16509 bp, 17 predicted proteins | sample Leawe162metaG_FD_119747 | JGI IMG/M metagenome (GOLD analysis project Ga0172380, IMG submission 119747) | Leachate microbial communities from a municipal landfill in Southern Ontario, Canada - Leachate well 162 metaG | ecosystem: Engineered > Solid waste > Landfill > Unclassified | place...
CATCGCGATAGTCCATAACGCTCGTCGCCCCGCTCCGTTTCGAGAGCTTCGCGCGCTTCTCGTCGACGATGAGTGGCAGGTGCGCATATGCCGGGCGCGCGATGCCGAGCGCTTCCTGGATCAGGATCTGGCGCGGCGTATTCGAGATGTGGTCTTCGCCGCGGATGACGTGCGTGACGCCGGCATCGCCGTCGTCTGCCACGACCGCGAAATGGTAGAGCGCGTCGCTCATCGAACGTGCGATGACGAAGTCGCCGAGCTCGGTCGTATCGAACGTGATGTCGCCACGTATGAGGTCGGTAAACGTGATACTCGTGCCTGGGTTCTTCAAGCGCACCACATCGACCGTTCTTGCTGGGTCATCTTTGGCGGGTTCGGAAGAGACATAGGCCTTCCCTTCCCCGACGACTTTCTCAAGCAGTTCTCGATACCGGTCAGTGCGCTCGCTCTGGCGTGTAAACGAATCCCAGGAGATGCCGAGCCAGGTGAGGCCTTCGATGATTTCTTTCTCGTATTCCGGCTTGCTCCGTGCGCGGTCGGTGTCTTCGCTACGGAATGCGATTTTGCCGCCATTGTGCCGTGCGAAAAGATAATTGAAGAGCGCCGTCCGGGCCGTGCCGATGTGGAATCGGCCGGTCGGCGAGGGCGGGATGCGGGTGATGACGGGACTCATACTTCGTGCGGGATGGTAATAGCGAGGACTTCGCGCGCGAGGATGCGCGCTGCATCCGGGTCAGTGAATCCTTTCGCTGAGTTCCCCATGCGCTCGGCGAGTCCAGAGTCTTGGGTGATGCGCTGTATCTCGGCGACGAAGAGGTGAGGTGTGAGATTATTTTCCTCGAGCACGATCGCTGCGCCGGTCTTGGCATACGCATAGGCGTTCATGCGCTGATCATGGCTAATCGATTCTGGAATCGGAATGAGTATCGCCGGCTTCTTCCAGAGCCCGATCTCGGCGATGGAGTTGGCGCCGGCGCGCGAGACGACGATGCTCGCCACGCTCGCCACGCGCTGCATCGATACTTGGTCGAGATAGTTCACCGGATGATACCGGGCTTTGAGTGGGTTGTCCTTGAGCACGACCTGCCCGACAGCGGCGACGTTCTTGAAGTTCGCAGGGCCGGTCTGGTGGATGACGTTCGCGAAGGCGAGGAGTTCGGGGAGTGACGAGAGCACTGTCTCGTTTATCTTCACGGCACCTTGGGAGCCGCCGAGGACGAGGATAGTCGGGATGCCCCGCTCGAGCTCGAGATACTGCTGCGCACCCTCTGCTTCGACGCGCATAAGCGCCTTCCGGATAGGAATGCCGGTGCGCGCAATCTTATCCTGTACATTTTCTGGGAAATACTTTGCAGCACTATCGAACGAGATGGCAATCTTGGTAGCGAATCGTGCAGCAAGCAAGTTCGCTCGACCGGGCTTGGCGTCCGACTCATGGATGATGACCGGGATGCGTAAGGTCCATGCTGCGAGGACAGTCGGGACGCTCGCATACCCGCCCTTGCTCACGACGATGTCCGGATAAATTCGGAAGAGTACGATGAGCGCTGAAAATATCCCATGGAGCGTCACAAATATGTCGGTGATGTTCTGGAAGGCGGCATAGCGGCGCACCTTCCCTGCCGGTATGCGTACGAAAGCGATACCGTTCTCGAAGAGTGCCTTCTCATCGAATGGTGCGGGGGCGAGGTAATAGAGCTCGGGTTCGATGAGGTGCTCCTCTCGGATGATATCCTTGAGTGCCTCGGCTATGGCGATGATGGGATAGAAATGCCCTCCTGAGCCGCCGCCGGTGAACGCAATCGTCATACAGAGCAGTATACAATAAAATCCATTCCCTTATGCCCTCCGATGGGCCGCGACGTTCAGGATGAATCCGCACATAAGGAGCGTCGCCGCTAGCGCCGTCCCGCCGTGAGAAATGAACGGCAGCGGAAGCCCGGTGAGCGGAATGATGCTGAGCATCGCGCCGATGTTGATGAATGCTTGGAAGATGATGAGGAATGAGAATCCGACTGCGATGAGGCCGCCGAAAAGTTCCGCCGAGTTCCCTGCTATCACGATGCCGCGCGCCGCGAGCGCGACGAAGAGACCAAGCAGTATGAGCGCGCCGATGAACCCGGTTTCTTCGGCGAAGACAGCGAACACGGAGTCTCCATCGGGTTCGGGCAGGTAGTTGAACTTCTCGACGCTCTGTCCGAATCCCCGCCCGAGGATGCCGCCCGATCCGATAGCGATGAGCGCCTGCTGTATCTGATAGCCGCTCCCGAGCGAGTTCGCCGAGGGGTCTATAAATGTCTTTACACGCTCAAGTACATAAGGGCGCACCGAGACGATGACGAGGAGCGCTATCACGGCACCGATCGCAAGGATGCCGAAGTCGCGCCAGGGCGCTCCGGCAACGAAGTACATGACGGTACCCGTCGCGAGGATAAGTAATGTCGTCGATGTGTTCGGCTGGGCGAGCAGGATAGCACTCGGGACGGAGAGCAAGGCGATGAACGGGAGGAGACCTTTTTTCGCACTTGCGAGCTGACGTGCGCGCGGTGCGAGCCACCACGCGAGCATGAGTACGAATCCTATCTTCAGGAATTCCGCCGGTTGGACGGTCGTGAAGCCGAGATCGATCCAGCGTGTCGCACCGCCGGCACGGAACCCAATGCCGGGTATGAACACCATGAGGGTCAAGATGAGCGAAGCGACATACAGATAGGGCGCGAAGAGCTTCACGCGGGCGAGCGGGATGATGCGCGCGACAAAGAATGCGAAGAACCCGAACCCGAACCCGAGTCCGGTCTGGAGCAGAATGTCTTGCGACACGGAGCTGCTTTCGCGTGCCAGTAGCCCGAGCGTCGCCGAGGAGAAGATGGCGAGGCCAGCAAGCGCCAGGGTAATGACGAGCATGAGGAACACCCGGTCGCCACGGACGGATTTCATGTTACTTCAAGAGCGCTACCGTCATTCCCATGATTGCGCAGATTATGGAGATGATCCAGTAGCGCATCGTGACCTTGTATGATGGCCAGCCGATGGCTTCGAAATGGTGATGGAGCGGCGCTATGCGGAACACCTTCTTGCCGAACATTTTTTTCGAGGCGACCTGGACGATGTTCGACAGTACAGTGACGACGAGCGGAAAAGCGATGATCGGAAGTGCTGCGATACCGTAGCCATTCCCCGGCGTATCAGTCATGAAGGCGATGACCGCGAGCGTCATAGTGAGACCCATCGTCCCGGTCTCCGTCATCCAGAAGCGCGCCGGCGGGATATTGAACCAGAGGAATGCGAGTATCGCCCCGGTGAGTGTCGCAGAGAAAGCGGCGAGGTTGATTTGATTCTGGAAATACGCGATGCCGGCATACGCCATGAACGCCGTACTGAACACGCCGCCAGCGAGTCCGTCGATACCGTCGATGACGCCGCCGGCATAGATACCGAGGGTTATGAGTATGAAAAGAGGAATGATGAGCGCGCCTATGGTAAGCGTGCCGTCTCCGGGTATGCCGATAGCATCGACGCCGAGCTTCACATAGAACCACCATCCGATGAATGCCGATACGATCGTGACGAACATGAGCCGCGTACGTATCCCCACGCCGCGCTCCCCATCCGGCTGGATATCGAGGAGGTCATTGATGAATCCCATGAACGCTCCTGCGAGGAGCGCGAAGAACGGTATCCACGTCTGGCTGCGGCTGAGGAAGTCGAGCTTCTCGAAAAGCGGTATTGGTGCGAGTCGGGCCAGGAGCCAGATGCCAGCTGTGACTATGGTGACACTCACCCATATGAGTATGCCGCCCATGCGCGGGGTCTTCGTCTCGGTGCCAGCGTGGACGGTCGTGCGGAGCTTCTCGAACTCCACGGCTGGCGAGCCGTCGAGCGCGGTCTTCCCGGTCACCTTCTTCCATACGCGATACTTATACAGATAGTGCGTGAGCAGCGGTGCAAATAGTATGCCAACGGCGAATGACGCTGTTGCCGGGATGAACACTTTGATGATGTCGGAGACGATCATAGCGAAGAGACACCCGCGAAGTGCGCGAGCGTAGCGGCGACGAGCGCAGTTCCGTCAGTGAATCGGGCTTGCTTCGAGCTCCCGAGCACGACTACGGCGATTGGGTGCCCGATGCCAGCGTCGAATACGAGGGCGAGGTTGCCGCCGGCGAGGTCGGTGTAACCGGTCTTCGAGAGCAGGAGGCGCGGGATGACACCGACCATCGGGTCGGTATTTTTTACGGAAAAATGGGTGCCGCCAGCCGAGGATGCCTCGGCGGAGCCTTCGGTCGTCGCGCGGGCGATGTCAGGAGCCTGCTTCACGAGCGCTCCGGCGAGGCGCGCGAGGTCGTACGCGGAGCCGTAGCCGCCCGAGACTGCGGTGCTCATGTCGAGGCCGCTGCCGTTTACCGCATAGGTCTGCGATAGGTCGAGCGCAGCAGCGGCAGCAGCGAGCATGATGCTCTCAGATTCGCCTCGATGCGTCGCTATTGCGTGGGCGATAGCGACGGCACCATCGTTCAGTGAGGCGGTGAGCGTCAGACGGGCGAGGTCCGAAAGCGAGAAGGTCTGCCCAACCCTGAAGGCGCGCGGTGCCTCGACGCGTTGCACGCTATCTGGGATGAGTATCGGTGTCTCGGGTGGAAGCTCTGCGAGCGCCGCATAGACCGTGAGGAGTTTCGTGAGGGAAGCGAGCGGGAGCTGTGCGTCGGCATTCTTCGCATAGAGCGTCTCCCCGGTCGCGAGGTCGAGTACGATTGCGGCTTCCGCCTCAGGCGAGACCTGGGCGAAGGCGCTTGGGACGGTCGATGTCGCTATGGTTATAGCCGAAGGTGTCGGGTTCCCGGATGCTGGCGACAAGAGGAGGAAGAGCGCCAGGATGCCTGAAGCGAAAAGGAGCGTGATGCCTGCCTCTCGTGTCGAGCGGCTTGTCATAGCGAGTTTCTGGAGTTCAGCGGAATCCATGACAGTAGTTATGCGGCAGGAACGTCAGCCTCGCGCTCTTCAAGGGCTTCGCGTGTGGCGATCTGCAGCTCTGCGGCACGCGGGAGTTCCTCCGCGCGCGAGAGTCCGAGATGTGCGAGCGCTTCAGGCGTGAGGCTGTAACGGATGCGGCGTTTGTCGCTCTCGTCCTCCTTTCCTTCGATGAGGCCGCGCATGAGGAGCGTCCGCAGCGACGCCGAAGAGTTCACACCGCGTACCCAATCGATCTCGCTCCGCGTCGCGCCGGTTTGGTACGCGATGACGGCGAGCGTCTCCAGACTCCCCTTCCCCAGGTCGCGTGCAAGCTCGTTCTCGCGAAGACTCTTCACGATGTCGGCCGCCTCTGGCGACGTGCGCAGTTCGAGTTCATCAGGCGTCTCTATAAGCGCGAGGCCGCGCCCGACAAGTGAGTGGTCGAGGGCCTCAGTCACCACCTGGAGCTGTTCAGGAGAGATGTCGAGGAGCTTCGCGAGCTGTTTTTTCGGAAGCGGTTCGCCGGAGGCGAAGAGGAGGGCTTCAAGGGCGGCAGGAGGGGTGAGCATTCCTTTCAGTATAATAGTGTGTCCCCTCGAGGGCAACGCCGCTCTGTGTGGATGCCCGGGTTCGTGGAATATCTCCGACGTCGGTTTACGAGATCAAATATAACCGCTCCGGACGAGGGGTTGCCGAAATGCCAAGTCTGTTATATAGTGTTTCGGGAATATCAAACTGGCTCTTTGTTACAGAGCTACTTCGACAACTTGAAGGTAAGGAGAAAAGGACATGAAAAAGGAATCGTGGTCCATCGCATTCGCATGCGCTCTGGGCGCATTCGTCGGTGCCTTGAGCGCTCTTGAGATCGAGTCGCATTTTGCTTACGGCAAATACCTCTGGATTTTTGGTGCGCTTCTCGGCGGTTTTGTCGCGTATCTCGCGGTGGATTTCCGGCAATTCTGTACCAGTATCGCTCGCTCATATCGCATGAGCGCGGACAGTATCACGAGAGCCTGCCGGACGGCGACTGTCTGGCGGCCGAACAAGCTGTACTGGAAGTCGGTAATCGCGCTGGAGCTTGGTTTCGGCGCGGTCTTGGCCTCCCTCGTTCTGCTCCTTGCTGCGGGAGATTTTGTTGTCGAGTATCTGCGGCCGGCGGGTCTCTCAAAGGGAATCATGTTCGTCCTTGGGGGCATAGGAGTTATCGCTGCTCTCACTGCGGTGTTGGTAATGGTGCAAGTGCCCCAGACTCAAACAGAGAGAGGTTGGCGCAGGTTTAGACGAGACATTTCGTATGAGGAATATCTCGCCGAAGACGAGAAGGAAGGCTGGCGTGTGTTCAAGCTCGGCAACCCGATTGTCTTGCCGTTTCTTTTGCTGGGCGTGGCAATCGAAGCGGCGTGGGAAGCGCTAAAGTGGTGCTGGCAGAATCGGGTTCGCATCGCGAACGCCATGATATCGACCGCGAGTGCCGTCGTCGTGGCAACTCGTTTCGTCGGCGATGAGATGAAGAACTTCGTCGTCAGGACGTTCATCTACGTCCACTCCGAACGTCGGACGATCTGCTTCGTCGATGCTGCGCTCGGCGCTCTGGCTGGCTTCTTCTTTGGGAGCGCTGCAGTCGGAGCTGCAGTCGGAGCGATGCTCGGTATCATCAATTACGAGCTCGTTTCCGTCCGCTGGCTCAAGCTCGTCCCCGCCAAGGCGAAGTGAGGCTCAAGTGACGTTATCCGCGTGCGGTTCTGAATGTGACTCCGGTCGCATTACAGAACTCACGCGGATTTTTGTTTTGTCGACTGTCCATAACTTGTCTCTGTAGGTACAAGTCATGGATACTGCATCAGCCGTAATGAGGGACGGACGAGGAGGCCGTGTGGCTGATGCGGATGTCGCCGTGCTGCTCATACTGCTCTGCCGCGACCGCACCCTGCTTCACGAGCTCGAGGAGGGCGAGAAACGAGACGATGACTTCGACCTTCTCCTTCGCGCCGCCAGCGAATTCTTTGAAAGAGAGCGAGAGTGCGCTCTGGACGCGCTTGGCCAACTGGTCCATGACCTCTTCTATCGAAACGAGCGGCTTCACTCGAGCTTCCGGCAGCTCCTCGACCGCCTCGCGAGCGGCGAGCACGCGCGCGAGCGCTTCGGCGAGCGCGTCTTGCGAGAGGTCTCGTGCGGGGGCAAAGAACGGTTCGGGAGCGCGTATCCCTGCCGGGAGCATCATAGACTTGCCGAATATGCGCGCGAGCTCGCGAGCGGCTTCGCGCACTTTCTCGTACGCTTCGAGGCGACGCTTCAGGTCATCGATATCGGCGCTCTCTTCCTCAGTGAGCGTGAGGTCAGGGATGAGCGACTTCGACTTTATCAGGAGTAGTGTCGCCGCAAGCTGAATGAAGTTCGCCGTCTCTTCAACTGGGAATGCGGTCTGTGCACGGATGTGCGCTATGAAGTCTTCGGTAATGCTCGCAAGTGCGAGATCGTTTACAAGCAGTTTCCTCGCTTCGATCAGATCGAGGACGAGCTCAAACGGCCCCTGGTATGCCTCGGTCTCTATATTGAAGTTAATCTTAGGCAGGGTCGGGTTCATCGGGGATGGAGTTGGAGAGCAAGACGTCGATACGATTCATGTCGCGCGGGAAGAGGGTCGCCTCCTTCACATTGTCGAGGCCGAGATATTTCTGGGTGAGGCGTTCGAGACCCATGCCGATACCGCCGTGCGGCGGGAGACCATACTTGAAAGCCATGAGATAGAATGAGAATTTCTCAGGATCGAGGCCCTTCGAGCGGATCTTCTCGACGAGCGTGTCGTAGTCGTGGACTCTCTGACTGCCCGAGATGATCTCAACGCCACGGAAGAGGAGGTCGAAGCTCTTTGTCATGCCCGGGTCAGCCTCGTCTTCCATCGTATAGAACGGGCGTTTCGAGACTGGGTAGTGTGTGACGAATATAAAATCACTCCCCTTCTCGCGCGCGGCCCACTCGCAGAGCGCACGTTCGTGTTCGGGCTCGAGGTCGGGCTCGTCAGTCGAGACGCCGAGAATCGCCTGCGCCTCGCGGAGCTTCACAATGGGGAATGATTCTGGAACGAGCGGGGGTGTGGAGCCGGTCACCGCGAAAGCGTCGCCTGCGCGCTCCGCGAGACGCTTCGTGATGTGCTGGAGCGTACTCTCAATCATCCGCATCACGTCAGTATGATCCTTGATGAAGCCCATCTCGAAGTCGAGCATCGAAATCTCATTCAAGTGGCGGGTGGTGGAGTGCTTCTCCGCGCGGAATTGCGGCCCGGCGGCATAGACGCGCTCGAAGGCACCGACCATCATCTGTTTGTAGAGCTGGGGCGAAGTTGCGAGATAAGCCGAGCGATCCTTGAAGTACTCGACCTTGAAGACGCCCGCGCCTCCCTCCGCGTCGTCGCCGACGAGCTTCGGAGCTTGGAATTCGGTGAAGCCCTGGCCGTTGAGATATTCGCGGAATCCCGCGATGATCTCAGCCTGGACCTTGAAGATAGCGCGTTCGCGAGGGCGACGGATAGTAAGCGGGCGATAATCGAGCATCGTGTCGAGGTTGAGCTCGGCGTCGGTGTCGAAGGGCAAATCGCGTGCTGAGGAAATAATCGTAAGTGCGCCTATCTGAAGCTCAATATCTCCATTTTGAACACCAGGGTTAATATTTTTATCTGGACGTTTTGCCACCGTAGCTTTTATGGCAACAACTGATCCTGGCTTCGCTCTCTCTGGCACGCCCTCTTCAACATGAGGACCGCTGATGGCTACGCCCTGAACAGCACCTGTGCGATCATAGAAATCATAGAAAATCATATTTTTCCCCTGTCTACGCTGTACGGAGACCCAGCCTTGTATCAAAACCTCCTGTCCGATTTTCTCCTGCAGGTCTGCGATAAGCGTTCGTTCCATATACCCTATAAAATAACACACCCCGCAACGAATTGAACGAATTGCGGGGTGCTTGCGAGTCTCCTTATACTCGCGATGGGCACGCTCACATGCCCTTGTTGAGGATCATGCGCAGGAGGTCCTGGATGGCGTAGAACTCGGGGTTGATGAGGAGCGCGATGGAATTGGCCAAGCGGTTGAAGAACCAGAGACCGGCGAAACAAGCCAAGATCGTCGGAATGATGCGAACGAGGAACAAGCGCCCGGTCTCTGTCTCGCCGTCACCATCACAGCTTTCGGTGGTCCAGTACTTGCCGACGAGCTTCATATACGTAGCCAGTATCAGCAACATGCCGACCGGGACGACGCAGGCCATGAGAGCCTTGGCGTACTGTTGCCTGATCATGATTTCCCAGATCTTCGGCGCGACCTTCTCCATTGCTTGGGCCATGGCGCCGACGACGTCAGAGACCTTGTCGATGGCCTTGTCCATCACTTGGGCGATGGTCTTCTCGGTGTTCGACGGCGCCTCGACCTTCTTCGGTTCTTCCTTCTTGGGTTGTTCGACGCCGAACAGCTGTCCGAGTTCCTGAACACCCTTCTGCACGGCCACGGCATCGGCCTGAGAGACCGAAGCTTTTTCAGTATCTGCCGCAAGCAGGGGGGGTGTCGCCAGGCTCAAAGACAGGGCGACCAGTGTTGCAAAGATCAGATTCTTCATTTTTTTCTCCTCTAGACAGGACCTTCGGCACAAGCCTCTAGTGTGTCCCGACTCAGATAAATCTGCTCACATATAAGCACACAGCATCTAATTTGTAAAGGGGGCTTGGAGGAAGTGAGTAGAGTTAGACGTTTTTACGTACAAAATCCTTAACAGTACTGGCAACAGAGAATGCTTTTTCCAAATCAGCTTTCGAATACGTTTTTACCTCGGTATGGGTGCCTATGTGTTGTTCGTTTCGGAGGGTCTTCAAAACATCAATCTTATCGAAGAGAACCTTGGATATGATCTTTTTCTCTTTAAGAATCGTGTTGACCTGTGCGAGGTTCAACTTCTCTTTCCTACTCTCACCCGGTATTCGCTTGTAATGACCCGCAACGATACTATGCGTCTCGTCTATCAGATACAGGTCTACCCTGTCTCGCAGTTCCCAATGACTGTAGTAATCCGCAACCTCATCGCATGATAGTTTTTCATCAAGCAGGTGGAATAAAAGCGCTTCCACGATTGAGGCGGTGTAAATAATAATCGTTTTGCGAAAAGCGCTTTTCGCGGTGTCGTTATATGTCGATGATTCGGTAAACGGCAGAAGCGTTACGATGTGGTCGAATGCCTCGTCAAGATTCTTTCGGAGAACCGTATTCTTAACGAACGGAAAATGAGAAGTGTCTGCCACGATTTAGCCTTTCAGTAGTTTTGATAGTGAAGGATATCCTTTCTCTTTCAGATAGTTGCCCAGCTTCATATCGCCAGGGACACCCAGTTCGATGCCGTAGGTCTTCTCTATTGTCGATACCTTTGTGTCGAAGCGCTTGGCGACAAACTTTCCATTGCTAGTTTTTGTTCGTGCAGTGCTCATATGGATATATAATACCATACCAAAAAACTCTCAATATAACCCTATAAAATAACACACCCCGCAACGAATTGCGGGGTGTTTGGCAAAGCCGTCTCAGGCCTGCGGTAAAGAACGTCGGAGGTAGTTCATGAAGTTCGCGCCGAGCACGCCGCCGGGGAATTTCTCCAGGACGGTGTTGAAGAGCTCGAACATCATGCTTCCACGCTCGATGACGCCAGGCGGCCGATCGGGAAAGTATTCCCCGAAGCTGCCGTTCGTACTGAGCATGGCCTGCATGCGGGAGAAGTGTTCCCGCGCCTCTTCCATCGTCATGCTGACGTGCGGACAATCCGAGCCGATACCGACTATGTCGTTGGGGCAGGTATTTACCGCATGCGCGACGTGCTCTTCGAAGGCGCGCAGATACCCGCCGTCCTTCCTCGTGAGGAAGAAGGTGATGGCAGGTATGCCGACATACCCTTGCAGGTACGAGAGGTCCTTCAAGATGTCGTCGGGCAGATTCCGCGGATGCGGAAATACCGAACTGCACCCCGAGTGACTCGCCATCGGGCAGAACTGCCCGCCGAGGAACAAGAGCCCCTGGAAAATCATTTCCAGGGCGTCGCGCGCGGTCTGATGATTCGCGTGCGACAGATCGAGGATGATGCCCGTGGCGGCCATCATCCGGATCAGGTCCTTGCCCTTGGCAGTGAGCCCAGCGGTCGACTTGAAGCCGCCGCCGTACTCGTTCCCTTTGTCGTAGGCGATGCTCATCACCCGTACGCCCGCGAGATACAGCTTCTGCAGGCGTGCGGGAGTCATGTCTTTCGGGGCATGTTGCAGCCCGAAAAGCAGACCGACACCAGAGCCTTTGCCGACGTCATCACGCGTGAGCACGGCGTGCGCTTCCTTGTTTTGCAACGCTTGATCCCTGAATGCAGTGTGTGCCGCGAGCGCCGCTTCGTAGGAATCTACGAAAGGCGGTGCGCTGGTGACGTGCATCAGCGATACTCGCGGCTGCCGGGCCGTGAATACGGGTGCTTGGCCGGGGAGGCCTATGAAGCCGAGCGAGTCGGCGTACGGAATGTTCATCTCTTCCTCCTATATGATTGAGTTTCCCAGAAGACTGGGCTGCACCGTATAATATAAGAATATATTGAAAAGTCAATCTTCTCCGGCTGACTCCTTCCCGGTTAAAGTTGCGACGACGATTTCTGGCGGCTCAAAAGCAATCGGATCCCGTTCAAGTTCCTCAGCAAGTTCTTTGAATTTCTCGGCAAGCTCCGCGTCGTGGAGGACATTCTTAACTACATCACCCATACCGCGCATACTCATGATAAGTTCCGTGTTATTTTCCAGACTCTCTTTGCGTCTGAAATGTCGCACATCATATTTGAGCGCAGGATTAGCCGCCTCGAACATGTCGGCGAATTTTTCTCCCATATACGGGTCAATCGAGAATCTCGAGAAGGCTTCGAACATAAGCTCTCTGAAGCGTTCGATAACCTCCGGGCTCTCTGTGCTCGCGAGTGTTCGCCAGTTGTATTCAAGGAATACAAAATCTTTCTTACCTACGCGCAGAAGTTCCTGCAAGGCCGCCACTCGTGTTTCGGGTGCAATATTCATAAAGACGAATCGCTGATGTACGATGTCGAATGTCTCGTTGTCGAAAGGAATCTTGCGCGCATCTCCCCGCACGCCATAGAACGGGACTCCTTCAGCGTTGAGAGTGTCTTGCATACTAGCTAATGCGTCCGCACGAAGTTCAAGTGGTACATACATGCCGCCTTGGTGGGCGACATATTCAGCGAGTCCTGCGTTGGGTCCGCTCCCGGAATCGAGAACCTTTTTGCCTTTCAATAAGAAATTGCTTAGTACGCTTTCTGAGACAAAATTCGGATACTCGATCTTCTTAAGACGGTCAAGGTCTTCTTGAGGACTTGCTTTTTGTTTGTAAAATTCAGCATTTCCCATATATATCTAGATGACGCCAATAGCTCTGCGCACCTGCTCCATCTTTGCTTCGCTTATGGCGCGAGCCTCTATCTTCCCCCGTGCGAGGACGTCGTCGACAATAGCTGGGTCATCCCTGAGCGCTTCATACTTGGCGCGGATGGGTGCCAAGTAGCGATCGAGGTCCTCGATGAGCAGTTCTTTGAGCATCTTGTAATTGCCGTGGTGCTCATCATATAGCTTTCCGAGCTCTTCTTCAGTCCGCACGAGCTTGTGCATCGCGTAGACATTTGCCGGGCGCTCACCGCTCGAATCGGTGACAATGCCCATGACTGCTCTGGCGAGCTGGTCGCGAGAAGCAAAGAGCGGAATGACGTTCCCGTAGCTCTTACTCATCTTCTGCCCGTCGGTGCCGGGGACGGTTGCGACGTCTGGCATGATATAGGGCTCGGGGAGCTTGAAGATATCGGTCTTGTAGGTGCGATTGAATTTCTCGGCGGTATCGCGCGCGTACTCGATATGCTGCTTCTGATCGGCTCCTACTGGCACGATAGCCGCATCGTAGAGCAGGATATCGGCGGCCATGAGCATCGGGTAGTTGAACGTACCGACGCTGAGTTCCTTCCCTTTCGCCTCGGCATCTTTATAGGCGTGCGCGCGCATTAGGTACGGCATCGTCGTGATAGTGTCAAAAATCCAGCAGAGCTCGGTATGCGCCGCTACGTCTGATTGTTTGAAGAACACCACGTCTTCCGGGTCGAGTCCGATTGCCAGATATGCCATCACGAGCTCGCGGGTGCGGCGCTTCATCTCTGCGGCATCCTGCATCGTGTTCAGAGCGTGATAATCAGCGACGAAAATAAACGGGCGATACTTCCCCGTCTGCACGAGCTCGACGAATTGCCGCATCGCGCCGAAATAATTACCGATATGCAAATCGCCAGTCGGCTTCACGCCGGATACGAGGACAGGTTTGTCAGTCATGGTTGTACGATACCATACCTTGACGGCCCATTGCAGAGCGGTATCGTGGTTGCAGAAAGGAGGGTTCTGTCATGAACTCATTGCACGAAGCGGCCTTTGAAGCCGCAGCACAGACGACCGTCACCGCTGTCCTTTTCTTCGGCGTATGCGTCGCTCTCGGAGCCGCTATGTGGCTCTACCCCTTTGGACTCCCCGCCCCGGCGGGGTTTTCCTTTGCATAGCGCTCGCAGATCTTTCGCATAAGGCCCGGACCTTCGAATATCATGCCGGAGACGAGCTGGATGAGGTCTGCTCCCGCGTCGAATTTAGCCATAGCGTCATCCGGTGAGAAGATACCACCGGTACCGATGATCGTGAATCGCATGCCGTATTTCGCGCGCGTCTTCCGGATGAGCTCGTTTGAGAGCGCGAAGCAGGGAGAGCCGGAGAGTCCGCCGCGATATTCCTTCGGCGCGTCCTCGGGGTGCTGCAAGTCTCCGTACTTCTTGTTCAGGTTGCCGATGATGACGCCCTGTACGCCGCTTCTGTCGGCGATGTCGAGGAGCTCGGCGAATTGTTCCCAGGGGATGTTGATCGGCATCTTGATGTACACCGGCTGCGTATGAGGTATCTCCATGAGCCGCGGCATGAGCTGTGCGAAGAGTGCCGGCTCGATGAACGTCTCGCCGGTGTAGGAATTAGGGCACGAGATATTTATCGTGAAGTAGTCGCCGGTATCCGCCCTCGCCATCTTCTCGAACGACGCGACGTAGTCGCGGATGCCCGCCTCGACGTCGACAGCGGCTTCCTGCTCGTTCGTGCGTGCTATCGAGACGCCGATTACATAGCCAGGGATGCGTGGCGTACGGGCGAGACGAGAGATGAGTGCGTCGACGCCCTGGTTGCGGAGCCCTTTATACACGATGAGGCTCTTATTGCGGATGAGGCGCGTGAGCCGCGGGCGCGGATTCCCCTCGCAGGGGTGCGCAGTCGTCGACCCTATCTCTTCCCCGCCAAACGCGAGCGACGGCAATATCTGAGTGAGTCTCCCATCCGAATCGAATCCTGCCGAGAGTACTACCGGGGTGCGGTAGGTTACGCCATCGACTATTTTGCTGATGTCAGGGCCATGATAGCCGTATAGGAGCGCGAAGAGCTTACGCCCTACCCACACCTTCCCTGTTACTTCACCGACCATGACAAAGAGATCGTGCATCACTTCAGGATTGCACTTGAACATAAGCGGTTTAAGTGCGCGTTGATACAGAAAATCCATCAGGCCCATAGTTGTAAACTATCATATCTTTACAGTGTTGTGCATGAGGAAATCAATTTTATTCCTTTTATTTTTCATCAAAGGCAGGTGATACGAAAAGCCCCGTCAGCATATTTTGTTGGCGGGGCTTCCTTTTCTCGGCTAGGAACAGCGCATGCGGTCAATCATCCACGTGACGCGCAAGAACGCTCTTTCCTTGCTGAGGTACTTTTGTTGGAGATGGTACGCCTCTCTCTCGAGCTGAAGTATCTCATTGCAAGAAAGCGAGTCGAGGTCGGTAATGCCTTTCGCAGCGAACTGCAGGACGTGGATTACTTCATGCAGTACGTACGAATAATCCTCGGCCCTCTCTAAGTCGAGGGTTTCGTCGATGTAGATTGGCTTATGTGGTGCCGCTGCGGCATAGCGGCTGCACTCGATTCCCTCGCATGTTTCCTCGACGATAAAGCGGTGGGAGACAAGACAGATCTCGGGAAGCTTTTCGGGAATCGCGTATTCTGATAAGCGGCTCGCTTCAACAAAGATTGCATGCCGCAATTCAGGACCGAGCACCACCCTCGCAACTTTTTCTTCTTGCGCGCCTCCCGAATTGGAGAGGAGGAGGAGAGCAATCAATAGCAATTCGATGACTTTTCGCACGGTAACCTCCATCAGGAAAGAATCTATCTCCGATAGTACATCAAGTCTTCTGCGCTGCAAGTAAAGTCTAGTACGGTATACATGAACGGACTTCCCGAAAATGGGACTTGTCTCTTGTATGGTGCGCCGGGAAGGATTCGAACCTTCGAACGCATGTAGCGGGGCGGTTTACAGCCGCCATCCTTTAACCACTTGGATACCGACGCGCGAACTTGTCAAATCGGCGACGATGCTTTAGGTTTGCCGGAGCGACTTCTTTAAAGAATCGCTGGACGTCTTCACGCTTGGTGATGTACACCTTGTAAGCACTCGCCTCCGATGCTCTGTATCCTAGCTTTCGAAGCATGTCTTGTAAAGCGAGTAGGAGCGGCGCGGATCTGTTCGTAAGCGATATTTGGATGCCGAAACGCAAATTATATACCGACCCATCAGTATCGAAAAAACCGCGCGCAAATGCTTCCATGTATTTCTTATTACTCATAATCCATTTTGGCACTCCCACTTGAGCCGCGACCTTATTTTCGACGAGTCCTTGTTCTTTCAACCACTTTGTAATCAAAGTGGAACCGATATATACATCGCGATACCCTGACTTCTTGATGGAAATCGTCGCTTTGACCTTAAAGAGCTCTTGCATGAGCGCTTGCACATATTTCACGTATGCAAGCTCTTTCGTTCCTAAAGTCACGATAGTTTGGAAGTGCGATATGTGTCCGTCGCCAAGCATGATGCCTAGAAATTCGGCGAGTAGGACAGACTGCTTTGGGAGCCGGACGTCACTCCTCCTGTTCTGAAATTTCAACTTCTTCTTTGGTTCAGTCTTAATATCGAGCCTGCGCAACCTATCGAATACTGTTTGATATGAAATACTGAGTTCCTTCCCTATTTCTCCAATAGATTTGTTTTCGACGACGTACAAGCGATGTAATTGATTCCGATAAAATCGCTCCTCTTCTTTTGTCCATCGTCGAGCCATACTTCTATTCTAACATTGACCACTCTGGTACAGAGTAGAAAACGTTAAAGTTGTGGATAGTTATTTCAAAACGAGAATCAGTACGCCCTGCTTGCCACGGCGGAGAAGAGCGTAGCCGCCCGGGAGGTCGCTCGTAAAGAGCTTCTGGTCGGGGTCGGGTATCGGGAAGCCGGAGAGGGTGATGCCCTTCCCTTCTATGAGTCGTCGCGCGTCAGACTTGCTCGAGGCGAGGCCGCCTGTCACGAGTATCTCTGCGAGCGAAGCCCCTCCTTCCATATCTTTCTTCGAGAGCGTCACCGAAGG
>Ga0172380_10004993_pt1 | contig 16508 bp, 14 predicted proteins | sample Leawe162metaG_FD_119747 | JGI IMG/M metagenome (GOLD analysis project Ga0172380, IMG submission 119747) | Leachate microbial communities from a municipal landfill in Southern Ontario, Canada - Leachate well 162 metaG | ecosystem: Engineered > Solid waste > Landfill > Unclassified | place...
GAGCGCGCAGCAGGTGATCGACCGTGCCCTGCAGATCTTCGGCGGCCTCGGCGTGGTCAGCGGCCAGGAGGTGGAGTGCCTCTACCGGGAGATCCGCGCCCTGCGCATCTACGAGGGGGCGAGCGAGGTGCAGAAGCTGATCATCGGCAGGCAGACGCTGAAGGACCACCAGCAGGCGCTGTCGTGAGACGCCGCCTTGCAATTTCGCGGCGCCCGTGTAAACTTATGCTGAATGAACGGTCATTCACTTGGGGCGGTGGCCGGGGTGTCGCCTCGTCGCTTGCCGCGACGAATGACTTTTTTCTGATCAATCTTTGAGGATGCGACTATGCGGCTAGATGGCAAGACGGCGGTGGTAACGGGAGCTGCGTCGGGAATCGGGCGGGCGGTGGCCGAGGTGCTGGCGGCGGCGGGGGCGCACGTGCTGCTCGGCGATCTCAACGAGGAGGGGGGCGCGGCGACGGTCGCGGCGATACGTGGTCGCGGCCAGGGGGCCGACTTCTTCCGCCTCGACGTAGCCGACCTCGATTCGGTCGCCGACTTTGCCAGCAAGGCCTACGCGGCGCGCAGCCATGTGGACATCGTGGCCAACGTCGCCGGCTGGGGCAAGATCCAGCCCTTCGTCGAAAATACGCCGGACTTCTGGCGCAAGGTGATCGACATCAACCTGCTGGGACCGGTGGCGGTGAGCCGCGCCTTCCTCGACAAGATGATGGCGAAGGGCGCCGGCAAGATCGTCACGGTGGCCTCCGACGCCGGCCGCGTCGGCAGCCTGGGCGAGACCGTGTACGCGGGCGCCAAGGGCGGCGCCATCGCCTTCACCAAGAGCCTGGCGCGCGAGGCGGCGCGCTTCAACATCAACGTCAATTGCGTCTGCCCCGGCCCCACCGACACGCCGCTCATGGCCGCGGTTCCGGAGAAGCACCGTGAGGCCTTCGTCCGCGCTACGCCGATGCGCCGCCTGGGCAAAGCCTCGGAAGTCGCCGACGCCGTGCTCTTTTTCGCCAGCGACCGTTCCAGCTTCGTCACCGGGCAGATCCTGAGCGTCTGCGGCGGCCTGGCCATGGCCGGTTGATTCCAAACATTTCGTATCGAGGAGAAGCACATGTACAAGCTGAAAGCCGCTGATTGGAAGCCCGAGCATTTCAAGTGGGAGGTGAAGAACCGCGTTGCCACCGTCACCCTCAACCGGCCCGACCGCAAGAATCCGCTCACCTTCGAGAGCTACGCCGAACTGCGCGATACCTTCCACAAGCTGCAATACGCGGAAGACGTGCGGGCCGTGGTGTTTACCGGCGCCGGCGGCAACTTCTGTTCCGGCGGCGACGTGCATGAAATCATCGGCCCGCTGACCAAGATGGACATGGCCGGCCTGCTGGCTTTCACCCGCATGACCGGCAACCTGATCAAGGAAATGCGCACTTGTCCGCAGCCGATCATCTCCGCCATCGACGGCATCTGCGTCGGCGCCGGCGCCATCATCTCCATGGCCAGCGACTTCCGCTACGCCACTGCCGCGGCCAAGACCGGCTTTCTCTTCGTCAAGGTCGGCCTGGCCGGCTGCGACATGGGTGCTTGCAGCATCCTGCCGCGCATCATCGGCCAGGGCCGCGCCTCGGAGCTGCTGTATACCGGCCGCATGATGAGCGCCGACGAAGGCTTCGCCTGGGGCTACTTCAACAGCATCGTGGCCCAGGACAAGTTGCTGGAGACGGCCACCAACATGGCGCAGACTATCGCCGATGGCCCGGCCTTCGCCCATTCGATGACCAAGAAGTGCCTGCACCAGGAGTGGAACCAGACGATAGAGCAGGCGCTGGAGACCGAAGCCGAAGCCCAGGCCATCTGCATGCAGACCGAGGACTTCGAGATCGCCTACCACGCCTTCGTGAACAAGGCCAAGCCTGCCTTCGTCGGCAACTAGGCGCTGCCGCTGCGCTTCCCCAGAGGGAGGCCAGCGGCGCCCGACCGCGATGAAGCGCACCCCCGCCCCGGAACACGTCGATAGCCTGGTTACCGACACCAGGCTGATCGAGGAGAGGCGCGGGCAGGTTCTGCGCGCCGCCGTTAAGCTGTTCTCCAAGAACGGCTACTACACCACCACCATCCAGCAGATCGCCCGCGAGGCGGGAGTCTCCATCGGCCTCATCTACCAGTACTTCGGCGACAAGGACGACATCCTCTTCCTGGCGCTGCGCCTGGTGCTGGAGACCTACGAGACGGAGATTCCCCGGCGCCTCGAGGGCGTCGAGCATCCGGTGGAGAGGCTCGCCATGTCCATCTGGGCCTACTGCGGCATCATCGACAGCCTGCGCGAAGCGACGGTGCTCGCCTATCGCTCGACCCGGTCGCTGCGCGAAGACCGGCGGCAGCTGATCATGGACGCCGAACTGCGCACCAATCGTCTGCTCGCCGGCTGCGTGCGCGCCTGCGTCGCCGGTGGCTACATGCGCGAGGTCAATGAGAGCCTGCTGGTCTACCAGTACGTGCTGTTCTGCCACGCCTGGGCCTTGAAGCGCTGGGCCTTCGGCGAGGCGATGACGTGCGCCGACTACGTTTCCGAAGGCGTCAAGCTGCTGGTCGAGCCCTTTCTCAGCGCCAAGGGGAAGACCGCGCTCGCCGCCATGCGTCGCGCCACGCGCGACTTCCGCGCGGACACGCGGGCGGCGCCGAAGGTGGCGGCGAAGGTGAGCAACAAGTCGGCAAGCGAGGCGGCGCCCAAGCCAGTGCCCAAGACGCGACGGAAGACGCCATGAGCGAGCTTATCTCCCTCGAACTGCAGGGCGCCATCGCCCGCGTCACCCTGTGCCGGCCGCCGGTCAATGCCATCAACGACGCCTGGGTCGATCGCCTCAACGCCGTGCTCGACGAGATCGCGCAGCGGGCGGAGGTCAACGTCCTCTGGCTGCGCTCCAACCAGCGGGTGTTCTGCGCTGGCGCCGATCTCGAATTCATGCGCGCCTGTTTCCTCAGCGAGGAAGGAAGGGCGCAGATGATCGCCATCACCCGGCGCATGCAGGAGGTCTACGCGCGCCTGGAGCGTCTCGATCGCCTGACCCTGGCGGAGATCGGTGGCGCGGCCCTCGGCGGCGGCTTCGAGCTGGCGCTGGCCTGCGATCTGCGCATCGTCGCCGACTCGGCCAAGCTCGGCCTGCCCGAAGTGCGCCTGGGCCTGCTGCCGGCGGCCGGCGGCACCCAGCGCTTGACCCGGCTCTGCGGCGAGGGCCTCGCCCGGCGCCTGATTCTCGGCGCCGAGATCGTCCCCGGCTGCGACGCGCCAGGACTGGGCATGGCCCAGTGGGCGGCGCCGGCGGCGGAGCTGGAGACGCGCACGCGGGCTCTGGCCGAACGCCTGGCGCAACTGCCGCGCGCCGCGCTGGCCGCTGCCAAGACCTGCATCGCCGCCGCGCTCGACGGTGGCGCGCAAGGCTTTGAAGTCGAACTCGCCGGCAGCCGCATGCTGCTCGGCAACGCCGACACTCAGGCGCGCGTGCGGCGGTTTCTCGAAAAAGACTGAAGGAGACAAGCATGGATGGCGTGTTCCTTGAGCCGGCTCGGCTCGGACTGGAGCGTAGTCGCGGCATCTGGCCGGATCGGGTGATCAGCGAGTACTTCGACCGCTGGCTGCAGGAGAAACCCGAGGCGACGGCGATCATTTCCTATCGCGAGGAGCTGGGCACGACGACGCGCCTGAGCTGGCGCGACCTGGGCGACGCGGTCAGCCGCATCACCGTCGGTCTCTCCGCGCGCGGCGTGGTCAAGGGCGACGTCGTCTCCGTCCAGTTGCCCAACTGCTGGCAGTTCGTCGCCGTGCATCTGGCCTGCGTGCGCATCGGCGCCATCACCAATCCCCTGATGCCCATCTTCCGCATGCGCGAGATGGCCTTCATGGTCAGGCACGCCGAGTCCAAGGTGCTGATCGTGCCGCACCGCTTTCGCGGCTTCGATCACGCGGCTCTGGGCCGCGAGTTGCAGGGGCAGTTGCCCAGCCTGCGCCACGTCATCGTCATCGACGACGAGGGTACGACGGACGGCTACGAGACCTTCGCGGCGGCCTTCGGCAGCAGCGGCGATGGCGGCGAAGCTGCCGCCTCCCGCGGCACGGCTCTCGCTCCCAACGACGTCATGCAGCTGCTCTACACCTCCGGCACCACCGGTGAGTCGAAAGGCGTGCTGCATACCTCCAACACCCTGCTCGGCACCATCCTGCAGTTCGTCAAGCGCATGGAGCTGGAAGCGAGCGATGTCATCTTCATGCCCTCGCCGCTGGCGCACCAGGTCGGATTCGCCTACGGCATCACGATGGCGCTGATACTCGGTGCGCCCATCGTCCTGCTCGACGTCTGGAACGCGGCGCGCGCCGTCGAATTGATGGAGCAGCATCGCGCCACGGTGATCTTCGCGGCGACGCCCTTCCTCGCCGACCTGGCCAATTTCCCCGGGGTGGAGAGCCGTCGCCTCGACGCCTTCCGCCTGTTCATAACCTCGGGCGCGCCGATACCGCCGGTGCTGGTCGAGCGGGCGCAGAAGGCGCTGCACGTGACGGTGATCGCCTCCTGGGGCATGACCGAGTGTTGCTCGGCGACCACCACCCTGCTCTCCGGTCACAAGGCGATGGAGTCGGACGGCTGCACCATGCCGGGCATGGAGGTGCGCATCGTAGACAGCAATGGCGCGGAAGCACCGCGCGGCCAGCCGGGGGCATTGAAATGCCGCGGCGCGGCGCTGTTCGTCGGCTACCTGAAACGGCCCCACCTCTATGCGGTGGACGCGGAGGGCTGGTTCGACACCGGCGACATCGCGCGCATGGACGAGGAAGGCTACATCCGCATCTGCGGCCGCGAGAAGGACATCATCATCCGCGGTGGCGAAAACATTCCGGTGGTGGAGGTCGAGAGCGCCATCTACAAGATGCCGCAGGTCTCCGAAGTGGCCATCGTGACCATGCCGGATGCGCGCATGCAGGAACGCGCCTGCGCCTTCGTCACCCTGCGCCCGGGGCAGCGCCTGAGCTTCGACGAGCTCAGGTCACACCTGGCCGGCGAGGGACTCTCCAAGCACTTCTGGCCGGAGCGGCTGGAGATCCTCGAGCAAATGCCCTGCACGCCGACCGGCAAGATCCAGAAGTTCGTCCTGCGCGAAATGGCCAAGGCGCTGAGCGTCGCCTGAGCCGCGCCCGGCGGGCCAGCCGGCTCGGCTGGCCCGTGTACCCTTCAGCCGTGCGCGATCGCTTGCGCCAGGGCCTTGTCTGATTCAAGGATATGATGGGTCAGCCATTCCATCAGAAAATGCAGCAGGGCGACCGAGAGTATCGAGGTGCCTGCCTTGAACTCGTCCTGGAAGGCGACAACGTCCTGAACCAGCTTGGCGTGCTCCGCTTTGTGCCCGGACGTCGCCGCGTAATGATGCACGGCCATCAATTGCTCCTCCATGGCGAAGTGCGTCTTGGTATAGCCGATGAGTTCATCGAGAACATTGCCGCAGACATCCTTGCCCTTGCCGGCGCTCATCGCATCGCCCAGCTCGTTGATCAGCCCGACCAGTCTCTGGTGATCCCTGTCGATCGCGCCGTGGCCCACTTTCAGGGCGTCTTTCCATTCCATCATCGCCATGGTCTGTCCCATCCTCGCTCGCTGTCTAGATTTTGAAACGCTCTACCGCCTGGCTGAGCCGCAGCGCCTGCTCCTCTAGGTGCTGCGCCGTGCCGGACGATTGCTTTGCCAGGAAGCTGTTTTTCTCGCTCTTTTGCGCAATTTTTTCCACCTCTTGGGCAAGTTGTGTGGCCGCAGAGCTCTGTTCGCGCAAGGCAGAGGAAATCTCATCGATCGCGCCCCGCACCCTGTCGGTGCTGGACTCGATATGGGTCATGGAATCCCCGGAGCGCTCCGCCAGGCGCATCCCTTCGAGAACCTGGGCGTTGCTCAAGTCCATGCCCTGCACCGAGCCTTGGGTGCCTTGCTGAATCGAGCCAATCATCTTGGCGATCTCCTGGGTCGATAGCGTGGTGCGTTCGGCAAGCTTTCTCACCTCGTCGGCAACCACCGCAAAGCCTCTGCCCTGTTCGCCGGCACGCGCCGCCTCGATGGCGGCGTTCAAGGCCAGGAGGTTGGTCTGATCGGCGATCTCCTTGATGACGTTGACGATGTTGGTTATCTCCGCGGATTTTCCGTCCAGTTCCCGGATCATCTGCGTGGAATGCCCCACCGATTCGGAGATCTTGCCCATTTCTCCAACGGCTTTGCGCACCGTGTCAGCCCCTTCACCGGAGAGTTTGCCCGCCTCTATCGCCATGTTCTGGGCATTGTTGGCGTTGTCGGCAACGGTGGCGATGCTCACCGTGATTTCCTCGATGGCGGAGGCCATGGTCATCGTTGCTTCGGTCTGCTGATCGGAACTGCGGGTGAGTTCCTGCGACGACGATGCCATCCGCGCCGAAGAATCCGCCAGATCCTCGGCTGTCTGCTTCATCTGCGCGATCATTTTCCGGAGATCGCCCTGCATCATCCTGATCCCGCCGAGCAGGCTGCCCTCGTTGCTGCTCTCGATTTCGCCGCTCAGGTCGCCATTGGCGATGCGGCGTACGCACAGCGCCGCGTACCGGGGTTCGCCGCCTAGCTGGGTCAGCACGTTGCGGGTGATGAGCAGGGCGATCGCCGCGGTGCCGGCCAGGATCAGCGCGAACAAGGCCAGCGAGATGTTGCGAATGAAACCGCTCGACTCCGCCGCCTGCTGTTGCTGCAACGTTGTCCGCTTGTCCGCGAAGCGGATGATGTTGTCGACCAGTGCGTCCATCTCCTCGGTGGTCTTGCGGTCCAGGCCACGCACCAGGGCATCCACCTTCTGCCCGGAAAAATGGTCCTGGGAGTCGAACGTCTTCAGCGCTGCCTTGTACTGTTCGAGCATCCGCGCGTGTTCGTCGAGCAGGCTGTTCACCCGCTGGATGTTTTCCGGGTTCTCTATTATGGAGAGCAGATCCTTCAGTTCCGCCTGGGTGGCGGCGCCATCCTTGTCGAAAGACTTCAGGTGTTTGTCGAACGCCTTTGGATCGCCGCCGCGCAGCAGGATATTTTTCCATTCCTGCACCTGCGTCTTGAAATGCACCTGGGCGCTGCGGGCGGTGTCCACGCGCTTGATCGATAACTTGCCGATCCGCGTCGCCTCCTGGAACTGGCCGCTGAACTCGGTGAACGAATAGAAGTTGAGCAGGGCCATACTCGCCATGGCCAGCAGCATCATGCCGCCCAGAAACGCCATTTGAGTCTTCACGGAAAAATGCGCCAGCCCAGAGAGCTTCTCCGCGGCGGCGTCCCCGCGCCCGTGGCTTGGGTTTTCAACATTGGTGTTCAATCCATTCCCCTTGAGTTGCGGATCATCGCTGCCGGCCCATGACCCGAGTCGCACAGGCCAGAATTTCAACACAATACGCCATGTCCGCCGGATCGTCTCTTCCACTGTGGGCCTGGACTTGGCTGCCTGTTTCCGAGGAGGAACGAGCCTCGCGGGGGGGGCAGGAGCGATCATCGGGCGCATTGAGAACCGAGGCGAGAGGCGTCGAAGACAAATATGACGGGTGACAATAACAGACTTGGAGGGCGGAAATAATTGATGTTCGTCAAGTGCCGATCGACGACGATCAAATATTGTATGAGCCCTACGGAAGACGGGTGCTCGGTCTCGGTTAGATGCCGCTGACGGGAGTCAGTGATAACAGGGAGGGACTATGATCCCGCAAGAGAGTGTGCTGCGCTTACCGCTCAGGTTTTGGCTGACGGTGGCCGCGATCATGGCGCTGGTGGCTGCCTTTGGCGTCTATGTATACGCTGAAAAGCAGATTGACCGCGCCAACGACCTGCGCTACGCGTCTTATCGGCTGGCGGATCAAATGCGGCAGTCCTCTGATGATCTAACCCTGATGGCCAGAGTCTTTGTAGTGACGGGCGATTCCCGCTACAAAAAGTATTATCAGGACATACTGGACATCCGTGACGGCAAGAAGCCACGGCCCGACGGATACATGCAGGCCTATTGGGATCTGGTGCTGGCAGACGAGATTGCGCCGCCGTCAGGCAGCGGACAGGCGATCGCCCTGCTGGAGCTGATGCGCCAGGCAGGATTCACTATGGACGAATTGCAGCGGTTGGAGGTAGCCAAGGATAACTCCGACGCTTTGACGGCCATCGAATTAGAGGCTATGAAGCTGGTTGAGCGCGCCGGTTCGGCTGCGGCAGCCAACCGGGCCGAGGCGCAGCGGATGATGCATGGCGCCGATTACCATCGAGCCAAGGCGGCCATCATGCGGCCGATCAACGAGTTTTACGATCTGATGGACAAACGCACCGCCGCTAGCGTTCGCTTCGCGGAGACCACGGCCACTGCGTATCGGTACATATTCATCCTGCTTGCACTGCTAGCAGTGTTCATGCTCTGGCGAACGTATGCGGCCTTCCGTACGACGCTGGGCGGATCAGCAGAGGAAGTTCACGCGCACATACTCAGACTTGGAAAGGGAGACTTCTCTAGCGAAATTGACATCGCTCCCGCCATGGAGGGCAGCGTGCTTGCGGATTTGGCTTCCATGCAGATCCGGCTCAAGGCCATCGAGAGCGAACGCAAGCGATCTGAGGAACAACTGCGCATCGCCGCCACCGCCTTCGAGTCGCTGGAGGGCATGGTGGTCACTGATACACGAGGGGTGATCCTGCGCGTTAATCAGGCCTTCACCGAGATATCCGGCTATGCCGCCGAAGAACTCGTGGGCCGGAATCCCCGTCTGTTGAAATCGGGTCGTCACAGCGCGGCCTTTTATCGCGAGATGTGGGAGACCATCACGCGCGAGGGCGGATGGCAGGGAGAAATCTGGGACCGGCGCAAGAATGGCCAAGAGTACCCCAAATGGCTGACCATCTCCGCCGTGAAGAATGCCGATGGGCTGGTTACCCATTACGTCGGTGCGCACTACGACATTACCGAACGCAAGAAGGCAGAGGAGAGAATCAATGAGTTGGCCTACTTTGACCAATTGACGGGCCTGCCCAACCGCACCCTCCTGCTGGATCGCTTGCATCAGGCTATCGCCGCCAGTTCGCGCAGCGGCGGTTATGGTGCGTTGCTGTTTATCGATCTGGATAATTTCAAGACGCTCAACGACACCCTGGGCCATGACATGGGCGACCTGCTGCTGAAACAGGTGGCAGGGCGCCTTAGCGCCAGCGTTCGTGAGGAAGACACGGTGGCGAGGCTGGGTGGGGATGAATTCGTGGTGTTGCTGGCAAGCTTGAGTACGCTGGAGACAGGTGCAGCCACCCAAGCTGAAGTCGTTGGCGAAAAGATCCTCTCCGTGCTCAGTCAAACTTACCAACTCAACGATGTGGGCTTCCACAGCACATCAAGCATCGGTGTTACCTTGTTCATCGGCCATGCCGCTACCGTCGATGAAGTGATGAAGCAGGCGGATCTCGCCATGTACAAGTCAAAGGAAGAGGGGCGCAACGCACTGTGTTTCTTTGATCCCCACATGGAGACCGTGGTGATGGAGCGGGCCATGCTGGAAAGGGATCTGCGTCAGGCTATTCAGGAGAAGCAGTTCTTGCTCCACTACCAAGCTCAGGTAGAGGGCGAAGGGCGGTTGACCGGAGCCGAAGTCCTGGTGCGCTGGCGGCATCCGCAACGCGGCATGGCGTCGCCAGCCGAGTTCATCCCCTTGGCCGAGGAAACCGGCCTGATCCTGCCGCTGGGCCAGTGGGTGCTGGAAACCGCTTGCGCTCAACTGGCCGCATGGGCCGCCCGACCTGAGATGGCGCATCTCACGGTTGCGGTGAATGTCAGCGCTCATCAGTTCCGCCAGGACGACTTTGTTGATCGGGTGCTGGCGGCACTCAGAAAAACCGGTGCGAATTCACGGCGACTCAAGCTGGAACTGACCGAAAGCCTGCTGGTAGACAATGTACAAGAAATTATCGAAAAGATGCATGCACTAAAAGCCAAAGGCGTGGGATTTTCACTTGACGATTTTGGCACCGGATATTCTTCGCTCTCTTACCTCAAGCTAATGCCGCTGGACCAGTTGAAGATTGACCAATCCTTTGTGCGGGACGTACTCAGCGACCCCAATGATGCCTCTATTGCCAAGACCGTCATTGCGTTAGCCCAAGGCCTTGGCTTAGGCGTAATCGCCGAGGGCGTGGAAACGGCGGAGCAGCGAGACTATCTGGCGAGTTGCGGCTGCCATGCCTATCAGGGCTATTTCTTCAGCCGGCCGTTACCTATAGAGGACTTCGAGCCGTTTGCGCGGCGGACTTGACCGGTTGCACCGCGATCGCCACGCCGGTGGCGGCCAGGGCCATGCCGGCGATGGCCAGCGGGCCCAGACGCTCGCCGAAGACCAGGAAGGTGAGCAGCGCCGTCATCGGCGGCACCAGGTAGAACAGGGTGGATACGTGCGTCGCGGCGCCGCGACGGATCAGCAGATGGAGCAGGGAAATGGCGCCGAGCGAGAGCACGAATATCAGCCAGGCCAGGGCGAAAATAAATTCGCCGCTCCAGATGATTGCCATGGTTTCGCTGGCCAGGGCGAAAGGGGCGAGCACCAGGCTGGCGGCGACGAACTGGATCACCGAGCCGCTCCAAATGTCCAGTTCGGCGCAGTGGCGTTTCTGGTAGACCGTCCCGAGCGTGATGCTGAGCAGGGCCAGGATGGCGAAGCCGAGGCCGGCGCCGCTGGCGCCGGCCAGCCCGAGCTTGTTGAACACCACCAGCACGACGCCGGCGAAGCCGAGCACCAGGCCGAGCCACTGCCTGCGTCCCAGCCGCTCGCCGAGCATGCGGGCGCTGATGACAGCGGTGAGCAGCGGCTGGATGCCGACGATGACGGCGACAATGCCGGCCGGCATGCCGCGGTGGATGGCGACGAAGACGCCGGAGAGATAGCCGGCGTGGATCAGGGCGCCGGCCACCGCGATGTGGCCCCAGCGCGCCGGGGTGTGCGGCCAGGGGCGGCGCAGCAGCAGCGCCATGGCCAGCAGCAGGACGATGACGCAGGCGAAGCGGAGCAGCAGAAAGGTGAGCGGTTCGACGTAGGGCAGTCCGAACTTGGCGCCGATAAAGCCGCTGCTCCAGAGCAGGACGAAGAGGCCGGGGCTGATCGCCAGCCAGAGTTTTTCGCGGGATGAGGCGTTCATTCTTTACGGGTCTCAGTGCAGCCTGATGCCCACCCATTTTTCCAGTTGCGCCAGATCATCGAGTTGCGCCGCGCTGGCGGCGCTGTGCACCACGCTGCCGCGCTCCAGCACCAGGCAGCGGTCGGTCAGGCGCAGCGCCTGCTCGACGTGCTGTTCGACCAGCAGCAGCGCCTGTCCTTCGTCGCGGGCCATTTGCGCGATGGCGGCGCAGAGCTGCTCGACGATTACCGGCGCCAAGCCTTCGAGCGGCTCGTCGAGCAGCAACAGTTTGGGGTTGAGCATCAGGGCGCGGCCGATCGCCAGCATCTGCTGTTCGCCGCCGGACAATTCGTTGCCCCAGTTCTTGCGCCTCTCCTGCAAGGCCGGGAAGAGTGACAACACGCGGGCGAGATTCCACGGTCCCGGCAGGGCGGTCACGGTGAGGTTCTCCTCGACGCTGAGCGAGGCGAAGATCTCCCGCTCCTGCGGCACCCAGCCCAGGCCGAGGTTGCAGCGCCGATGCGCGGCCACGGCCACCAGGTCGGCGCCGCGCCAACGTATGCTGCCGCGGTGCACTCGCGTGTGCCCCATCAGGGTCGCCAGCAGGGTGCTCTTGCCGACGCCGTTGCGGCCGAGCAGGGCGACGCTCTCGCTTTCGGCCATGGCGAAGCTGCAGGCATCGAGCACCGTGGCCTCGCCGTAGCCGGCGTAGACCTGCTCCAGGGCGAGCAATTCAGCCATGATGTTTGCCCAGGTAGACTTCCTGCACCCGCTCATCGGCGGCGATTTCCGCCGGCGTGCCGGAGATCAGCTCGGCGCCGCTGACCAGGACGGTGATGCGCTCGGCGAAGCGGAACACCAGGGACATGTCGTGTTCGATGAGCAGGATGCTGATGTCGCGGGGCATCTCGGCCAGCACGGCGAGCATTTCGTCGCTCTCGCCTTCGGGAACGCCGGCCGCCGGCTCGTCGAGCAGCAGCACCTGCGGCTTCACCGCCAAGGCCAGCGCCACTTCGAGCAGCCGCTGCTTGCCGTAGGCCAGCTCGTGCGTGGCGCGCATGCAGACGTCGGCGAGGCTGAGGCGCTGGAGCAGTTGATGGGCCTCGTCGATTTCCGCACGCCGCCGCGTCAGCGGGAACAGGCGCTTGTCGAGCAGGCTCAAGTGATCGCGCTGGCGCTCGCAGATGGCCGCCGTCACCGCCTCCAGCGGGGTGAGGTTGGGGAACAGCGAATTGATCTGGAAGGTCCGCGCCAGGCCGCGGTGCACCCGCTGCTCGGGGGGCAGGCGCGAGATGTCCTGGCCATTGAGCCAGATCGAGCCGCTCGACTGGCGCAGGACACCGGTGAGTTGGTTGATCAGGGTCGTCTTGCCGGCGCCGTTGGGGCCGATCAGGGCGTGGCGGGCACCGGCCTCCAGGCTCAAGTTGACGTTTTGCGTTACCGTCAGGCCGCCGAAGGACTTGCACAGGTCCTGGGTTCTCAGGATCGCCGTCACGGGTTCTTCCCCGCGTCCGCCCGGCGCCGGGCAAACCGCGCCAGCCCGCCGATGATGCCGCCGCGCAGGTAGCGGGTGGCGACGATGAGCAGTATGCCCAGCCAGAACAACCAGTATTCGGCGTTGATGGAAGACAGCCAGTTCTGCGCCAGGAGGAAGGCGGCGGCGCCGACGAAGCCGCCGTAGAGGGTTGCCGTGCCGCCGACGAGCAGCATGATGAGCAGGTCGGCGGAACGCTGGAAGCCGAAGGCGTCGATGGCGACGAACTGCGTGGTCTGCGTCAGCAGCGCCCCGGCGATGCCGGCGATCACCGCGGCGAAAGTGTAGATGTTGGTCAGGCGGGCGCGGATGGGGATGCCGATGGCGATGGCGCGCTGCGGGTTGTCGCGTATGCTGCGCAGCGACAGGCCGTAGGGCGCCAGCATCAGAGCGCGGGCGACGGCGAACAAGCCGAAGCAGACCAACAGCACGTAGAGGTAGGCGGTCTTGCCGTAGAGATCGAACTCGAACAGGCCGAGCAGGCGGCCGACGGCGATGCCCTGCAGGCCGTCGACGCCGCCGGTGATGTCGGTCAGGCGATTGGCCAGCTCGAACAGCAGCAGGCCTATCCCTAAGGTGATCATCAGGCGCGACAAGTCGCGCCCGCGCAGCACCAGGAAGCTGGTGAGGAAGCCGAAGATGCCGGCGACGACGCCGGAGAGCAGCAGGCCGATGAGCGGTTCGGTGATGCCGTATTTGGTCAGCAGGCCGGCGCTGTAGGCGCCGAGACCGAAGAAAGCGGCGTGGCCCAGGGTGACGATGCCGGCGTAGCCGAGGATCAGGTCCAGCGACAGGGCGAAGAGGCCGGTGATGAGGATTTGCGAAGCGAACATCAGGTGCTTGGGCAGAAGGAAATAGACAGCCAGCCAGGCGAGCCAGAAGGCGATCTCGGCGCGGCTCCAGCGCTCGCGCCGCGCCAACTGTGCGATGTGCGGGGGAATCATATCTCTTTCTTGCGCCCCATCAGCCCGTGCGGTGCGACCAGCAACAGGACGATCATCACCCCGTAGATGATGAAGGCGCCGGTCTCCGGTATGTAGTACTTGCCGGCGGTGTCGGCGACGCCGAGCAGCAGCGCGGCGAACAGCGTGCCGAGGATGGAGCCGGGGCCGCCGACGACGACGATGAGCAGGAAGTACACCAGATATTTGAGCGGGAAGTGCGGATCGAGGCTGAGCACATCGACGCCCAGCGCGCCGCCCAGGCCGGCCAGCCCGCTACCCACGGCGAAGGTGATCTGAAAGACGCGCTCGACGTGGATACCCATCGCCGCCGCGGTGCGCTGCCGCTCCACCGAGGCGCGCACGCGGGCGCCGAAACGCGTGCGTTCGAGGCCGAACACCAGGCCGAGGGTGATGGCCGCGCCCACCGCCATGAGGAACAGGCGGTAGCGCGAGAGGTCCACCCCGCCCAGGTTGAACTGACCCTGCAGCCACTCGGGAATATTGACCGGCTGCTGACCCGGGCCCCAGATGTAGGTGGCGCCGGCAATCGCCACGAAGATGATGCCGACCGTGAGTAGCACCTGGTCGAGGTGGCTGCTCTTGTACAGGGGACGGTAGAGGCTGCGTTCCAGGACCAGGCTGGCGGCGGCGACGGCGCAGAAGATCAGCGGCAGGGCGGCGAGAAAAGGCAGGCCGGCGCGGCTCATGAGCACCACCAGCAGGTAGCCGCCGGCCATGGCGAAGACGCCATGGCCGAGATTGATGAAGCCCATCAGGCCCAGGGTCACCGACAGCCCGACCGAAATCAGGAAGAGCAGGGTACCGTAGGCCAGGCCGTCGAAGAGCAGGCCGAGGAAGCTGAGCATCGCCAGCTTGCGCTACTGCTTGCCCGGGTCCTTGACGTTCTTGACCGAGTCGAACTCGATGTTGAACACCCTGCCGTTGCGCTCCTCGGCGCGCCGGTAGTAGACGGTCTGCACGATGTCGCGCGTCTCCGGGTCGATCATGATCGGCCCGCGCGGGCTCTCGAAGGCCAGGCCCTTCATGGCCGCCAGCAGCTTGTCGCCGTCGGTGTCGCCATTGGTCTTCTTCAGCGCCGCGTAGATGCCGGCCATGCCGTCGTAGCCGCCCACCGACATGAAGTTGGGCCGCTTCTTGGTGCCGTAGGCCGCGGCGTAGGCGGCGACGTATTCCTTGTTCAGGGCCGAGTCGTGCGCCATCGAGTAGTGGCCGGAGGTGACGACGCCGAGCACCGAAGTGCCGAGCACGTCCATCAGGTCATCGTCGGCGAAGTCCACCGTGGCCAGCAGCTTGATGCCGGCCTTGTCCAGACCGCGTTCCTTGTAGGCCTTGAGGAAGGACACGGTGGCGCTGCCCGGCGGCAGGAAGAGGAACACCGCCTCCGGCGCCGCGTCCTTGATGCGCTGCATGTAGGAAGAGAAGTCGAGGTTGGTGACGGGCACGCGCACGCTGCCGACGAGCTGGCTGCCGGCCGCTTCAAAGGCCTTCTTGAAGGCCACCTCGGCGTCGATGCCGGGGCCGTAGTCGGCGACCAGGGTGTACATCTTCTTGACGCCGCTCTTGGCGGCGTAGGTGGCCATGGGCGCCGAGATCTGCGGCAGGGTGTGCGAGAAGCGGACGATGTAGGGCGACTTGGTGGTGATGACCGAGGTGGCGGCATTCATGATCACCATGGCCTTCTTGGCCTGGGTGGCCAGGGGTGCCACGGCCATGGCGCTGGGTGTCAGACCGAAGCCGGCGAGGATGTCCACCTTGTCCTGCACCAGGAAGTCGCTGGCCAGTCGTTTCGACAGTTCCGGCGCGATGCCGGTATCGTCGCGGATGGTGACCACGATCTTGCGTCCGGCGACGCTGTCGCCGTGCTGCTTCATGTACAGCTTCAAGCCGTTGCCGATCTGCTCGCCGTAGTCGGCGTAGGGACCGGTGAGCGGCAGGATGACGCCGATCTTGATCGGTTCCTGGGCCTGTGCGGCGGGCAGCGCCAGGAACAGCGCGCCCAGCGCGGAACTGAGCAGGGCGAGCGACAGTTGCCGGAATGTGTTCATCTTGTCTTGTCTCCTATGGGTATGACGGCCTCTGCGCAGCGGGCGGAGCAGGACCGCCAAACCACTCTACCCCCAGCCACTGCCGCTGCGCTGAATGACCGTTCATTCATAAAGTAGCACGGCCGATAGGCGATTGCAAGCGCGGCGCCGGTGTATCCTGATCGCCGCGGCCGACGCTGCTGAAAACGCGGCTCTGGAGGCGAAGGAGGAACGATGGATAGCGGTTTGTTTGACCAGTTTAGGCGCTGGTACGAAGAGCGCCACGATTACGCCCGTGCCTGGAAAGCGCGCACCGGCGGCCGGGTCGCGGCGACCATGTGCACCTACACGCCGGAGGAGGTGCTCATGGCCGCCGGCATGCTGCCGGTGCGCGTGCTCGGCGCCCACGAGCCGCAGAACGTCACCGAGCCGCATCTGTTCGGCATGTTCTGCCCCTTCTGCCGCGACACCCTGGCCCAGGGCCTGCTCGGCCGCTACGACTACTGCGATGGCGTCACCCTGACCCAGTCCTGCATCCAGTACCGGCAGAGCTTCCACGCCTGGCGCGAGCACGTGCCGAACCTGTGGAACTACTACCTGCCCATGCCCAACGAGGTGCAGTCGCGCCACGCGCGCCTGCTGCACTACTCGGAAGTGAAGAAGTTCCGCAAGTTCATGGAGGGCGTCATCGCCAAGCCGATCAGCGACGAGGCGCTCGCGGCCGCCATCGCCGTGATCAACGACAACCGCCGCCTGCTGCGCGAGTTGTTTGAATACCGCAAGGAGACCAATCCGCGCGTCACCGGCGTCGAGGCGCTGTACGCCTCGA
>Ga0172380_10004994_pt1 | contig 16507 bp, 12 predicted proteins | sample Leawe162metaG_FD_119747 | JGI IMG/M metagenome (GOLD analysis project Ga0172380, IMG submission 119747) | Leachate microbial communities from a municipal landfill in Southern Ontario, Canada - Leachate well 162 metaG | ecosystem: Engineered > Solid waste > Landfill > Unclassified | place...
CGAAGCCTGACGGATGAGGGGTCGAGGACTGGCGCCGCTTCGGACGGTCCGTCAGCCTCCCCGATCCGTCCGCGAGACCCCTCATCCGGCCGCTGCGCGGCCACCTTCTCCCGCAAGGGGAGAAGGGTGATCAAGGCGCGGCCACCACCAACTCCCGCACCCCCGCCCCCAGCGCCTGGGTCAGGCCGCGCGCCAGCCGGAGCCGCTTCACGGTCTCCCCGACGAGGCGCCGCATGCCACGGGGTCAGCCTATCCCACGCTCGCCACCAGTTCCGTCGCTTTCACGCCGAGCACCCGCGCCAGGTGGAAGACCGTCGAGACGCGTGGGTTTCGTTCACCGCGTTCCAGCATGCCGATATAGTTGCGATGCAGGCCCGCGCGCTCGGCCAGTTCTTCCTGGCTGATGCTCAGCGCCTTCCGGCAGCGGCGGATTTCGCGCCCCAGGGCAACCAGGTCTTCATGCTCGGCCACGCCGGACCGTTGCCTTGACCGCGCAAACTCACTACACACTGCAGGTGGGTATTCTCGGACAGCTGGAGATCACCGCAACAATGGCGCGAGCCGCCGCACCCCATCCCGTCGATCGCCACGTCGGTCAGCGCATCCGGCAGCGGCGGCGGGCGCTCGGGCTGAGCCAGGGGACGCTGGCCGCGCGGCTGGGGATCAGTTTCCAGCAGGTGCAGAAGTATGAGCGGGGGACCAACCGGGTCAGCGCCTCGATGCTGCTCGCGACGGCGCGGGCGCTGCACGCGCCGGTGGCGGCCTTCTTCGACGGGCTGGAAACGACGGGCGACGGGGACGACGGCGGCCTGCGCGACCTGGTCGGCGAGATGCTGGCGACGCCCGGCGGCGGTGAGTTGGCCCAGGCCTGGCTGGCCATCGGCCGCCCCGCCCTGCGCGCCCGGGTGGTCGGGCTGGTGCGGGCCATTGCCGCGCCATGACCCGCTGGAGCCGCCTGCTGCTGCTGACGCCCCTGCCCCTGGTCGTCGCGGCCGCCGCGGCCGGGGCGCTGCTTGAGCTGCCGCCCCGCGCGGCGATGGCGCTATGGCTGGCGGTCGCGGCGCTGTCGGCGGGACTGGTGGCGCTGGGCCGGCGGCTGATGCGGTGAGGTGGCGGAGCGGCGCCGCCCCCCTCGCCACCCCTTCCTCTCCCCGAGGGAGAGGTGGCCCGGCAGCGCCGGGTCGGAGAGGGAGGAACCGCTGGTGGGCGAGATGAGCGGCTGATCCGCCGACACCGGCGCTTCCCTCTCCACCACGCTCCGCGTGGTCCCCCTCTCCCTCCGGGAGAGGAAGGGCTACTGCTTCCCCTTCAGCAGCGCCACGATGGCCATCGCGTGCCCATGCCCCAGGGCGAAGTCGTCCTTGAGCCACTGGACGATCTGGCCGGCCTTGACGCCGGGGCGCAGGCCGGCGGCGTCGGCGAAGCCCCTGTCGGCGGCCATGGCCCGGAAGTCGGCGGGGGTCTTGCCGGTCTTGGCCTGGATGTTGTCGAGGTAGGCCTGAAAGCTCATGGCGCCATCATCGCCGGTCGGGGCGGGGGGTCAAGGGCGTCATTCCTCCCCACGCAGTGGGGAGGGGGACCGCCGGGACGGCGGTGGAGGGGCGGCGCCGGGTTGGCCGGAGAAGCCTGAATTCAGGATGGGGCCGCTGACGTTCGCGCCGGCCCCTCCACCAGCCTCCGGCTGGTCCCCCTCCCCGCTTCGCGGAGAGGATCGGCGCGGCTGCGAATAAAGACTCCCGCGACGTATAAACCCGCGACATCGCACGACATTTACGGGACTCTCCGACCGAAACCACGGCCGCGAACTCCCCGCCCCCGCGGCCGGCCGCATAATGCCCGGCATGAAAGCCCATCCGACCAGCACCTATGTCACCGCCTCCCGCCGCACCTGGGAGATGATCCGGGCGGCCTATCTGTCGGGGCTGTCGGCGCCGACGGTGGCGGCGCGGTTCGGGGTGTCGGTGTCCGGCCTGCGCAAGCGGGCGCAGCGGGAGGGCTGGACCAAGCGCAACCAGGCCGACTGGCGCGGCGGGGCGCCCGTCGGCCCGCCGTCGCCCTGGACCGAACCGGCCGCCGCCCCATCGACGCCAGCGCCCGTTCCCATCCCCGAGACCGGCGACCTGCCGCCCGATCTGGCCGGCCTGCACGCCATCGCCGCGCCACCCGCGCCGCTCGACGCCGCCAGCGTGGCGCGTAAGGCGCTGTCGCTGGCCATGCGGGCCCTGACGCGCGGCCACAGCGCCGACGCCCTGCGCCTGGCCCGCGCGGCCGGCCTGATCGCCAAACTCGACGAGACGGTGCCGCAACAGTGGGAGATCGACGACGCCGACGAGGTCCAGTCGAGACATTCGGCCCTGCAGGACCTGGCCTTCAACATCGCCGGCGAGCTGGCCGAGGCGCTGATGGCCGGCAAGGGCGAGATGCTGCCCGCCTACCTCGAGCGCGCCCGCCAGTGGCGCCGCAACCTCGGCCTTGCGGAGGACTATGTGAGCCCCGGTTCCTGGTCGGCGCCGGAGAGGGAGGAGGAGTCGTGACCGGATTGCGTGGTTCGACACGCGCTCTTCGAGCGCTGCTCACCATGGAATTCGGTGACAGTTTACGAATTGCCGCCCGCGAGGCCGCCAGCGTCGGCGCGACCCCAATTCGTAAACTGTCACCGAATTCACCGAATTCACCGGCGATTGACTTCCCTTACGACCATACCTCACCTTCGAATCCGGACAGCGGCGGCAAGACCGCGTTCGACAGGGAGGATGCTGGATGACGCAGGCCGGGGCGCCGTCGGGGGCGAACGTGGGCGAGGCGGTGATCGCGCCGCCGGGACTGGGCCCGCGCCCGAAGGTCGGGGTGCCGACCAAGCTGCTGTACGGCTTCGGCTCGGTGGCCTTCGGCGTCAAGGACAACGGCTTCCGCGTCTTCCTGGTGTTCTACTACAACCAGGTGGTCGGCCTGCCGGTGATGTGGGTCACCGTGGCCCTGGCCATCGCGCTGGCCGTCGACAGCTTCGTCGATCCGGTGGTCGGCCAGATGAGCGACTACTGGAAGTCGAAGTGGGGCCGGCGCCACCCGTTCCTCTACGCCTCGGCGATCCCGGCGGCGCTGTCGTTCCTGCTGCTGTGGAACCCGCCGTTCGGCATGAGCCAGCCCTGGCAGCTGGCCTGGCTGGTCGGCACGGCGATCATCGTGCGCACCTTCATCACCTGTTTCGAGATCCCGTCCTCGGCCATGACCGCCGAGCTGACCGAGGATTACGACGAGCGGACCAAGATCATCGGCTATCGCGTGCTGATGGCCTGGTGGGGCGGGCTGACGCTGAACGTGTTCGCCCTGCTGGTGCTGATGCGGCCGACCGAGGGGTTCAAGGACGGCCGGCTCAACCCCGACAGCTACGGCCCCTACGGCTGGATCGCCGCGGGGCTGATCTTCACCTCGATCATGCTGTCGGCCATCGGCACCCACCGCTTCATCCCCTGGATGCCCAAGGGGCCGACCACCCGGCCGCCCGGCCTGATCCAGCTGTTCAAACAGATGGCCGGCACGCTGAAGAACAAGGCCTTCCTGACCGTCGCCGGGGCGGCCCTGTTCGCGGCCGCGGCCGAGGGGGTCGGCTTTTCGATCTACATCTATCTGGTGACCTACTTCTGGAAGCTGACGGCGATGCAGATGGGCATCCTGATCACCGACGCCTATTTCGGCTCGCTGGTGGCCTTCTTCTTCGCCCCGTTCATCTCCAAGGGCCGCAACAAGAAGGGCGCGGCGATGGTCACCCTGGTCCTGACCGTGCTGCTGTCGGCCCTGCCGATCCTGCTGCGGCTGGGCGGACTGTTCCCGCCCGAGGGCTCGCCCTGGGTGATCCCGGCCCTCTACGGCATCGCCATCGTGCGCGGCGCCCTGGGCATCACCTGCTCGATCCTGATCGTGGCGATGATCGCCGACGTGGTCGAGGACAGCCAGGTGCAGACCGGCCGCCGCTCGGAGGGATTGTTCTTCGCCGCCGTCAGCTTCATCAGCAAGTCGGTCTCGGGCGTGGGGGCGATCATCACCGGCCTGATCCTGACCCTGATCCACTTCCCGGTCGGCCAGCCGGCCAGCCAGGTGCCGCGGGCGACGATCAACGCCCTGGGCCTGGCCTATATCCCGACGCTGTTCCTGCTCTACGGCGCGGCGCTGTTCTGCCTGAGCTTCTACCGCATCACGCGCGAGAGCCATGCGGCGAACCTGGCGACCATCGCCGCCATGGCCAGGGCCGAAGAGGAGGCTATGCCGCCGCCTCTGTGAGGGCGGCGTACACCAGGGTGCGCAGCTCGCGCCGGACCGGATACGCCGACGAGGGCAGGAGCTGGGTCAGGAACACCACGGCCAGGTCCTCGACCGGATCGACCCAGAAGAAGGTGCTGGCCGCCCCGCCCCAGAAGAAGTCGCCCCTGCTGCCGGCCAGCATGGTCGCCGCCGGGTCGATGGTCACCCCGAAGCCCAGGCCGAAGCCGACGCCAGCGTATGTCGCCTCGCTGAACAGCGACTTGGACATCTGCGTCAGATCGCGGTTGCCGGGCAGGTGGTTGGAGGCCATCAGCTGGATGGTCTTGGGGCCCAGCAACCGCTGGCCGTCCAGCTCCCCGCCGTTCAGCAGCATGCGGGCGAACCGCATGTAGTCGGCCGCCGTGCTGACCAGCCCACCGCCGCCGGAGGGGAACCGCGTCTCGGTCAGGTAGGGGCTTTTCGCCGGATCGTCCTGCAGCTTGGGCGCACCGGCGCTGACCGCCTTGGAGCCCAGCACCCCGGCGGCGTAGCAGGCCGTCAGCCGGTGGGCCTTGTCGGACGGCACGGTGAAACTGGTGTCGATCATGCCCAGCGGCTCGAAGATCCGCTCCCGCAGGAACCGCTCGAACGGAACCCCGCTGATCTTGCCCACGAGGTAGCCCAGCACGTCGGTGCTGACCGAGTAGTTCCAGGCGTCGCCGGGCGAGAACTGCAGCGGGATGGTCGCCAGCTTGGCGATGAACTCGTCCAGGGTCCCGTGGCGCAGGTCCTCGGCCACCTTCAGCTTGCGATAGGCGGCGTCGATGTTGCCCTGCATCTGGAAGCCGTAGGTCAGGCCGCTGGTGTGGCGCAGCAGGTCGATGATCAGCATCGGCCGGGCCGGCGGCGTGGTCGCCCAGCCCGCGTCCGTGCCCGCGGCGAACACGCCCAGGTCGGCCCATTCCGGGATGTATTTGGCCACCGGCTCATCGAGCGCGACCAGCCCCTCCTCGACCAGCATCATGAAGGCGACCGAGGTGACCGGCTTGGTCATCGAGTAGATGCGAAACAGGTAATCGTCCGCCAGCGGCGTTCCCCGCTCGCGATCGGCCAGCCCCAGCGTCGTGTCATAGGCCAGCTTGCCACGCCGCCAGACCTGGACCTGGGCGCAGGGCAGTTTGCCGGACTGGATATAGCGCTCGTCGAGAAACGGCGCGATCCGGGCCAGTCGTTGCGATGAAAAGCCCAGGCTTTCGGGTTTGGTCACGGTCTCGTCTCCCTCGCGGCGCCACTCCTCCATTATCGAACCGCCGGTATGCCGCAACCCAAACTTTACCGAACCTGACGCAAGGTGAACCAACACAGGGGATGGAAATGGCCGGAACGAACGGGGCGAACGCCCCATCCGAGCTCGACATCGAGGCCGCGCGCTGGTTCTTCCAGAACTCGGTCGATATCTTCGTCCTGATCCGCGGCGGGATCATCTCGCGGATCAACCCGGCCTGGACCGAGCTGTCCGGCTGGTCGGTCGATGACACGGTCGGCCGCACCATCGAGGATTTCATCCATCCCGGCGACAGCCAGATCGTCCGCGATCTGGTCAACACCCTGATCGCCGACGGCAAGGCGCGGGCCGAGCATCGCCTGCTGAGCAAGGATGGCGCGGTCCTGTGGGTCCGCTCGCGGGTCAAGCGCGGCGGCGCCGACGCCACCATCGTCGTGCTGCAGGATGTCACGGCGGAACACCAGCGGGCGGCGGAGAGCGCCGACGCCGCCCGGACCAATGACCTGCTGCGCGAGGCGGCGGGCATCTACGTCTGGCGTTTCGACCCCGAAACCGGGCTCTACGATATCGACACCGATCTCTCGCGCGCCGGCGCTCGGGGCGCTTCGGGCAGCCGGACGATCACCGCCGACGAAATGTCCTCCGAAATCCATCCCGACGACCAGGGCCGGGTGGGCGAGGCCTTCTTCCACACCCTGGCCACGGGCGAGCCGCGGGTAGTCGAGTACCGCCACTTCCGCGCGGAGGACGGCGGCTGGGCCCGGCTGCGGGCGGCCTGGCGCGGACTGCGCCGGCGGGAGTCGGGAAAATGGGACGTGCTGGGCCTGACCCAGGACGTCAGCGAGGTCGCCGAGGCCCGCGACGCCGCCCTCGACGCCGCCGAGGCCAAGGCCCAGTTCCTGGCCAACATGAGCCACGAGATCCGCACGCCGATGAACGGCGTGCTGGGCGTCCTGCACCTGCTCAAGAGCGAGAACCTGTCGCCCGACGGCCGGCGGCTGCTCGAGGAGGCCGTCGGCTGCGGCCAGATGCTGGCCGAGCTGCTCAATGACGTGATCGACTTCTCCAAGATCGAGGCCGGCCGGCTGGAGCTCTCGCCCGAGCCGGTCGATCCGCGGTCGCTGATGGACAGCGTCGCGGGGCTGCTGCGCCCCCAGGCCGTGGCCCGCGGGCTGTGGCTGAACACCCATGCCGAGCCGGACCTGGGCTGGGCGTTGGTGGACCCGGTGCGGCTGCGCCAGGTCCTGTTCAACCTGATCGGCAACGCCGTGAAGTTCACCCTGACCGGCGGCGTCGATGCGCGCCTGAGCCGGGTCGAGCGGAACGGCGCGGATCGTCTGAGGTTCGATATCTCCGACACCGGCGTCGGCATCGCTCCGGAAGCCCAGAGCGACCTGTTCCAGCGCTTCCACCAGGCCGACGGCTCGACCACCCGGCGCTTCGGCGGCTCGGGCCTGGGTCTGGCCATCAGCCGGCGGCTGGCCGAGCTGATGGGCGGCGAGATCGGTTTCAGCAGCACTCCGGGCGAAGGCTCGACCTTCTGGATCGAGGTCGCCGCGCCGCGGGTCGATGCGCGGGCGGCCGAGGTCGATGAGGCCGAGGGGCTGCTCGACGGGCTGAGGGTCCTGATCGTCGAGGACAATCCCACCAACCGGCTGATCGCCACCCGCATGTTGCAGCAGCTGGGCGCGGTCGTGGAGACGGCCGACGACGGCCAGCAGGGGGTCGAGGCGGCGGCCCGGTCGGACTTCGACCTGATCTTCATGGACATCCAGATGCCGGTGATGGACGGGATGGAGGCGACGCGCCGCATTCGCGCGCTGCCCGAACCCGTTTGCGACACGCCGATCCTGGCCATGACCGCCAACGCCATGTCGCATCAGGCCGACTCCTACCTGGCGGCCGGCATGAACGGCATCGTCGCCAAGCCCCTGTCGCCGACGGCGCTGGTCGCCCAGATCGCGGCCATCGTGGCGCGTTCGGCGGAGGAAGCGGCGGCTTAAGGCATAGGGAGTAGGGAGTAGCGGAGGGTAGGCGCGGCGGCGGCGCGCACAGATCGGACTACTCCCTACGCTCCGAGCCACCCCTCATCCCCGCCCCCTTCCCCCCGCCGTACCGAATATTCTAGGCTGCCTGCAAGGAAGCTTCGAGGAACCCCCATGGCCTGGCCCGCTCGCGGCATCGCCGACCGCCACGCCATCCTGACGACCCCCGGCTCGCGCCTGAAACCTTGCCGCGCAACGCGAACGGCAAGATCATGAAATCTGAACCCAGTAACGCCTTCGAGGACACCGCTTGACCGCCCCAGCCGCCATGCCCGCGACCGCCGCCACGGCGCGCTACACGGCCAAGAAGGAAGCCATCCTGGGCGCCGCCACGACGATCCTGAATCGCCAGGGGGTCAAGGGCATGACCCTGGCCGACGTGGCGACGGAGGTCGGGCTGATCACCACCTCGGTGACCTACTACTACCGCCGCAAGGAGGACCTGGCGGCGGCCTGCTTCATGCGCGGCATCGACATCTTCAACGACCTGGCCGCGCAGGCCTCCGCCGTGACGGGCGCCCGCGCCCGGCTGGCCCGGTTCCTGGAGTTGTTCTTCGACCTGGCGCGGCGAATCCGGCTCAAGGAGACCTCGCCGATCGTCGCGTTCGGCGAGATGCGGGCGCTGAAGGAGCCCCTGCGCACCCAGGTGTCGGACGCGTTCAACGACCTGTTCCGCGATATCCGCGGTTTCTTCGACGATCCGGAATTCGCGGGCCTGGACCGGCGCGACGCCACCGCCCGCACCCACCTGCTACTGGAGCAGGCCTTCTGGACCGTGACCTGGCTGCGCCGCTACGACATCGAGGATTATCCGCGGCTGCGGGAGCGGATGTTCGACATCCTCTCCGGCGGGCTGGCCGTGGGCGCGCGGGCCTGGGCTCCACCGGCCCTGCCCGACCCCGCGACGGCCGAGGCGGGCGGCCACGATGTGTCCCGCGAGCCCTTCCTCGTCGCCGCCACCCGGCTGATCAACCGCAAGGGCTATCGCGGCGCGTCTGTGGAAGAGATCTCGGCCGAGCTGAACGTCACCAAGGGCAGCTTCTATCACCACAACGACGCCAAGGACGGTCTCGTTGCGGAGTGTTTCGAGCGCACGTTCGACGTCATGCGCGATATCCAGTTCGCCGCCCGCGACCTGAAGGTCGATAAGTGGAGCCGGCTGGCCGCGGCGAGCGCGGCGCTGGTCGAGTACCAGCTGTCGGAACACGGCCCCCTGCTGCGGGCCTCGGCCATGAGCGCCCTGCCGGCGGAACTGCGGCAGGAGGCCATGGAAGGCTACAGCCGCGTCTCCGACCGGTTCGCCGGGATGATCTCCGACGGCATCGCCGAGGGCTCGATCCGGCCGGTCGATCCGCTGGTGGCCGCCCATATGCTGAACTCGATGCTCAACGCCGCCGCCTCGCTCGGCCTCTGGGCGCCGGGGCTGAAGCGCGAAGAGGCCGCCGCCCTGTTCGCCCGGCCCCTGCTGCTGGGCGTCTTCACCCGTTAGGCGACCAGGGGCAGACTTTCCTGTCCCTTGGGACTGGAAAGTCTGCCCCTGGACGATCAAGGACAGACACCAGAGGTGTCTGCCCCAAAGAAAAAGGGGCGGCCGAAGCCGCCCCTGAAGTCATCCGTCCCGATCCGCCGTCTAGAACTTCTTGACGACGTTGAACTTGACCGTCCGTCCCAGCGCGCTGGCCGTGAACGGATCGTAGTTCAGGTCGAGACGCGCGAAGGGCGGATCCTCGTCGGTGATGTTGTCCACCGCGGCCGTGAAGGTGGTGTCCCAGGGCAGGAACACGCGATAGGCCAGATCGCCGGTGACGTTGGCGTCGATCTCCTTGCCCGGACCGGTGATGGCCGCGCGTTGGTCGGTATAGGCGTCCACGTACCGCACGGTCAGGCGCAGGTTGTGGTCGCCGTTGGTGTACTCGAAGTGCACATCGCCTTTTACCTGCGGAAGCGGATAGGCGGTGGTCTGGTAGTTTAGCGATCCGACCGCGTCGAAGGCCGGCGCCACGGTGACGCCCCCGATCGCGAGCGCCTCGGTCTCGTACTCGAAGGTGTAGGTCATGCTGGTCCCGACGGCGAAGGAGCCCCCCATCACGTCGTCGAACTTCCAGTCGGCCAGCAGGTCGAGGCCGGAGGTCTTCACCGCCGCGCCGTTGACCGTGTTGGTCCGCAGGCGCGAGATGTTGGTCGTGCTGCAGGCGCCGCCGAAGGTGAAGCGGGCCTCCAGGCCGGCATAGGCCGGGTCCCCGCAGTGACCGGTCGTGCCAAGGGCGGCCGGGAACATCGTGGCGACGATGTCACCCGAGGGTTCGGCCACGATCGGGTTGTCGAAGTCGAAGCGCCAATAGTCGAGCGACGCCTTGAACCCGCCGGCGTTGACGATCAGGCCCGCGCTGTAGGTGTTGGCCGTCTCCGGCTCGAGGTTCGGGTTGCCATAGATGTCGATGGCCCGGAACGACCCGGCGATGAACTGCAGGGAGGTGACGAAACCGCCGGCCAGGTTGGTCTGCGGCGGACCACGGAAGGTGGTGCCAGCCGACCCGCGCAGGGCCAGCCAGTCGGTCGCCTGCCAGCGCGCGGCGATCTTCGGGTTGAAGGTGGACCCCACCTCGCCGCCGTAATCCTCGTAACGCGCCGCCAGCTGGACGTTGAAGTCGTCCGTGAACGGTAGCTGCAGTTCGCCGAAGGTGGCGTAGACGTCGCCCTGAAGGTCGGACTCGAACCCGGCGCCCAGGAAGAAGAAGGCCCCGTTGCGCACCGTGCAGGCGGTCGAGCCGTTGAACGGCGTGTCGATGCACGGATTGACGTTGCCGTCGCTGATGTCGTTGTAGTCAGAGACGAAATACTCGCGGCGATACTGCACGCCGAGCGCCCAGGCCGGCTGGCCGCCACCCAGTTCCCAGTTGAACTTGCCGTTGATCAGGCCGTCGGCGACAAACAGGCGCTGGGTCTGTTTGGTGCTGAGCTTTCGGAAGAACCACCGGACCAGATCGACGTCGTTGGTCACGGCCGCGTTGAAGCCGGGATTGGTGGCGCCCGTGATCGAGTTGCTCTGAACCGCGTTGGAGAACGGGTTGAAATAGTAGCAGCCCAGCGCGTTGTTGCCGGCGTTGGTGGTGAAGTTGGCAGTCTCCGCGGCGGTACAGCCGCTCGAGTCGCTGGACAGGCTGCCATAGCCGCGCAGGGCCATCTCGAAGAACGGAACGACCGTGTCGTAGCCGGTGCGTTCGCCGGTTTCCTGCGAGTAGGTCAGGGCGACGTTCCAGCCGATGCCGTTGCCGAATTCGCCCGAAAGTTCGCCATTGATGCGAACCGCCTCGAATTCCCGCGACCCTTCCGAAGGTCCATTGTTGAACATCGGATTGCCGCCCATGGCGAACGGCCGGTAGAGCACGCCCGGGAAGAAGGCGCCGTTGGCGAAGGCTGGCAGCTGCCCGGGGTTGGCCGCCCGATAGGCCACGAACCCGGGGTTGGTGCTGGGCACCCAGTAACCGGCCAGGTTGGCCACCCGCGGCGCGGGGCTGGTCGCGCTGGTCGGCGCCTGCAGGGCCAGATAGGACGGCGATGTCTTCCATTCCGGCACATCGGTATGGGCGTAGAGCAGCTCGCCGTGGAAGGTCGTCGTGTCCGTGAGGTCGATGTTCGCTTCGCCGTAGAGCTGGAAGCGGTCCTCGATCTCGGTGATGTTGTCGTAGGGCGTGTAGTGGAAGCCGCAGCCGCCCGCCGTCGCCCGTCCGCCGAGGGGGGCGCAGCCGACATCCGTCTGCAGGCCCGCGGCCGGCGAATAGACGCCCGGCGCCGGACTGAAGGTCGGCAGGAAGGCCATGCCGCCGCCGCCGGTCCAGCCGCCCTGCGGGTTGCTGGCGAAGTCGAGATTGGCCCAGCCGCGCTCTATGATCGGAAGCTCCGAGCGGTGCTGGAAGCCGGCGGTCAGCAGGACGTTGGCGCTGTCGCCGACCCAGCCCCAGACGGCGCTGCCGGTATAGTCGCCGTCGGACCCATCGACGAGCTTGTAGCTGGCCGAGAGCTCCAGGCCCTCGAAGTTCTTGCGGGTGATGAAGTTGACCACCCCGGCGATGGCGTCTGAGCCATAGGTCGCCGCCGCGCCGTCCTTCAGCACCTCGACCCGACCGATGGCGGCCGAGGGAATGATGTTGGTATCGACGATGCCGGTGCCGACCTGGCCGAGCGGGTTGGGGGTGATCCGCCGGCCGTTCATCAGCACCAGGGTGCGCTGCGAGCCGAGGCCGCGCAGGTTGACCGAGCCCGATCCTTCAGAACCCTGGGCGCGGGCGTCGAACTGGTTGGTCTCGCCGAGAATCCCGCTGCTCACCGGCAAGGAGCGCAGCAACTCGACGGTCGAGGGCGAGCCCTGTTTCGACAGTTCCTCGGCGCCGATCACATCGACGGGCAGAGCCGCGTCTTCCGGCGTTCCGGCGATCAGCGAGCCCGTGATGATCACGGCCTCGACTTCGGTCGTTTCCTGCGCGAGCGCGGACGAGGCCGCTCCCCACGACAGTGCCATGGCGAGGACGGATCCTCCGGCCAGGTAGCCAATCTTTCGCATCTTACCCTCCCTGTTATCTCCGGTGCCGTCCCGTCTTGTTTGAATTCGAATGACGGTTACGGCGTTATCGTCGGTGTTACGGACCTCCTGAGGAGGCCGCGGACGCCGGCGCTTCAACCCCCCGCCGCGACGCGGTCGGACGATTCTGGTGAAGAAGATTGGAGGACGAGTCCGCGCAACGGGCGTCTGGCGCCCGACTCGCAGACTCGATCATGGTGCGCGCGAGGTGCGTCAACCAGTCCCCTCAAGGCTCATCGCGCCGACCGGACGTGAGGTTCAGAACTCGGGACGCGAACCTTGCCGCCAGCCAGCCAACATTCTTCGATGATGCGGTATGATCTGCCCGCGCGTCAACCGGACTCGCGTAACACCGTCCAACTATTGCGGCCCCGCAACACAAGGGGTTGCGGGCTCCGGAAAGCTCCGGACGCCGACGTCGGGGCGTGACCGATCGCCACGGGACTCAGAACAGCGTCGATGCGCCGGCGTCGGATGGTCCCACCGCCCGCCGGAACAGGTCGAACAGCTCCCGCCCGTAGCCGTCGCCGGCCCGGGGCGGCGGCGCGAGCGGCCGGCCCGCGAGCTCCGCCTCGATCTCCAGCACCCCGGCCTCGGCGTCGAGCCGGATCATGTCCCCGTCGCGGACCTTGGCCAGCGGACCGCCGGCGGCCGCCTCGGGCGTGACATGGATCGCCGCCGGAACCTTGCCCGAAGCGCCGGACATCCGGCCGTCGGTGACCAGGGCCACGCGATGCCCCCGGTCCTGCAGCACCGAGAGCACGGGGGACAGGCCATGCAGCTCGGGCATGCCGTTGGCCCGGGGGCCCTGGAACCGGACGACGGCGACGAAGTCGCGGTCCAGCTCGCCGCGCCGGAAGGCCTCCTGCAGCGCGGCCTGGCTCTCGAACACCACGGCCGGCGCGCGCACGGCGCGGTGCTCGGGCTTGACGGCGGAGACCTTTATCACCGCCCGGCCGAGGCCGCCGGCCAGCTGGCGGATGCCGCCCTCGGGCTCGAACGGGTCGTCGATCGGTCGCAGGATCGCCCGGTCGAGGCTTTCGGCCGCGCCGTCGCGCCAGACCAGCGCCTCGCCGTCCAGATGCGGCTCCTGGACATAGCGCCGCAGGCCCCGGCCGGCGACGGTTAGCACGTCGTCATGAACCAGACCCGCCTCCAGCAGCTGGCGCACCACGAACGCCATGCCGCCGGCGGCGTGGAACTGGTTCACGTCGGCCGAGCCGTTGGGATAGACCCGCGCCATCAGCGGCGTGGCCCGCGACAGGTCGTCGAAGTCCTCCAGCCGCAGCAGCACGCCCGCCGCCTGGGCCACGGCGACCAGATGCAGCACATGGTTGGTCGAGCCGCCCGTGGCCATCAGCCCGACCAGGCCGTTGACCACCGCCTTCTCGTCGACGACGTGGCCCGACGGGATCCAGTCGTTCGACCGGGGACCAATCGCCGCGCAGCGCCTGGCCGCCGCCCCGACCAGGGCGTCGCGCAGCGGCGTATCCGGATGGATGAAGGCCGAGCCCGGCAGGTGCAGGCCCATCATCTCCATCAGCATCTGGTTGGAGTTGGCCGTGCCATAGAAGGTGCAGGTGCCCGGGCCGTGGTAGCTGGCCTGTTCGGCCGCCAGCAGCACGTCGCGGCCGACCTTTCCCTCGGCGAACAGGGCCCGGACCCTGGCCTTCTCGGCGTTGGGCAGGCCGGACGGCATCGGCCCGGCCGGCACGAAGATCGCCGGCAGATGGCCAAAGCTCAGCGCCCCGATGGCCAGGCCCGGCACGATCTTGTCGCAGACGCCGAGGAACAGGCCGCCGTCGAACGCGTCGTGGCTCAGGGCGATGGCCGTCGCCATGGCGATCACGTCGCGGCTGAACAGGCTGAGCTCCATGCCCGGCCGGCCCTGGGTGACGCCGTCGCACATGGCCGGAACGCCGCCGGCGAACTGGGCCGTGGCGCCGACCGCGCGCGCCGCGGCCTTGATCAGGGCCGGATAGCGCTCCAGCGGCTGATGGGCGCTGAGCATGTCGTTGTAGGCCGAGACGATGGCGATGTTCGGCGCGTTGGGGTCGAGGGCCTTGAGCCGGTCGCCGGGCTCCGATGCGGCGAAGGCGTGCGCCCAGTTGGCGCAGCTGAGCTTGGCCCGCCCCGGATCGGCGCCGCGGGCCGCGTCGATCCGGGCGAGATAGGCGGCGCGCGTGGACCGGCTGCGCTCGATGATGCGGGCGGTGACTTCCAGAACGACGGGGTTCATGGGCGTCTCCATTGTGTCAGGGCGACCAGATCACGCGCACGGGCATGTCCGTCGCCCTGAACAACGCGTGGATCGGCAGGTCGTCCCGATCCTCGAGGATTCGGCGCTTGGCCTCGCCCCGGACCAGCACGATGGTCAGAAAGGCCTGTTTCAGCGCGTAGAGGGTCAGGCTGAGGCGCTCGATGGCCGGCGCCGGATCGCCGGCGGGAACGGCGATGACCAGGCTGCCGCCGAACGGGTCGAGCCCTTCCTCCAGCACCGGACTGCCCGGGAACAGCGAGGCGAAATGCCCGTCCTCGCCCATGCCCAGCAGCACCACGTCGGCGGGAAACAGATCCGCGAGCGCGGCTTCGGCCGCCTCGGCGGCGTCCTCGGCGGTCGGAGCGTCCGACCAGAGCGGCACGAACCGCGCGCAAGCCGCCTCGCCCACCATCAGCCGCTCGCGTAGCTGGCGCTCGTTGGAGTCGGGCGAGGTCGGCGGGACCCAGCGCTCGTCGGACAGGGTGACGCTGATCTGCTCCCAGGGCAGCGGCAGGGTCGACAGCAGGTCATAGACGGGGCCGGGAGACGAGCCGCCCGTGCCGACGAAGCTGGCGCGGTTGTTCTCGTCGAGGCCCGCCGCCAGCCAACTGGCGATCGCCTCGGCGGCCGCTAGCGCCGCCTCTTCGGCCGTCTCGCAGACCTCGATCTCCGGCCGGCTACTCATTCCACGACCGCCCGGAACGCTCGATCAGCGCGAACGCGCCGCCGGGGCCCCACGAACCGGCCGGATAGGGCCGGGGCGCCATGCCCGCCGCGGCCCAGGCGTCCGCCACGCCATCGACGAACCGCCAGGCCGCCTCCACCTCGTCGTTGCGCACGAACAGCGTCTGGTCGCCGCGCAGGGCGTCGAGCAGCAGCCGCTCATAGGCGATGCGCCGCCGCCCGCCCTCGCCGCCCAGCGCTCGCGCCAGGCTCAACGACAGGGGCAACGGCTGCAGCCGCATAGCCTCCTGGGTCAGGCCCGGGCGCTTGTTCATGATGGTCAGGGCGATGTCCTCGTCCGGCTGCAGCTCGATGACCAGCCGGTTGGCCACCAGGTCATCGACGGCCGCCCCGCCGAAGATCGAGTGGGGCACGGGCTTGAACTGGATAACGATCTGGGTGTTGCGCTCGGCCATGCGCTTGCCCGTGCGCAGGAAGAAGGGCACGCCGGCCCAGCGCCAGTTGTCGATCCAGGCCGTCAGGGCGACGAAGGTTTCGGTCGAGGACGGGCGGCCGACCTCGCTCTCGTAGCTTTTCACCGCCTGGCCATCGACGACGCCGTCGCCGTACTGACCGCGCACGCTGTCGCTGGCCGCCGAGGCGCGGGTGAAGGGGCGCAGCGAGCGCAGCACCTTGACCTTCTCGTTGCGCACGGCGTCCGGCTCAAGGTCCGACGGCGGCTCCATGGCCACCAGGCACAGCAGCTGCAGCATGTGGTTCTGCAGCATGTCGCGGATCGCGCCGTAGTCGTCGTAATAGGGCCAACGGTCGCCGACGCCATGCGTCTCGGCCACGGTGATCTGGACGTGGTCGATGCTGCGGCTGGTCCACAGCGGCTCGAACAGGGTGTTGGCGAAGCGCAGGGCGATCAGGTTCTGCACCGTCTCCTTGCCCAGGTAGTGGTCGATGCGGAACACGCGGCTCTCGGGCACGGCCGCGGCGATGGCGGCGTTGATCGCCCGCGAGCTTTCCAGGTCCCGGCCGATCGGCTTTTCCAGCACCAGCCGCGTGCGCTCGCCGGTCAGGCCCGCCGCCTGCAGGGCCTGGGTCACCGGCGCGAACAGGCTGGGCGACAGGGCGTAGAAGAACACCAGGTCGCCATGGTCGCCGATGCGGTCGGCGAGCGCCTTCGCCCCCTCCGGCCTGCCGGCGTCGGTGGCGCAGTAGTCGAGGCGGGCGCTCAGCCGCGCCCAGCCGGCGGCGTCGAACATGTCGCGCGCCTCGAGATCGGCCTTTACCTCGGCGCGATAGCTGTCGGCGTCGCCCGGCGCCCGCCCCACGGCGATGATCCGCAGGGCGGGGGGCAGCAGGTTGTCGAGCTCGAGGTGATACAGCGACGGCAACAACATCCGCATCGCCAGATCGCCCGCGCCGCC
>Ga0172380_10004995_pt1 | contig 16507 bp, 16 predicted proteins | sample Leawe162metaG_FD_119747 | JGI IMG/M metagenome (GOLD analysis project Ga0172380, IMG submission 119747) | Leachate microbial communities from a municipal landfill in Southern Ontario, Canada - Leachate well 162 metaG | ecosystem: Engineered > Solid waste > Landfill > Unclassified | place...
ACCTATTATCATAACATTTCATACTGTACTTTCTGACCCTGACTCTAGTAAAAAAGAAATAGTAACCTCGCTTTCCAAAGTTGCGTCCAAGATTATTGTGATGGCTGTGTCGGCAACCAATAATCTAACCAGGGTTTATACTGTGAACCGTCAAAAAATATTAGAACTTCCACATGGAGTTCCAGAGATGGCCTTCGATTTTCAAGGAAAGGCAAAGAAAAAAATTACGCTTGTCGATCATCAGACGTTAATGACATTTGGATTACTAAATCCGGGAAAAGGAATCGAATACGCGATCAGGGCTTTAGCCCTGACCTCAGGGAAGTACCCTAAAATTAAAATGCTGGTTATCGGGAAAACGCACCCCAAAATTGTGATAAATGAAGGTGAAAAATACCGCCAGTTTTTGCATAGCGAGGTAGAAAGACTATCTTTGCAGAATAATGTGGTTTTTATCGATAAGTATTTATCCACAAAAGAGCTTTTGGTTTTCCTGCAGGCAACGGACATTTATATTACGCCATATCTTGAGCCTCAACAGACAACATCCGGCACCTTGGCGTACGCATTAGGTGCCGGTAAGCCTTGCATTTCGACACCTTATATCTATGCAAAGGAAGTTTTATCAAAAGAGAGGGGTTATATTGTGCCGTTTCGTGATGAAAAATCCATTGCAGAGAAGATACTTTATTTGTTTGATCATCCAGAAATCAGAGAACAGATGGCTCTGAATGCTTATCGTTTTAGTCGAAATATGACATGGAAGACTGTCGGCCAGTTGCATCTTGATTCATACAGGCAATTACTTGATAGAGAAGAATAAAGTGACCAGGATACCACTCAAACATCTTAAAAAAATGACCACTAATATTGGACTTGTTCAGCATGCATGCGCGAGCAGCCCTGATCTTAGGTTTGGGTATTCATTAGACGACAATGCGAGAGCATTACTCGTTAGTACAGGCATACAAGGGGGTAGGGAAAATAATAGAATTCTCGAACTAACCGAAAAATATTTGTCTTTTATCGCCAGATCTGTTGAAGGAAATATCCTACATAATTTTTTGGATCGGGATGGTCAGTTCGTTGACGAAATTGGTTCAGAGGATTCTTTTGGAAGAACAATTTGGGCGCTCGGAAGCGTAAAAAAAAATTGCACACAACCTGAATATTTAAGAGTTGCCGATAACATACTTGAGAAGGTAATTGTAAATGTTCCATCTTTCAAGGCTTTACGAGCGAAGGCTTTTTCACTGATTGGCCTTGTTTTGTTGGGTGAATACTTTGTGGCGGGGAAATTAGCCGAAGATTTGATTGCTGGATACAAGGCTAATTCAGATTGCCTTTGGCATTGGTTCGAGGATGAATTAACATACTCAAACGCAATTTTTCCGTACAGTTTGCTGATTCTCTTTAAGAGTATCCCTGATAAAAGGTATTTCGAGATGGGAATCGAAAGTTTAAACTTTCTAGACCAAAGCTGTCGAATTGATGGTATCCCTGCGCCAATTGGACAAAGAAATTGGTTCAAGCGTGGCGGCAAAAGATCTGTTTACGATCAGCAGCTCATTGACGCAGCAGATATGGTGCTAGCAGCAAAAGTAGCTTATTCGTTAACTTCTGACAAGAGGTATGCTCAGATGGCAGATGATTGGATCAGGTGGTTTCATGGCGTAAATATTAACAGAATATCCCTATTCGATGCCAAAACAGAAGGGTGCTATGATGCCTTAACAAAAGGGGGAGTCAATCTGAATCAGGGCGCAGAATCGATTTTGGCGTACCTTTTGGCGCTAACTGAGACGAGCAATAGTTAGATATCCCGTTCTATCAATTGTTTTCCATATTTTTCAGTCATTCCTCTGAAGAAAAGTGCTCACGAATTGGTTAATATTATGCTTGTTTATAAATAATTCGAGCAAGGAGTGCAAATGGTTGAAGTCAAAAAGGACAAAGGGCCAGGGCGAGGTTGGCACGGAGATTCGTCCGGACATGCCAAAGCAGGCCGCCTTGGTGGCAAATCTAAGTCAAAAAAAAAGAACAGTAAATAATTTTTTTGAAAGCAGTGGCTAGAGACAGAAACGTTTTATTTTTGTACATATTGACAAAACATAAAAAAGCGTCTATAAATTAATTTAGCGATTGTTTAATTATACAAAAAATAAATGAAAGGTCGGATATGTTTATCACGCCAGGGTTGGCAACAGAGATAAAAGATTACATCAAAAATTTGTTAAACAGAGATGTGGCTATTATCGATGACAAAGAACGGTGCATTGCTTCTGGCGTGGAGACTGAACTTAATACCAGGATAGCAATTCCCAGTAATGCCCTGGCAGAGTCGGCAAACATGCATTTTGTTGATAATACCGGCAAGAATGTTTTTGTTCCTCTTAAGCAGCAGAGTAAGAATGTCGGGTTTATTTTAATTCGTGATAACTCAGCAGAATTAGGCCATTATCTACCACTTATCAAGAGTTTTGCAGAACTACTCATCCAGCAATATTTTGAAAATAATTCTCCTAAACTTGATTCAACTGATCAATTTATTGCCAAGTTAGTAAACAATGCAAGCAAAAATGATTATCCAAATTATGAGGCAGAGGCTCGCGTATTAGGTTATGATCTCTCCGCAAAACGAGTTGCAATGGTTGTTCACTTAAAGGGGTTTTGGGAGAAATGCCTGCTTGATTTTGATCAGCCGAGCTTTGAAAGAGAGGAGATGATCAAAAACTGGAAGCGGAATATCGAATCAACCATCAACAATTTTTTTACCAAAAACAGTGATCTGATCATTGCCTATCTTGGTAGCGATAAGTTTTTAATTTATAAAGCAATTGATCTTGGCAACAAAGACAACATCTTTAAACTGCTTAAGAAATCATACAAATCGATCTTCGAGCCGCTCAAAAGTTGTCGGATATCTAGCGTTACTGTGGGTTTCGGAAATGCATACTCAGGGGTCGAGGGACTTATCAGTGCATATCGTGAAGCAGACTTGACTTTGGATTTGGGAGAGAGAATCTGGGGTCCGGATAAAAGCTATTCGGTAGACGATCTAGGCATCCTTTCAATAATCGGCCAGGGCGATAAAGACAAAAAACTAGAGTTCTCAAACCAGATGTTGGGGAAATTAAACAATATGGAGTTAAACCGAACCCTAGAGAGCTTCTTCGAAAATAACCTCAATTTAACCGAAACCGCTGAGCAGATGGGAATTCACCGAAACACTGTTATATATCGCTTAAATCAAATCACTAAAACTTTAAATGCAGACCCCAGAATCTTCGAACAGGCCATGACGATCAAAATAGCCCTGATGATTAAAAGTTTATTTGGTTAATTTTCTCATTCGTAGTGCTAAGCCAAAACCGGCGAACGAACCTCCAAGTAGGATTGCGGCTAACTGCATCTGAGTCTGTTTGCTAGCACTTTCATTCCTTTCGTTGCTGCTGATCGAACTCAATTTTGATTCCCTGTCTACAATATTATTTGTATTTAAGTTGTTCGTTTCGAGAACAGAAGGAGTGCTACTGTCCGTATTCGATGTTATTTCCTGTTCAGAGAGAGTGTTCGAAGTTGTGCTAGATTTTGACGCTTCAATTGCCTCGTTTGGTACATTTCTGCTGAGTATCGGTGTTGTTTGAAAACTTGCTGTTGCAAGAACAGGCGCTGTTAAATTATTCTGGTTGGCACTTATGGCAGTCTGGTCATCCTGAGATGGTTTGTCGGCTTCGGTTTTGACATTCCCGGCCCAATTTCCGAATATATTAACTACTTCTAATCTAAATCGATTTGCATTTTTTCCGATAGACCTAGTAATATTGGCCACATTTGCAAGGAGATTAATATCTCCAGTTGTGACTCTTCCCACGGCAGTGTTTTTGAGAATCCGGTTCTGGCCCGTATTGGCTTTAACATTAATTAAATTATTTATCGAAGTGTCGATCTCGGCTGTAAGGCTGAAATCACTTTCCTGATTCAAATCATTTGAATTGGCAGATGACGGCCCGGTGATCTGATTGACAAAAACATTGTTTTTGAGATTCTCAGGTATGAGCCCGGTCCATTTGCCAAACACATTGATAATGTAATAGACGGGGATGCTGTCGTTCGCGATGTTTAGTAGGGTTGCTTCCACATTATTTTTTCCAGTGGTTATATCACCGACATATGAATTTTGAGAGATCTCATTATCGCCAGTTTTCGTGTCAACTGATATTCCATTATTAATGTCAGTTTGCGATGTCAGATCTATTTTCGCTGTTTTATTAATATTCGATTCATTATTATTATTGGAATCAGGACCCGTTTCTTTATTAATTACTGTATTTGGGATAACCAGGTCGCCAGAGTAGCCATTCATGATTGACCAGATATCTAGATTTAAAACCAGATTAGGGTTGATCAGATCTGCCAAATTGATTAAATTAACGGCGAGATCGATTGAACCGGTTGATATCTTGCCGATTAATGTATTTTGGGTAATTGCATTGTTACCGGTATCCGCTTCAATATTTAATTGATTTTCGATTGTTGATTTATTCTTATCAATAGCCACGACAACATTACTTTCGTTGGCAGAATTGACGTTTACCGAAGATGGTCCGGTGACGCTATTCAATGAATCTAGTGGAGTACGATCTTCAGATGGGTTTAGAACTATGTCTCCCTGTGCATTATTGTTGATCGTTTTTATTCCGACAGAACTGTCGGGATTCAATTGAGAGTTAGTCATATTGATAACATTGACTGCCCCGTCAATGTTACCGCTGCTCAGGCTATCAACCGAAGAATTTTTCGAGATTGCATTTTCTCCGGAGCTTGCATCGACACCAATATTATTGTTTATAGTACTCTGTCTATTTTGGACAGAGCTGAGAGTTTGATTATTATCAGTTTGATTATTGTTGACTGAGTCGGGACCGGTTTTAATGTTGACCAAGGAATTTTCTTGCGGCCCGGTTGGCTCCGCCGGACCGGTTTTCTCTTGCGGCCCGGTTGGCTCCACCGGACCGGCTGGGACTATCACACCAGCCGAGCCAGCCGAGGTTTCTGCTTGGACAGATATAAATCCATTTGCCGGCAAAACTAAGGTGACAAAGATTGCTAGAATGGCTAAAATTTTTTGATAAGTTATTTTCATGTGGTTGCCGTTTAATGTTTAACGGGATCTGATGATTATCACCAGATCCACGTTACAGTTAAAAAGCTGTATTTGTGCTATCAAGGTTGATCCGAACATTGCCGGTTCGAACATTACCCACAGTCGTATTCGTTGAAACCTCATTATTGCCAGTCTGTGCAGTCGCAGCGAACGCATTAACTACATCAGTCTGATTCTCAATTGCAACATTAACTGTTGAATTTGCAGACAGATCATTCTCGTTAACTGAGTTTGGTCCGGTCGTTCCATTCCCGAGGGAAGCGGTAACATCACTATTGCCCGCATTTCCAAGGTTTAGGAAAGAAACCATTCTGCTCCCAACGTTATCAAACCGAACAGCGCCAGTAATATCGCCTGTAGTCACATTACCTACAGTTGTATTTGTTGAAACCTCATTATTGCCGGTATTCAAATCCAGGGCTACACTATCTGTAACTCTTGAGTTATTTGTGATGTCCAAATTGATCGATTGGTCGGCATTAACGATATTCTCGTTAATTGAATTTGGGCCAGTCAGCAAATTGCGATCGAGCGTAGCAACATTTCCCAGCCCAGTCATAGTGGGCACGATCAGATTGCCGGCCAGATCATTACGATGAGTGAAGTCAACATTGACGTCACCAGTTCTAACTCCTGCAAGTGTCGTATTGGTGGAAGTGTCGTTGCCACCTGTATTTATGTCAGCAGAGGCAGATCGATCAATCGAAGCAAGATTATTCAATTGGAAATCAAAGAGCTTGCTTGTATCGATGATGCTTTGATTGTCAGAAAATGGACCAGTGAGACTATTCGTGCTATCTGTATTCACGCTTGCATATGCCAAACCTGTTCCTAGTGCCAATGTAACAAGGGCAATAGGAGCCAGTAATTTTAACTTTGACATTGATTTCTCCTTTCTTAGTAAGATTATTTTGTTCTTAAGATATATATCCTAATTTTTATCGACCTAACCACCATTTTAGGGGCCGCTGTTTTTTTTTCTATCTAATTTATCACCAATCAAATTGCTAATTTGGCACATCAAATCAGCATTATTAACTAAAAAAGACCGACTTAACACTCGGTCTCATTTAGTTAGAATTTGTTGAGTATCTATATTATCTGGTTGATTCTGTTCACTACATCATCAGGTGTGTTGAGAGCCTTTACCATATAGTCCGATGCTCCCAGCGACATTGCCAGACTTTTATCATTATCGGCTGATTCGCTACCAATATTGGTTAGTACAATTACGGGAATCTTCTTGGTTTTTGGATTGGACTTGATCTTTTTAAGAATCTCGAAGCCATTCAGATTGGGCATCAATATATCAAGTAGTATCAAATCCGTGCCTTGCGCAATCCGTTGAATGGCTTTCTTTCCATCTGAAACGGTAAAAACTCTGAAACCAACACTCTTTAATTTATCTTTGTACATCTCCAAGATCATCTGATCGTCTTCTATAATAAGCACACTTTTTTTTGCTAAATCCATTTTAATCCTTTCGTTTAGTGGTTGGTAAAGTAAAAGAGAAGGTTGAACCAATTCCCAGTCGACTTTTTAGAAAAATATGCCCTCCCTGTCTTTCTACCAGATTTTTAACAATAAATAAACCAAGTCCGGTGCCTCCCGCCTTGATGCTAAGGGGATTATTAATGCGAGTGAATTTATCAAAGACCTGTCTTTGATTCTTTTGAGAAATCCCGACGCCATTGTCTCGTATGTCTATTCTAGTATTTTGATGTAGATCTTTTCCCGACGAAATATAGATCCGGCCATTTTCGTTTGAGTATTTGATGGCGTTGTCTAGAAGGTTTTCAATAATTTTGCTGGTTTTTTCCCGGTCAGCATAGCAATACAGATAGTCTATTTGCGGATTAAATTTCATTAATATCTTCTTACTCTGGGCCTTCATCTTTAAACTGCCGATCGCTTCTCTCACTAGTTCATTTAGTTCAAAACTTTTGGGTTGAAACTCGATCCGGTTATCACCGATCTTAAGGATGCTCAAAAAATCCTCGGCTAAATTGACCAGTCTTTCAGTTGCAGAGTAGGCTTTGTTCAAATAGTCTAATTGACGCGATGAGAGTTCGCCGACATCACCATTCCTCATCATTGAGAGATACCCTTTGATCGTGGTAATAGGGGTTCTAAGCTCATGAGTGGAGGTTGAAATAAAGTCATTTTTTGCTTGAAGAAGTTCCTTGTCTGCCGAGATGTCCTGCACCAAAAAAATTGTTTTTTCAATATTACCATCTTCGTCTAAAATATGAGAGCAAGAGACTCGAAGCCAAGATACGCCTTCATCATTCTTTTTGATGTGAATATCTCTTACGTTGGTATCTTTTTGCGCTAGCAGAGGCTTTATGGTCTCTATTAGTTGAATCTTATCTTTCTCTTCAATATCCAGCATACCGATAAGCTTGGCGAAGCTTAGTCCGAGTACCTTACCAGCTTTTAATTTAAATAAATTTTCGAGATATTTATTATAAACGATCAGCTTCCCGTCTTGATCAAATACGATAATACCATCGCTTGCATGTGAAACGATCTTATCAAGTAGTCTATTCTTTTCATCTAACTTATCTATTAACTCTGCGTTCTCAATTTTTGCGGCAATTCTGGTTGCGACGATTGAGGCGAGCTTTAAGTCTTCTGTTGTAAAATCGGCAGAAATTTTATTTATAATATGAATTACGCCAAGACAGTCATTTTTACCCATCACTGGCACAGAGATCTGTTTTTTGATTGCAAATAATTTTCGGAATTTTTTATTTATAAGATCAGATTTGTCGATGTTATTTATCAAAATCGGTTTTTCAGTTTTCAAAACAGTGCAGGAGACGCTTTTATTTTTAAGCTTCATATCGGGGAGTTTCTCGAATTTATCGCTGGAGGCCGAAGAAGCATAAAATTCTAAGGTTTGTGTTTCATTATTTAAAAGCAATAGATGAGCCTTTTCACTCTCTAGGAGCGCCGGCAGCGAATTGACTATACTGCTGATCGTGTTTTTGGTCTGTTGGCTTGTGACCGAGGTAACGCCAAAAAGTCGAGAGAGTCCCTTGACTTGGTTATCAAGCTTTCTGTAAAGATGGTTATTTTTTATTGCAGCTGCAATAATTGTTGATAAAACTGTTAGAAATTCAGCCTCTGATTCTGTAAATATTCTAGGCTCTTTCGAGCTGATGTTAAGCACCCCGATCAATTCACCGGCTATGATCATTGGCACGGAAATAATCCCGCCGAAATTGTTTTTTCTGTTTTTATTAATGAATAATGAACTCTCGCGAATGTCAGGAACTGCCACTATTTTTCTAAGCTTAGCTGCTAGCCCAGCTACTCCCTCGCCAATCGCGAACTCCTTGGTATAAAGCGGCTTATCTTCGCCGTCATCCCTGTTTATGAGCTCAACTCTAAGCATGTGATTTGCTTGGTTGTAGAGTGCGATACTGACGGTAAAAGCGTCCATCACATTTTTTGTCTCATCAACCGCTTTTTGCAGTAACTTCTCTGGATCATCGATCCGAAGAAGAGAATTTGAAACTCTGTAAAGCAAATTGCTCTGTTTGGCTAAATCAAAATGTTCCATCTTGGAGAGGGGTCTTGTCTTATTTTCGAGAACAAAGTAATTTTTATGGTTGATGAAGGGCATTTTTTTTTGTTAAAAATACTGATAATAACATACTAATTCTATATAATCTTCCAAGGGCGATCTTTGTAAAAAATGATAAAAAATAACAGTTTTTTTAGAGGATATTCCCAATTTTCGTCCCCCTCCCGAACATCTTGGTAGGGGAGGGGGCGATATCTTCAAGCAGCGCAACGTTGCTGCCTTTCGAGCATGGTCGTGCTGATTCCTGGCGCATTCCAGGGTTCATACCTGGAGTGGGTCAGGAACTCAATCCCATATTTGCGGCATAGGAGTCGCTTCCTGATCAGGCTTCTGTCGTTCTTGTCTGCTATGTAGGTATCAGGCAACAGAAGCGCGATTAGCTCGTCTCCATCAGCACCAGCCTGGCCCGTTTCCACGACCTCGATAACTCTATCAACGGGCTTTTGGGTGGCCATAAACCGCATCCTGACCGTTGCTGTCGCAAGCGGTCTGGGATCACCGGGCTCACTCTTGAGCCATCTGACTGTCTCATCAGTCGCGACGCCAACAACCAGAATGTTGTTTGGACGACGCTGTTTACAGTGGTCAACACATATGGCATGGCCCAAATGACCGCCGCCGCGTCCATCCCAGCATCCTGGGACATATGTGATGCCCACTCCGTCTATCCAGCACTGGATCCGAAGATCATGAAGAGCTTCGTAGCCAGGCAGGATACAATGATCAGACTGCATTGTTCCCTCCGACAATCAGGATAAATCGCCCTAAGAGAGAGTAGGGCAATTGTATTATCATACGCTTTTTTGTGTATTTTGTCAATGGTGAAAGCAGCGTAAATACAAAATCAGCCCCGAATATATTCGGGGCTGATTTCTTGAGTACAGATGATTACTTTTGAACCTTTTCAACTAGTTGCTTGAATGCATTTGGTTCGTTCGTCGCCATATCAGCAAGTATTTTTCGATTGATCGTAATATTGCTTTTGGATAGCTTATCAATAAATTGCGAATAAGAGAGGCCATAAGCACGAACGGCAGCATTAAGTCTAACAATCCAGAGGGCTCGAAATGTTCTTTTCTTGACTCGTCGGTCGCGATAAGCATAGCGGCCGGCTTTGATAACAGCTTGTTTGGCTAGTTTGAAGACTGACTTTCGTCGGCCAATAAAGCCTTTGGCGGCTTTTATAATCTTTTTATGTTTAGCGTGTCTGGCAACGCCTCGTTTAACTCTCATATTTTACTCCGAATTCTATAAATAAGGACAAAGCTTCTTGACGCTAGCTCTGTCAGCACGATTTAACTCTAATGATATTTTGACACGATTTGATTTGTGTGTCAGAAGATGGCTTTTTGCAGCCTTAACGCGTAAAAGTTTCCCTGCGGGGGTAACTTTGACTCGTTTTGCTGTTGCTTTATGCGTTTTTAATTTCATAATATCCTATTTCAACTCATTTATTATCGTTGTCTTTTCGAAGTCCTGCGATCATTGCAACTATCTGGTTGCCGACTCTAACAGGAGTTCTCTCGTAAGCCAAACCTGCTTCTTCGGCAAATCGCTCGAACACTTTGTAAGCATTTTCAGCAAAGACGTTTTCCCGACCTCGTAGTCGCATTGATACCTTAACCTTATCTCCGTCATCAAAAAACTGTCTTGCCTGCTTGGCTTTGTATTCAATATCATGCGCGCCAATCTTGAAAGTCAATCGAATCTCTTTTAATTCGACCTCCTTACTCTTCTCGCGCTGGAGTTTTTCCTTCTTGGACAGCTCGTATTTATACTTACCAAAATCGAGGATTTTGCAAATAGGGGGCCTATTAGTCGGATTGATCTCAACAAGATCAAGGCCTTTCTCTTCTGCCAGTGTCAAAGCCTCCCGTGTTGGCATTTCCCCCAAATTGTTGCCAGTTTCATCAATTACAATAACTGGCGAAAAACGTATCTGCTGGTTCGCTCGCAGAAATCTATCTTTCTTAGCGATATTAACTCCTTGTTATTCCTAGCTTTAATAGGATAGCACAAAAATATCTTGCGGTCAATAATTTGGTCACGATCAAAAATACAATGGCGTTAAGAGCAAGATCAATCATAGACCAGGATCATTCTGGCTCCATTTTGAATGTCAGAACTATCCCAATCATGGATTGCATCCATGATTACGGCATGGGGATAGTGGTAATCTTGCCCATTTTTTGTGCCTGGATCATTGGTGATAAACTCAGTCTTTGTATAGCCAATAATCACTAACATATGGTAATCTGGTCCACCATTTTTAAAATTTGGATTTTTTAATAACTTTCCGGCTGCTGGTATTATTACCGGGTTGTCATTTGCAATCTCTTTCATTATGGTTTCGATTGAAGGATTGCTGATCAATCGTGCGCCTTTCAATTTTGGTAAGTTACTTTTAGCAATTTCGATCAGCTCTTTTAGTGTAACGCTCGGACCATAGTTATGAGCTTCCTCAAAACCAATCAGCTCTTTAATCCTGATATCTAACTCCTCGCTATCAATCATTGCCAGTTTATTTTCATAATAGTAAACCATCAAGAGACTTGCTTCCTCGCAAGCATCCTCATGTAGAGGGTCCCAATTGCCAAATGGGGCCTGGACATAGAATGGAACATTGAGTTTGCTACTGGAAGGCAAACTCTCTCTTTCTGTGGTAACAGTGTTCGCAGTTGAGGTAATTTTTAAATTTTTGTTTGTAGGCTTTTTGGGCTCGCCATTAGTGTTGGTCTCAGTGCTTCTCTCTGTTATTGGTGCCAATAATCTTTTCGGGCTGATAAAAAAAGCTGCAAGGATAAAGGCAGCCAAAACAAATAGTGAAATTAGAATATTGCGGACTTTTTTCATTGTGTGCCCCAAAAAGTTTGACCTTTCCGTGCAATAATTAATCGAATCTTTTCGTCAGAAATTTCTAATAATTGGGGAGTTTTGGCAATAGAATATTCGCCACAAAGAAGGGGAGTCTGATATTTAGTAAAAATCCGAAGGGATCTGGCCCGAATCAAAGAGAGTCCCTTATTCTCGTTTTTTAAACCGAGCATGGAACCAATCGAATGTAATAAAGATTCCTTTGGGTTAATGCTAGACATAGTAATATCTAGAAAATTTTCATTTAACTTTGGCAAATCAAGAGAGAAATTTGAGATTGTCAGGTTTGCGACTTTAGCTTGGACCAGAAAATCTTTGAATTCTATCGTCACTTCGAGTGGAGATTTAATATCTAGATTAACGTTTGTAATAAAAGCGTGGTTGTTTGCAGTTTTGCCGATTCGGATTTCCTGAATCTTCCGAAATCTTAGATTTTCACATCCCTCGCGCCAATTTTTAGCGCCAATTAAAGCTGATAGATCGGGTGAGACTTCAAGGGGGATGATCCCCATTGCTTCTGTGCGGCCGCATAATTTTCCGGCGATCGCGTTTGCGATTTCATCGCCGCCAATCCCAACGATCGTATTGAATTGTTTACTCAGCCCAACATCAATGAGCTCATCGATGGTTTGTGCACTTGAGGGGTATGTGTATTCACCAGAAATGCCCAAAGAGAGAAGATAGTTCTTAATATCCTCAACCTGAGCACGCTTTTTACACTTTCTTATGTCAAAAATGTAATAATACATCGATCCTTCAAATTATCGCTTTGAGAAAAAACCGAGCTTGTCCTCGACTTTTTCTTTATTCTCCTTTTCGACGGGAGGTTTTTCTTCAACTTTTGGCATCTCAGAAGATGGCATAATGCTTTTGCCAACGAATGTTGCTCCCTGTTTGATCACCAAGGATTTGGCGTTGATATCACCATAAATCCGACCAGTAGGATTAATCTCTAGTTTCTCAGATGCCTCTATCAATCCTCTTATCTCTCCTGATACTTCGATCGATTTAGCTGAGACAGGACCTTTTATCTGAGCAGTTTCTCCAACATTGATGTTTTCATCACTTTTTACTTCTCCCTCAATTGTGCCGTTCACCTGGATTGAGCCCTTGTTGTGAAGGTTGCCCTTGAGGACGACATTTAGACCAATGATGGTGTCGAACGTATTCTCCATTTTTCTCCTTGTTTATTATTTATTTATCTATCTAATCACATACTATCAGAAGTTTAAATTATCTTTCAATCGCTGTCCAGTTGATTCTCTTCTTCTAAAATGTTATAATCCCTTGGATAAAAAGGAAAGTAATATTTAATATGAAAAGCATAAATATTCGAGGTGCCAGAGAGCACAATCTTAAGAACATTTCACTTGAAATTCCCAGAGATAAATTTGTTGTAATTACTGGCCTATCGGGTTCTGGTAAATCCTCATTGGCGTTCGATACGATTTACGCCGAAGGGCAGAGACGTTATGTGGAATCTCTTTCTTCTTACGCCCGCCAATTTTTAGGAATAATGGAGAAGCCTGATGTTGATAGTATTGAAGGGTTGTCTCCGGCAATTTCCATCGATCAAAAATCTGCGTCAAGAAACCCTAGATCCACTGTTGGTACTATAACAGAAATATATGATTATTTGCGTTTACTTTTTGCTCGCATCGGTGTCCCTCATTGTCCGAATTGCGGCAAGCCAGTCTCAAAGCAGACCGTCGCACAGATTGTCAATCAAGTTATAGCGTCGACCAAGGGAACACGACGTGTTGCTATTCTAGCCCCGCTCATAGTTTCTAAAAAGGGGGAGCACAAAGACACATTCGCCAGGGTGCTGAAAGCCGGGTTTTCAAAGATCAGAGTTGACGGAATTATCATGGATTTGGATGAAGCTGAAGAGAAAGATTTAGATAAGAATCAAGCCCATACGATCGAAATTGTTGTTGATCGAATGATCCTCGAAGCCGGAAATATCGATGAATCATCCCGTAAGAGATTATATGATTCAATTGAAAAAGCCCTCGAATCTGCTAAGGGTACGATGACTTTGTATGATTTCGAGAAGGATAAAGACATCAATTATTCTGAATTATTTGCTTGTCCTGATTGTGGAATATCGATGCCGGAATTCTTGCCCAGATCTTTTTCTTTCAATTCTCCCCATGGTGCTTGCAATGTTTGCCAAGGATTAGGGATCCGGCAAGAGATTGATCCGCATTTGGTTCTGCCGAATTCTAAGCTAACGATCAACGAGGGTGCAATTCGCCCATGGCTTCGGAGTGCTGCTAACAGCACTTGGTATTTTAATATTCTAAAAGCCGTTGCCGAGAAGAACAAAATTAATCTGGACATACCGATTTCCGAGCTTTCAAAGGATGACCTGAAGATAATTCTTTATGGTACAGGTGACGAAATTTTGAATATCAATGGCTATGATACAAGGTATGAGGGAGTAATACCGAATCTCGAGCGCCGCCATAAAGAAACAGAATCAGATTTTATTCGAAAAGAGATAGAAAAGTATATGGTAGTCCGGAAATGCCCCTCTTGCCTAGGCAAGAGATTAAAGAAGGAAATACTGGGGGTAAAGATTAATGGTAAAAATATTGTTGATGTATCTGAGATGACTATTGATGAAACTCATAAGTATTTTTCACTTCTGCCAGGCAAATTATCAGCAGAGCAAAATTTGATCGCACAGCAGATCGTAAAAGAAATTTTAGAGCGGTTGAAATTTCTGCTCGATGTCGGATTGTCTTACTTAACGATTGATAGAAACGCTGCGACATTAGCTGGTGGCGAAGCACAGAGAATCAGGTTGGCAACACAAATCGGCTCGGGCTTAATGGGTGTTTTGTATATTCTTGACGAGCCCTCAATCGGTCTCCACCAGCGTGATAACGGCCGTCTTTTGGACACCCTCAAGCATCTTCGCGATATAGGCAATTCAGTTATCGTCGTTGAACATGATGAAGAGACTATTCAGAGCGCTGACTGGCTGATTGATATTGGGCCTGGCGCTGGCGAACATGGCGGCAAAGTTGTTTTTGAGGGCACACCCAAAGAGATTCTGTCTTCAAAAGAATCGATCACTGGACAGTATCTTTCTGGCCGAAAGAAAATTGAATTACCAAAATTTAGACGACCTGGATCCGGCGATTTTGTAGAGATAATCGACGCAACCGAAAATAATTTGAAAAATGTTACCGCCAAAATTCCATTAAATACTCTGACATGTGTAACCGGTGTTTCCGGATCGGGCAAATCGACACTCATTAACGATATTTTGGCCAAGCATCTTTCAAAGCTTTTTCATCATGCCAAAGCAGAGCCTGGAAAATTTGGTGAGATTAAGGGAACGGAAAAATTAAATAAAGTTATTGACATTGATCAGTCTCCGATTGGTAAAACCCCACGCTCAAATACTGCTACCTACACAGGCGTCTTCACACTGATAAGGGATCTATTTGCCAGTACTAGTGACGCGAAAATGCGAGGATATAAATCCGGGCGGTTCTCCTTTAATGTTAAGGGTGGGCGTTGTGAAAAGTGCCGAGGCGAAGGGGTGCTAAAAATTGAGATGCATTTTCTACCCGATGTTTACATTACCTGTGAAGAGTGCAAAGGAAAGAGATACAACCGAGAGGCGCTTGATATTCACTATAAGGGAAAGAACATTGCTGACGTTCTGGGAATGACAGTTGACGAGGCCATCATTTTTTTCAAGAATATCCCTTCTATTCATCAAAAATTAATAGTGCTTTCTGACGTTGGACTTGGTTACATTCGGCTTGGCCAGCCAGCAACCACTCTGTCTGGCGGAGAGGCCCAGAGGATAAAGCTTGCAACCGAGTTGGCCCATCGCGGCACTGGCAAAACGCTTTACATCTTAGATGAGCCAACAACAGGTTTACACTTCGATGATGTCAAAAAATTGGTCAGTGTTCTGACGGCTTTAGTCGAAAAGGGAAATACGGTTCTGGTGATTGAACACAATCTTGATGTAATAAAATCGGCAGATTATATTATTGACCTAGGTCCTGAGGGTGGAAGCGGTGGCGGGGAAATTATTGCTACTGGCACACCGGAGGAAATTGCTAAGATTAAAAAGTCATATACTGGTCAGTATCTCGCAAAAATGATCTAACTATCAGCGTACTACTACGGCTAATGCTTGAATGGTGTGGTATGATTTGGTAGTGAAAAAACCAAACTTTGATTTCGAAAAACAATTCCAGGAGCTGGGCTACAGCCTGATTGCCGGGGTTGATGAGGTCGGACGAGGCTCATTGGCTGGGCCGATCGTTGCTGGCGCGGTAATCTTCCTGGATTATTCCAAGATGAGTTTGCTCCGTGGAATCACAGATTCAAAGATTATTTCCCAACTGAACAGAGAGAAATACGATCGCAAAATAAGAAAGTTAGCGTATGATTTTGCAATTGGTGAAGTTGCAGAGGCCGAGATTGATCAGATGGGAATAGGGGCGGCGAATATACTAGCGTTTAGGCGAGCTCTGGATAATCTCCGAAAGGTTGATTTCGCCCTGATTGATGGCCGGCGTTTTCGAGGGTTTACCTACAAATATCTATGCTTGGAGAAAGGTGAATTGCAATCAATTTCGATTGCTGCTGCTTCGATAATTGCTAAAGTTTATAGAGATGCCAAAATGCAAAATCTGCCGAATGGAGAATTATACGGATTTAACGAAAATAAAGGTTATGGTTGCAAAAAGCATTTCCAGGCTATCGAAGTGCATGGTCCAAGTAGTTATCACCGAAAAACATTCTTAAGAAAAATTTTTGAGTATCAGGAAAAAACCCGTCTATTCTAGAATCTACCACCCTCCGCCACCGCCACCGCCGCCGCCGCCGCCAGAGAAGCC
>Ga0172380_10004997_pt1 | contig 16499 bp, 11 predicted proteins | sample Leawe162metaG_FD_119747 | JGI IMG/M metagenome (GOLD analysis project Ga0172380, IMG submission 119747) | Leachate microbial communities from a municipal landfill in Southern Ontario, Canada - Leachate well 162 metaG | ecosystem: Engineered > Solid waste > Landfill > Unclassified | place...
TAGATGTCGGCACTGCCGCAGATGCGGCTGGCAAACAAGCCGAGCATGCCCTCATCACCGCGCCAGAAGCGCCGGACATCGTCGCGGTAGCGACCGTTCCACTCCGCCCAGCGCCGCTCTGAGAAACTTCCCACCTGGTAGGCACCGGCGGTGTCCCACGCCTCGGCGATGATCTTCACGTCTCTCAGTATCGGATCCTCGGCGATCCGTTCGAGCAGCGGGGCATCAGCCAGCAACTCGCCGCTGCCGTCGCGGCCGAGAACCGACGCCAGGTCAAAGCGGAATCCATCGACGTGCATCTCAACCACCCAGTAACGGAGCGCGTCCAGGATGTAGCCCCGCACCACGGGATGGTTGGCGTTGATGGTGTTGCCGGTGCCCGAGTAGTCCTTGTAGTAACGCTTGTCCGCCGCCAAGGTGTAGATGATCGCGTTATCCATCCCGCGGAAACACAAGGTTGGTCCCAGTTCGTTGCCTTCCGCCGTATGATTGAACACGACGTCCAGGATCACTTCGATACCGGCATCGTGGAGCGCCCGTACCATTTCCTTGAACTCCAGCTTCTGCTGACCCAGGCCTCCCGCACTGCTGTAGGACGCCTTCGGCGCAAAGAAGGCCACGGGATCGTAGCCCCAGTAATTCCTGAGCGGCCTGCCTGTTTGCGGATTGATGGCTGGCACCTGGCATTCGTTGAACTCGTGCACCGGCATTAATTCCACGGCCGTCACCCCCAGATCTTTGAGATAGGGGATCTTTTCCATCAGGCCGCGGTAGGTGCCTGGATGCTCGACGCCGGAGTTGGAATGGATGGTGAAGCCACGAACATGGGTTTCGTAGATCACCGTCTTCGACCAGGGATGTCGGAGCGGTTGGTCGTCCTGCCAGTGGAAGTGCTCGCGGGTGAACACGCATTTCGGCATGGCGCCGGCATCGTCCACCGTGGAACATACCAAGTCTGGTTCTGCCGCCGACGGATCGTAGCCGCGGGCCGGGCCGAAATCCCAGTTGCTTACCCACGAGATTGCCGTCGCAAAGGGGTCGAGGAGCAGCTTGTGGAAATTGAAGCGATGTCCTTCCGAGGGTTGGTAGGGGCCGTCCACCCGGTAGGCGTAGAGTTGCCCGGGACGTATCCCCGCAACCCAGACGTGCCACATGTCGCCGGTGCGGTTGCGCGCGGGATCGAGATCAATCACTCTGGCCGGCGTTGCGTCTGCGGGAAGGTCAAAGAACTCCAGCCGAACGCGGCTGGCGTTGCGGCTGAAGAAGGCGAAGTTGACTCCCCCGCCAACTTCATGGGTCCCCATGGGCAGGGGAACGCCCCTGCGAACTTCTGTGCGCTCGGAAACCTCTGCCACGTAAGCATGGAGTGGGCGTTCCGGCGTCTTCATGCTCATATTGAGTCACCGCTGCCAGAGGATACGCGCGGCTTCGAGGGGAACCGCAACTCCGTCGCGGTGCGGTATGACTCGCGCCGTATAGTCTGCTGGTAGGCGGGTTGCAGGCACGCCCGCGCGATAGGCGTAGCCGTTTACGGCGCCCACCAGTTGCCGCACGCGCTTCATCTCCACTCGCGCAGGTAGCGCGCCGTCAGCGCCATCGGCGTAGAGCTCGACGCGCACAGCGTCCGGGTCGAGGTCATCGAGATACACTTGAATCTCAAAGAGGTGCTGCCCGCCATCAGTTTCGAGCTTCACTTCGCCGAAGCGCAGCGCGGCCCATTTTTGCTCCAGCGCGTGTCGCCATGTGACGATATCAACGCCGATTGCACCCTTATCGACAGCGCGCGCACGGTAGGCTGAGGCGGCCGGGAGATAGCGTTGCTCGGTGTATTCGCGCACGGTGCGGTTGGTGGAGAAGCGCGGCGTCAATTGAGCCATGCTTTCCCGCATCCGGCTCACCCAGGCGGCGGGGATACCCTGTTCGTCACGAGTATAAAACTCCGGGATCACCTCCTGTTCGAGTAGGTCGTAGAGCGCCTCGGCTTCGGCAGCGTCTGCAGCGGGATCGTCGCCATGTTCCTGACCATCCCCCAAGGCCCACCCCACTTCCGGCGTGTACGCTTCCGCCCACCAGCCATCCAATTCAGACAGATTGATGCCGCCATTGACCAGCACCTTCATGCCGCTCGTTCCACACGCTTCCCAAGGGCGTCGCGGCGTGTTGAGCCAGACATCCACTCCCTGCACCAGGTGCTCCGTCAGGAGCATGTCGTAGTCGCTGAGGAAGATCACATGGGGGCGTACCTCGGGCCGCCGGATGAAATGCGTCCATTCACGGATCAGGGCCTGCCCTGTCAGGTCTGCAGGGTGGGCTTTGCCAGCGATGATGAGCTGCACCGGGCGTTGCCGATTAGTCAACAGGCGCAGCAGTCGTTCCGGGTCGTGGAACAGCAGATTCGGTCTCTTGTAGGTCGCGAAGCGGCGCGCGAAACCCAGCGTCAGCGTATTGCAATCGAACAGATGCTTCGCACCGTCAACCGTCTCGGACGATGCGCCTGAGACGGTCAGTTGCAGGGAGAATCGATCGCGGGCATATTCAACAAGAGACTGGCTGGCGGCGGTACGAAATTGCCAGAGCCTGGCGTCGGAGATGCGTCGAATATCCTGCGCCAGGGTCTCCGTCGTCCCTACCCAGCGGTCCTTGCCGCAGGCTTCCGTCCAAAGATCGTCGGCCGCCGCCGAATCCCAGGTCGGCATATGGACGCCGTTGGTCACGTGTCCGACCGGGACTTCGTCCGCCGGCCAGAGTGGAAAGAGCGACTCGAAGAGGTGTCGGCTCACTTTTCCATGCAAACGACTCACGCCATTGACCGCCCCGCTCCCTCGGATCGCCAGATAGGCCATATTGAAAGCTTGCGACGAGTCGTTCGGGTTCTGGCGGCCCAGAGCCAGCAAATCGTCGAGCGTGATGCCGAGCTTCTGTTGGGCATAAGCACCGAGGTATTGCTTGATGAGCGCCGGAGCGAAACGGTCGAAGCCAGCCTCTACGGCCGTGTGCGTGGTGAAGATGTTCCCCGCCCGGGTGACGGCCAGCGCAACTTCGAAGGGCTCTGCGTTCTCTTGCATGAAGCTGCGGGCGCGTTCCAACACCGCAAGAGCAGCATGTCCTTCATTCAAGTGGCAGACTTCAGGCTTGATGCCGAGGGCCGCGAGCAGCCGCCAGCCGCCGATCCCGAGCAGCATTTCCTGCTGCAGGCGCAGCTCCGGCCCGCCTCCGTAGAGTTCGCTGGTGATGCCTCGGTGCGCCGGGTAATTCGCTGCGTCATTGCTGTCCAGCAGGTAGAGCTTCACGCGGCCGACCTGGACCTGCCAGGCGCGCAGCCAGACCGAGTAACCGGGTAGGTCGATCTCCAGGCGCAACCACTCGCCGTTCTCCTGGCGCAATGGCGTGATCGGCAACTGTCCGGGATCGTTATACGGAAAGAGGGCCTGTTGCGCGCCGTCCTTGTCGATCACCTGGCGAAAATAGCCTTGCTGATAGAGCAGCCCCACGCCGATCACTGGCACGCCCAGATCGCTGGCGGCCTTGAGCTGATCGCCGGCCACATTGCCCAGCCCGCCCGAGTAAATGGGCAAGGCTTCGCTCAACATGAATTCCATGCTGAAGTAGGCAACACAGGTAAGCTGCGATTGCGGGTAGGTTTGCTGGAACCACGCAGGGGCCTCCGCCGCGTCCCGCCTGGCTTGAACCAGATCGTCAACATTCTTGCGGAAAGCGGGATCGGCCAAGACACGCTGGAGCTTCTCCCGCGAGACCGTCTGCAGGACCACCCAAGGGTTATTCGTGAGTTCCCACAGCACAGGATCCAGCTGTCGCCACACCTGATCGGTGGCATGATTCCACGACGAGCGCATGTCCAGAGCGAGCTCTGCCAGGGAATCGAACCCCTCTACGTCCGTCGATAAAAGACGGTGCTTCGGGTGACGAAGCCGTGTTGGTTCGCTCATGGTTTCTCCTTTGAATTGGCTCCGGACGCCATTCCCGGCCGCTGAGGGGATGCCGCCAGCGCATCGCTGACGATCGTCTGCGCTTCCGCCAGAATCCGGCGCAGATGATCCGCTCCAAGAAAGCTCTCAGCATAGATCTTGTAGATGTCTTCGGTGCCGGATGGACGCGCCGCAAACCAGCCGCTCTCCGCCACGACTTTCAGACCGCCGATGGCTGCGCCGTTGCCGGGAGCCTCGGTGAGGATGCTCTGAATTTTTTCGCCCGCCAGATCGAGAGACCTTACCTGCTTTGGTGAGAGCTGCGCCAGCATTTGTTTTTGCGCCGGGGTCGCGGCCGCCTCGACGCGATCGTAAACAGGTTCGCCGAACTCGCGCGCGAGCTCACGGTAGATTTCCCCAGGATCGTGGCCCATGCGGGCGGTAATCTCCGCCGACAGCAAAGCCGGGACGATGCCATCCTTGTCTGTAGTCCAGACGCTGCCGTCCCGCCGGATAAACGAGGCCCCTGCACTCTCTTCCCCGCCAAAGCCCAGCGAGCCGTCCCGTAGGCCGTCGACGAACCACTTGAAACCGACCGGCACCTCGTAGAGCTTCCGGCCGAGCTTCGCCGTGACGCGATCGATCATCTGGCTGCTGACGACCGTCTTGCCGACCGCAGCATCCCGGCGCCACGCTGGCCGATGCCGGAAAAGGTAGGAAATCGCAACCGCAAGATAATGATTGGGCGGCAGCAAGCCCCCATCCCTGGTGACTATCCCGTGCCTATCGTGGTCGGTATCGCAGGCGAAGGCGATGTCGAATCTATCCTTGAGGCCAATCAGGCCCTGCATTGCGTAGGAGGAGGATGGATCCATGCGAATCTGACCGTCCCAATCGACCGTCATGAAACGAAAGGTCGGATCGACGGCATTGTTCACCACCGTGAGATTCAGACCATAGCGCTCGGCAATCGGACCCCAGTAGTGGACGCCCGCACCGCCGAGCGGATCCACGCCCATGCGAATGTGCGCGCCGCGAACCGCCTCCATATCGAGTACGCTGCCCAGATCGTTGACGTAAGCGTTGAGGTAGTCGTGCCGGTGCGTGGTGGAAGCGCGCAGGGCCTTCTCGTAGGGAATTCTTTTGACGCCCTTGAGGTCGTTCTTCAGAAGCTCGTTGGCCTTCGCCTCGATCCAATCTGTGACGTCCTTATTGGCCGGTCCGCCGCTGGGCGGGTTGTACTTGAAGCCGCCGTTGTCGGGCGGGTTGTGCGAAGGCGTGATGACGATGCCGTCCGCAAACCCTGCAGTACGCCCGCGGTTGTAGGCCAGTATCGCGTGAGAGATCACGGGAGTCGGCGTGTATTCATCGTTCTCCGCAATCATGACTTCCACGCCGTTTGCCGCCAGCACTTCGAGGGCGCTGGCACAAGCCGGTACCGACAGAGCGTGCGTGTCGATACCCAGAAACAGCGGGCCGTTGATGTCCCGCAGCTTGCGGTAATCGCAGATGGCCTGGCTGATGGCAAGGACGTGCCACTCGTTGAAGCTGTTTTTGAATGCGGAACCCCTATGCCCCGAGGTGCCGAATTCGACCCGCTGCGCCGGCACTGAAGCATCGGGCAGCTCGGTATAGTACGCCGTTACCAGTCTGGGCACGTCGACCAGCATCGCCGGCGTGGCCGGCTTGCCTGCCAGCGGACTGACATTCATATAGTTCCCCTCTTCAGCCGGCGGTAGCGCCGGATGAGCGCGTTGGTAGAGCTGTCATGCTTGAGATCTGGCTCGTTCGTGCCCCCTAGCTCCGGAGTGGTCCGCGCCGCCAGAACTTTGCCCAACTCGACGCCCCATTGATCGAACGAGTCGATATTCCAGATCGCCCCTTGCGTAAAGACGCTGTGTTCGTAAAGCGCGACCAGGAGCCCCAGCGTCTGCGGCGTCAGCCGCTGCGCGAGCAGGGTATTGCTTGGCCGATTGCCGTCGAAGACGCGGTGCGGCACCAACCATTCCGGCGTGCCCTCGCCGCGAACCTCGTCTTCCGTCTTGCCGAAGGCCAGCGCTTCGCTCTGCGCAAACATGTTAGCCATCAGCAGATCGTGATGATGGCCCAGCGGATTCAATGACTTGCCAAAGCCGATGAAATCGCAGGGAACCAGCCTCGTTCCCTGGTGGATAAGCTGGTAGAACGAGTGCTGGCCATTGGTACCGGGCTCGCCCCAGTAGATCGGCCCCGTTTGATAGGTGACACGCGTGCCGTCCTGTGTCACGTGTTTGCCGTTGCTCTCCATCGTCAGTTGCTGGAGATAGGCCGGAAAGCGCTTCAGGTATTGGTCGTAGGGCAGCACCGCAACCGTCTCGGCATCGAGGAAGTTGCAGTTCCAGACCGCCAGCAAGCCCATCAGAACGGGTAAATTCTGCTCGAAGGGTGCGCTGCGGAAGTGACTATCCATCGCGTGAAAGCCTGCGAGCATGTCACGGAAGTGCTCCGCGCCGATGGCGATCATGGTCGACAGCCCGATCGCCGAGTCCATCGAATAGCGCCCGCCGACCCAGTCCCAGAAGCCGAACATGTTCGCGGTATCAATACCGAAAGCGGAAACGCCTTCGGCGTTTGTCGAGACGGCGACGAAGTGCTTGGCCACCGCCCGCTCGTCGCCGAGCTTGCTCAAGCTCCAGGTGCGGGCACTGTGAGCGTTGGTCAGAGTCTCGAGCGTTGTGAATGTCTTCGAACAGACGATGAACAGGGTTTCCTCTGCGTCGAGATCGCGCGTGGTTTCCGTAAGGTCGGTGCCGTCGACGTTGGAGACGAAGCGGAATGTCATGTCGCGCTGGCTATAGTGGCGCAAGGCTTCGTAAGCCATCACCGGGCCCAGGTCGGAACCACCGATGCCGATGCTGACGACGTTGCGAATACGCTTGTCGGTATGTCCCCGCCACTGCCCGCTGCGGACCTGATCCGAGAATGCCGCCATCCGTTGCAGAACCGCGTGGACTTCCGGCACGACATCGACGCCATCGACCACCAGCTGCTCGGTCTCCGGCGCGCGCAGTGCGGTGTGCAGCACGGCGCGCCCTTCCGTCACGTTGGTGCGCTCGCCGCGGAACATCGCGGCGATGCGCTCACGCAGGCCGCATTCCTCGGCGAGCCTCAAGAGCAATCGCATCGTCTCGTCGGTGACGCGGTTCTTCGAGTAGTCGAGGGTGATGCCGGCGGCCTCGAGGCTCAGGCGCTCGCCGCGCTTGGGATCGTCGGCGAAGAGCTGTCGCAGGTGGAGATCACGGATCCTTGTGCAATGGTCTTGCAGCGCTATCCACGCCGGGCGCTCTGCCAGGCTCGGCGTCTGCGCGGTCGAATGGGTAGTCAGCGTCGGGCGGGTCATGTTCGATTGGCCTTAGTGAGCACGTGATCTGCGATTCCGCAGCCGTGTGAGCGGATTTCTCATCGCTTACGGACGCGCGGGTTCAGGTGTGAGCCCGCGCGTTACACCGCATCAGCCGGCGTAGTTCTTCGACACGAAACCCCAGTTCACCAGGTTCCAGTACGACTCGACGTACTTGGCGCGGGCGTTGCGATAGTCGATGTAATAGGCGTGTTCCCATACATCGCAGGTCATGAGCGGCTTGTCCGCTCCGGTCAGCGGAGTGGCCGCATTGCTTGTGTTCGCAATTTCAACCGAACCGTCGGCCTTTCGCACCAGCCAGGTCCAACCCGATCCGAAATTACCGACCGCCGATTTTGAGAAGGCTTCTTTGAACGCGGCTAACGAGCCCCATTTCTTGTTGATCGCCTCACCGAGCGCGCCCGTCGGTGCACCGCCTCCCTTGGGCGATAGACAGTTCCAGTAGAAGGTATGGTTCCATACTTGTGCGGCATTGTTGAAAATCCCTCCCGACGCTTTCCTTGCGATCTCCTCGAGGCCCGCGTTTTCGAATTCGGTGTCCTTGATAAGTTTGTTGAGATTCGCAACGTAGGCTTGATGATGCTTGCCATAGTGGAATTCGAGCGTTTCCTTGGAGATATGCGGCTGCAGTGCGTCCATCGCATACGGTAACGGCGGCAGTTTATGTTCCATTCTGAGTACTCCTTTTCCATGCAACAGGTTTGTTGGTGAACAAGCAGTCCTTTACTTCACTTGGGAGCCTTGGGTCAGTGCACCGGGTCCACGGCAGCAGGCTGGTCCCGTGCTCATTCTCCTCGGCTCTCATGTTCGATTGGCCTGCGTCAACGTTTTGCTCTTTTCAGCGATGCATTGCAGCAGATCGGTCCACGACTTGGCGAAGGCTGCCGTGCCTTCGCGCTGGAGTTCGGCGGCCAGCGCTTCATCGTTCACCGCCTCGCGGGTAAATTCGGCGATCACCGTCTCGGCGTAACCCGCATCAGCCGGCAATACCGTGTTGGCCTTGCCGTGCTCGGCGAAGGCGAGCAGCGTCTTTTCCGGCATCGTGTTGATGGTATCCGGCGCCGCCAGCGCTTCGACGTAAAGAGCGTCCGGGGCGGCGGGATCCTTGGTGCCGGTGCTGGCCCAGAGCAGGCGTTGCGGCCGGGCGCCGGAAGCAGCCAGTTTCTGCCAACGGGGTGATGCCAGCAGTTCGCGATAGGCTTTGTAGGTGCGCATGGCGATGGCGATGCCCAGGCGGTTGCGGTACCCCGCTGAGACCTTGTCCTTGACGGCCCCGTCCCAGCGGCTAACGAAAATCGACGCCACCGAAGCGACTCTCGGATCGAGGCCGGCAGCGATGCGTCGCTCGATGCCGCGCATATAGGCTTCCGCCGCCGCGATGTAGTGCTCGCGTGAAAACAGCAGCGTGACATTGACGGGCACGCCGGCGAAGATCGATTCCTCGATCGCCGGAATGCCTGCGCCAGTCCCTGGGATCTTGATGAAAAGATTGGGGCGTCGCGCGCGCGCGTGCAGTTCTACCGCCGCCTTGATGGTCGCGGCGGTGTCGTCCGCGAGCAGGGGCGATACCTCCAGCGACACCCAGCCGTCTACGCCGCCGGTGGCATCAAAGACCGGACGGAACAAGTCGGCAGCCCGAGTCAGGTCCTCCAGGGCGAGTTCGAAGAACAAAGCCTCGCCCGACTTGCCTGCACGCGCCTTTTGTTGAATGGCCTCGTCGTAGAAGTCGGCGCTCTTGACGGCCTGGTCGAAGATCGAGGGATTGGAGGTGAGGCCAGTCACCGCGAACTCCCGGATATAGCGGCTGAGCGTGCCGCTCGTCAGCAGCCCGCGGGTGATGTTGTCGAGCCAGAGGCTCTGCCCCAGATCGTGAAGCTTCTGTGTCGCGTTCATGTTCTCTCCCGTTCCGTATCGACGGCCTTTGCCGGCCGGCGCACAGCGGAAAAATCGTGATCGAGCAGGTCGCTGATACGCGCTATCGCCAGATCGGCCGGCGGATAGGCCGATAGATTGCGCGGGTCGAGCGCGTAGTGTCCCTGGCGCGGGAATACGGTAGTGAGGCTGTCTGCCAGGACGTGCTTCATCGCCGCCAGAATACGCAGCTTGTCGTCCAGCATGACGTAGTGGCGGGCCGGGTAGCGCTGTTGCAGATCGTCGAGCATCTGTTCCTTGTGGATGTAGATCAGCACCCGGCCTTCGACCGCTTCCCACAAACCGGAGCGCTGGATCTTGCGCGGCTGGAAGACGACGTCCCCATCGGACAGGATGACCGTCGGCCCCCAGGTGCGAAGATGCGCCAAGACCTTGAGCGCGCCCGGGTACAGGCGATCCGCGAACGGATAGTCCACCAGAAACGCCGACATCAGCAGCAGGCGCGGATCGTTCATCGCACCGAGGCGATAGCGCTGCAACGCGCCCAGATAGTCGGCGTAGCCCAGTTCGCTGCGCAGCGCCTCGAATATCGCCCAGTAGCGATCCCTGCTTGCGGCGCCAAATTCGCGCTCGAGATGCTTCCTCAGATCGTCCTGCACGCGATCGTTGTCGAGCAAGGTATTGTCCACGTCGAGCAGGAATACCAGATCGTCCGCAGCCATCATGCTGGCACCCATGCTGGGCTGGGGTTGTGCCAAGGGCCGTCTGCGGCGATCAGCGCGCCCACTGCCTTGGGACCCCAACTGCCGCGCTTGTAGGGGAGAGCCGGGTGATGATGCTCGAGGACCGGCTCGACCACCGCCCAGGCGGCCTCGACGGCATCCTCGCGGGTGAACAATGCGCCGTTGCCGGCCATGGCATCGCCGAGTAGCCGCTCGTAAGGGGCTTCCTCTCCCGGCCGTTCATCAAGCAGGTAGAGTTCGCGCTGCTCGCCGAAGTACTCCTTTCCGGCGCGCTTGACGCGCGCGGCGAGGGCGACGGCGGAGTTGGGAGACAGGCGGAAGCGCAGATAGTTGGCAGCGCCGGCTCCCGGCGCCGAGTCGGCGAACAGCCGCTGCGGCGGCGGCTTCAGCTCGACGATCACCTCCGCCGCCGTCTCCGGCAGACATTTTCCCGAGCGCAGGTACCAGGGCACCCCCTCCCAGCGCCACGAATCGATGAAGAGCCGTAGCGCGCAGAAGGTCTCGACGTCGGAATCCTTGGCCACGCCCGGCTCCTTGCGGTAGCCGGTGTACTGGCCGCGCACCAGATCATCGGGCTGCAGAGGGCGCATGGCCTGGAAGACGTCGGCTGTTTCGCCGTGCACGGCACCAAAACCCCTATAGGTCGGCGGCTCCATGGCCAGCAGGGCGACGATCTGCAAGAGATGATTTTGCACGACGTCGCGCAGACATCCGGCGGTTTCGTAGAACGCGCCGCGACCCTCGACACCGAAATCCTCGCATAGCGTTATCTGCACGCTGGCCACGTAGTCGCGGTTCCAGATCGGCTCCAGGAAAGAGTTGGCGAAGCGGAAATAGAGGATGTTCATGATCGCCTCCTTCGCCAGGAAGTGATCGATGCGGAAGATGGCGTCTTCCGGGAACACCGGGCGGGCGACGCGGTTGAGCTTGCGCGCAGAGGCCAGATCTCGCCCGAAGGGCTTTTCGACGATGACCCGCGCGTTATCGGCCAGGCCAGCGGCGGCTATTCCCTTGATGACCGTCGCGAACAGCGCAGGCGGGATGGCGAGGTAGTGCGCCGGGCGCCGGGCGTCGCCAAGAGTCTCCTTGAGCGCCTTGAATGTCGCCGGGTCCTGGTAGTCGCCGTCGACATAGCGCAGCAGCGAGAGCAGATGGCGCAAGGCTGGAGCGTCATCGATCTTTCCTGACTGTTTGACGCCGTCCTTGGCGTGCCGGCGCAATTGCGCCAGACTCCAGTTCGAATAAGCGACACCGACCACCGGAACGTTGAGGGTGCCCCGCTTCGCCATCGCATAGAGAGACGGAAAAATCTTCTTGTGCGCGAGATCGCCCGAGACGCCGAACAGCACCAGCGCGTCCGACGACACCGTGCCGGCCTTGGTCTTGTTCATCTCAATTCTTTCCTTTTTTTCTTCTCGTCGTGTCCGCCGAACTGCTTGCGCATCGCCGACAGCACGCGATTGGCGAACTCCGCGTCGCCGCGCGAGCTGAAGCGTTCAAAGAGCGCAGCGCTCAGCACGGGGACCGGCACGGCTTCGTCGATGGCCGCCGCGATCGTCCACCGCCCCTCGCCGGAATCCGATACGCGGCCGGCGTAGCTCTCCAGACCCGGGTCGGCGAGGAGCGAGGCGGCGGTAAGATCCAGCAACCACGAGCCGATCACGCTGCCCCGGCGCCAGACCTCGGCAATCTGTGGCAGGTCCAGGTCAAATTGGTAAAACTCGGCGCCCCGGAGCGGTGCCGTTTCGGCATCTGTATCGCGCAGGAGGTTGCCGGCGTTGGCATGACGCAGGATGTTCAGCCCTTCGGCATAGGCCGCCATGAGGCCATACTCGATGCCGTTGTGCACCATCTTCACGAAGTGGCCGGCGCCGCTCGCGCCGCAATGCAAATAGCCCTGTTCCGCCGGACCGGGACTACTCCTGAAAATTGGGTCAAGATGTCGGACGATTGCGTCCTCGCCGCCTATCATCAGACAGTAGCCGCGCTCCAGCCCGAAGACGCCGCCGCTGGTGCCGCAATCGACGTAATGTATGTCTCTCTCCTTGAGCGCCTTCGCTCTCAGGATATCGTCGCGGTAGTAGATGTTGCCACCGTCGATGACGATGTCGCCTGCATCCATGCGCGAGGCCAGTTCCTCGACGGTCTGGCCGGCAACGCCGGCGGGAACCATCAGCCATACCGCGCGCGGCTTGGCCAGCTTGGCGATGAAGTCGTCGAGCGAGGCTGCGCCCACGACCCCACGACCGGCGATCTTCTTCACGACGGCCTGGGTCACGTCGTAGACGACGAACTTGTGGCCAGCCTTCGTCAAACGCCGCACCAAATTGGCGCCCATGCGCCCCAATCCGATCATGCCGAGTTGCATCTTGAGTCCCTTCTTAGCCGGATACGGGCAGTGTTGCCAGGAGGGCCATGGCTCGCTCGCATACGTTGTCGACGCTGAATCCGTACTCGCGCATCACGATCTCACCGGGCGCCGATGCGCCGAAACGATCGACGGCGAGCACGTCGCCACGGCTGCCGACATAGCGATGCCAACCCTGCGACACCCCGGCTTCGACCGCCAGCCAGGCGCCGACCACCGGCGGCAACACCTCGTCACGATATTCGGCCGGCTGCGCCTCGAACAGTTCCCAGCTCGGCATCGATACGATGCGTACCTGGACGGCTCCCTGCAGCAGTTGTTGCCGCGCCGCCACGACCAGCGTGACTTCGGAACCACTGGCGATGAGTATCAGATCGGGCTTTCCGTTCGGGGCTTCGGCCAGGATGTGGCCACCGCGCTGCAAGCCGCCGGCAGCGGCAAACTGGTCGCGGTCGAGCGCAGGCAGGTCCTGCCGCGTCAGCACCAGCGCGACCGGACTATCGAGCGTCGTCAGGGCGACGCGCCACGCGACGGTGGTCTCGTTGGCGTCACCCGGGCGAATGACGATCAGGCCAGGCATCGCGCGCAAGCTGGCGAGTTGTTCGACCGGCTGATGCGTCGCGCCGTCCTCGCCCAGCGCGATGCTGTCGTGGGTGAACACGTAGATCACGTGCAATCCCATCAGCGCGGCAAGGCGAATCGACGGCCGCAGGTAATCGGAAAAGACCAGGAAGGTCGCGCCGAAGGGCACGGTACCGCCGTGAGCAGCCAGGCCGTTCATGATCGACCCCATCGCGTGCTCGCGCACGCCGAAGTGCAGATTGCGGCCGGCGTACGACCAGCCGCCGCCGTCGGAACCCTGCTGGTCGCGGGTGGCCGCGCCGGGCAGCTCGAAGTCACCCAACCCCTTTAGCGCGGTATGGGTCGACGGATCGAGGTCGGCCGAACCGCCTATCAACGCCGGCAGGCGCGGCGCGATGGCGTTCATGATCTTGCCCGAGGCGACACGGGTGGCCATGCCTTTGGCGCCGACCGGGAAGCGGGGAAGATCTGCGTCCCAGCCGCCAGGCAATTCGCCGCGGATGCGCTGTTGCAGTTCCCGGGCGAGTTCGGCAAAGGCTTGCGCGTACGCGGAAAATTTGTCGTTCCACTCCGCCACGGCCCGCGCGCCTCGCTCAACGGCCTGGAGAAAATGCGCGCGCACCGGCTCCGGAATGTAAAACGGTGGCTCCGGCGGCCAGCCGAGGTTCTCTTTCGTCAAGCGCACTTCTTCAACGCCCAGCGGCGAGCCGTGCGCCCCGAACGTATCCTGCTTGTGCGGCGAGCCATAACCGAGATGGGTGCGCAGCAGAATCAGGGACGGTCGCCGCGTCTCCGCTCGGGCGCTCTTCAGCGCATGCTCGATCAGTATCAAGTTGTTGCCGTCCTTGACCGTTCGCGTATGCCAGCCATAGGCCTTGAAGCGGCGCGCGCAATCCTCGGTGAAGGTGATGTCGGTGCCGGCAGACAGCGTCACGTGATTGTCGTCGTAGAGGTAGATCAGCTTGCCGAGCTGCAAATGGCCGGCAAGCGAGGCGGCCTCGGATGCGATGCCCTCCATCAGGTCGCCGTCGCTGACGATGCCGTAGGTGTGGTGATCGACGATCTCCAAGCCCGGACGGTTGTAGCGCGCAGCCAGATGCACCTCCGCCATCGCCATTCCCACGCCGTTGCCGAACCCCTGGCCGAGGGGGCCGGTGGTGGTCTCGACGCCCGGCGTGAGGCCGCGCTCCGGATGCCCCGGCGTCATGCTGCCCCATTGACGGAACTGCTTGATCTGCTCCAGCGGCAGCGCATAACCGCTCACATGGAGCAGGCCGTAAAGCAGCGCCGATCCGTGTCCGGCGGAGAGGACAAAACGGTCACGGTCGAATCAGTCAGGATTGGCCGGATGGTGTTTGAGGAAGCGCGCACAACACGTAGGCCATGGCCCCGGCGCTCAGCGGCAGCCCCGGATGCCCGCTGTTGGCCTTTTGCACGGCATCGACCGCAAGGAAACGCAGGGCGTTGATGCAAAGCTCATCCAAGGCAGCAGCAGGAATTGTGCTAGAGAACTCGGGGCTCATGAAAAATTCCCTTAAGCGTTTTGCACGCTGTTGATCGACTTAAAAGCGCAACGTTGAGTCCGTGACGCCGACATGACTTCGGGTAGACACATCCGGCGATCGGCAGTTCTGGCTTACGGGCTGATGCGGCGGCAATCACATTTGGTAAAGCGAACGGAGAATCTGCGCACCCATCGCAATTCCTGTCAAAGCGCCGCCGCTCACCGCGACGTAAGCGTAGAGCGGCTAAACCTTGGTCAAGATGAGCAGGTGAATTAGGCTAGGCGCAATACATGGGTTGGTCCGTGCGTTAGCGCACTGACGCCGTGTTGTCTTAGTGTCAGAATTAATATAAAGACACAGACACCGCGCAATTTCGCGTTGTGCTGGACTAATTGCAGAGGTCATCGTGAGCAAGGTCAGCGAACAGTACACGACCAGCGGCGCCGTGAAGATTCACATCCAGAGACAGAAAAAGGTGCTCGGCAGTAGGGCGCCGTCTTTGTCGAAGGCAGAAAGAGCACGAGAGTCCGTGCCATTGGTGCATGGCTATACAATCCACGTCCGGCCCAAAGATGCAGCCGAGGGACCTCCAACTCCGAACCCAGCAAAAGTGCTGTAAGAATGCCGATCGCAAAATATTCGTCCCACCTGCCGCTACCCTGAAGAAGGGAAAGCCCTACCCATGCAGGACGAGACCAATGGGATCAAGAACGGCTACGGAGCTGAACCATGGGACTGGGCGCAGCGTGGAATAAGGGAAGACGATGGATCGGCAACAATGGCTAACAAAGCGCGATCACTATGCTGAAGCCGCCATGAAGGTACTTTCCGCGCCAAGTTCAAGGGGTAACTCAAGTGGAGAGGCCAAGCCGGTCGGCATCGAAACGGGCGCTCTTCCGAGCGGCAAGAGTGTACAAGAAGAAGCTGCTCGCGGGGTTGGGGCATACAAGCGCGCCGATTATGGGGCAGCATTCTCCCGGCAATATTGACGATTATGTGTGGCGGCGTACAGATCTGGTTTTGACGGTAAGGCATAGTGCGTACAGGTATTCAGCCTTGGCCTCCTGCCGGATGGATGCCCGTGGCACTTGGCCGGCAGGGTAACCCCGCCCGGGATGTCTTTCGCGGTCGATAACTGGAGCGCTTTGTCAAGTTAGCGCGGAGAGAAATATGACGATAAGACTGCTATTCATCGATCGCATCCAGGGTCTGTTCCGGGATCTCATCAATGACAAGAGCGTCGATCCCCTCAACAGCCCTTTGAGGTGCGACGTTGAAATACTGCTGGCGGCGACGCAGAGGAAGCGCCCGCCTGTTCGCTTTCCCAACCGGGACGTGGAGAATACTTGGTCGAATCTGGGCTAATGTGGGACCTTTTGTAATTGACGCCTGGTTGAATTATTTCTGAATGTCTGAAAGAGGCGTGCAAAACCAGTCGCACGAGGACCAGATGACAGACGACCGCAGTGGGTCACGACCGTAGTGGGTCGTCTCGCAGATGCGCCCCAGTGTTGGCACCCCGGCTTGGGCATAGCTAAGCGTAAGAACAAAATTTGCCCCCCTTATGAACGAGAGATCAAATTAGATTTCCCGTAGTATTGTTCTGGCTGCGCATGCCGCTTCATGCGGGACACACCTACGGCGACACGAACTATCCATGGCGGTTCTTCATAGCCAGCCTCCCGTAAAGCCGGCTCGTCGCAAGCCGCTAACCATGTATGGGCAGTTTCGCATCAGTCGCCACAACAGGCCGCTACGATAGTTCTCGATCATCAGCACGATCGGTCCCTGATTCAATCCATAATGCCAGGGTGACACCCAGCCAAAAGGATTGTTGGATTTGTCCGGATAGGTGGCATTGAATGTCGCCTTGAAGCCGTAGGGATTGCCCGATTTCAGTTCAAGCCGGTTAAGGAAATGTTCGATCGCCGGCAATACGATTTCGGGCGCAAACGGCAACGACGCCACGACTGCCCAAGGCGCAATGGTGCCATCATCGGGGCCGTACGGCACTCCGCGCGCTACGTAATCAAAGAACTGCCGCTCGATACCGTCGACCTTGATGGTGTCAGGCCCGGGACCATCGCTCGCAGTGATCCCCCA
>Ga0172380_10004998_pt1 | contig 16498 bp, 20 predicted proteins | sample Leawe162metaG_FD_119747 | JGI IMG/M metagenome (GOLD analysis project Ga0172380, IMG submission 119747) | Leachate microbial communities from a municipal landfill in Southern Ontario, Canada - Leachate well 162 metaG | ecosystem: Engineered > Solid waste > Landfill > Unclassified | place...
CGATGACCCGCTGCTTCGACATGCCAGCACACGCTGCCCGCCATCACGGCCTCAGGCGATAAGCATGACGCGGAACACCCGATAAATATGTCTTGGAACAGCACACCTCGCGGTGTACAGAACAGGCGGAAGCCCCCTCGAATCGAGGGGGCTTCCGCCGTCCAGGTGGTACCTAGATGGGCCAGGGATAGGGCGTCCCCTCCGCAGCCTGATACACGATCCCCCGCTCGATCAGGTCATCGACCTCGCCCTCCGACCAGCCGAAGCGGGTCAGCACAGAGCGACTGTGCTCACCGAGCAGGGGCGGTGGCCCGTAGGTGCCAGGTCCCGAGTCTGAGAAGTCGATGAGGTTCCCGAACTGGGTCATGTGGCCCATCATCGGATGGTCATACGAGGCCGTGAGCCCCAGGGCTCGGTTGTCGGCGTCGTGCAGCACGGTCTCGCCACCACGCGTGTCCACTGCGATCTCCGCCGGCACACCGGCACCATCGAGCAGCGCCTGCCACACCTGCGCGGTGCGCGCCTCAAAGGCCATCTCGAGCACGGGATCCACGGTTGCCCGCGCCGCGACCCGCCCGTCGAACGTGGCCAGGGCCGTGTCCGCACCGAGCTCGGGTCGACCCACGGTCGCGCACAGTGCAGCCCACTGCGCCTGCGTCGTGGCGGCAACCTGGATCCAGCCCTCCTGCGTGCGGTAGAGGCGGTAGCAGGGCGACAGGCCGGTGAGCTCCTTGTCCATGCTCGGTCGCCTCGGGGCAGGACTGCCATCGGCGAGCAGCGCCACCTCGGACACGAACATTGCGCCGCCATTCAGCAGCGAGGTCCACACGTCCTGGCCCTGCCCAGTCACCTTGCGGTGGTAGAGCGCGCTGAGCACTCCCAGCACCGAGGCGAACGCATTTGCCGTGTCCGCCATGCCGAAGCGCAGGTACATCGGCGGGTTGCCCTGGTCGACTGCGCCGGCCTCGTACTCCAGGCCGAGCACTGCCTGATACAGCGGGTCGATGCCGCCGCTGATCGACATCGGACCGTCATAGCCGTAGGCGTAGGTGTTGCAATAGACGATCTCCGGGTTCCGCGCGGTGACCTGGTGGTAGTCGACGCCGAGGCGCGTTGCCGTGCCCTTGGTCATGTTGTGGTGGAGGACATCAGCTCGCTCTGCGAGCTTCAGCACGATCTCCTGGGCCTCGGGTCGCTTGAGATCCAGGGCCAGGTCCTGCTTGCCGCGCTGGCAGCCGATGAAAGGTGCGCCGTAGCGCATCGAGTCGCCGCGAGTCGGCTCGATCTTGATGACCTCGGCGCCGAGGTCGGACAGGATCATCGGGGCATAGGGGCCCGCGAGGAACTGGCCGAGGTCGAGCACGAGGACGCCTTCAAGTGGTCCGGGCATGTCAGTCTCCTTGGTGAGCCGTGGTCAGATGACGCCGGAAGCGGCGAGTCGGTCGAGTGCAGCGTCGTCATAGCCGAGCTCGGCCAGGATTGAGCGCGAGTGCTGCCCGGTTACAGGTCGTGGTCCGGCCACCTCGCTCGGCGTGCGACTCAGGACTGCGGGCGGACCGTACTGACTCATCAGGCCGAACTCGGGATCATCGACCTCGACGATCATGTTGTTCGAGCGCAGCTGGGGGTAGTCGAAGGCCTGCGTGGGCGACAGGATCGGATCGCACCCGATGCCTGCCTCGAAGAACTGCTCGACGAGGTCGGCTCGATCGCGCGTGATGAAGGCGGCACGCAGTCGCTGGCCGTGCTCGGCCCGGTAGGCGAGGTCGGTCATTATGCGCGCCGGATCGGGATCCTCGATGCCGAGGATGCTCTCCATCGTGCACGTGGCCTCACGTCCGACGGTGACACCCGCGTGCATCCACTCACCGTTGGCGCATTCATAGATCGAGACCTGATGAACACCTGGCGGATAGGTCTTCGCCATGACCAGCGAGTCGGGAGCATTGAGGTTTTCCACGTCCTGCCAGATCATCGTCGTGTAGGCGAGCACGCCCTGGTAGAGCGAGGTGGCCACATGCTGACCGCGCCCGGTGTTCTCCCGTGCGTGCAGCGCAGCGAGCACACCGGATGCCAGCAGGAAGCAGGCGCCCATACTCGGAATCTGCATGTGCAAATGGGCCGGGCCCGGACGCCAGGCCGGCTGCTCGTACTGCGCGCCTGAGCGCGCCTGCACGAGTGCGTCCCAGCCCGGACGCGAGGCATTGCGATGACCCTCGGGATAGGCCGGCACTGAGGCGTAGATCAGCCGTGGGAACTTCGCAGCAAGCTCGTCGTAGGACAGGCCCAGGGCCGCCATAGTGCCTGGAGAGAAGGCCTCGACCAGCACATCGGCCGTCGCGCATAGCTTGAGGAAGGCCTCCTTGCCCTCCTCCTGCTTGAGGTCCAGCACGACGGAGCGCCGACTGCGGTGCCACACCGGTGATCCGGGGGCATCGCGGAACGGATCACCGCCAGGCGGCTCGACCTTGATCACGTCCGCTCCCTGCTCGGCCAGCATGAGCACGCCGAGAGGGCCCGCAACGCCCCAGCTCAGATCGAGAATGCGAACACCAGCGAGTGGACCTGACACGACTTCCTCCTTGTGCCGATAACAAGAAAAGCTGCTGTGTCAGCAGCCCTTGCACGGGATATCGTGCCCCTTTCGACAACTCTCGGTACACGTTTTCGCGAATGAGATTCAGCGGACGTTACGATCGCAAGGTGAAGTCCCAGCCTGTCCGACTCGGATCAGGGTTGCGTGTGCTCCGCGGAGTCACGGCAGGCATCACGATGCTGCTCCTCACTGCCGCGGCTCATATCACCGCTTCGGGAACGGCGCCCAGTGCGGCAAGTTTTGTCGTGCTTGCGCCGGTGGCCATCGGGCTCAGCTCGGTGGCCCTGGAACGCCGACGAGGATATGTCTGGCTTGCGGTATTTGCAGTAGGCATCCAAGCCCTGCTGCATGTGCTGCTCTCGGTCACTGGCGCTCACGCCGCCATGCACTCCAGCCTGCTGCCCAGTCCCGGCATGACCCTGACCCACATCGGTGCCGCAATCACCACCGCACTCGTGCTCGCGCACGCGGATGTGCTGCTGCACCGTTGGATCGCCTTGGCTCGGACCCTGCTCTTCACCGGGATCTCGTTCGAAGCTCAGCCGCTTGCACCTGTTCACACCCTGGCCTATGACGATCCCAATGCCCACTACCTGCACGACCTCGACCACGCAGTCAGCAGGCGCGGTCCTCCCCCTGTGATCTGCTACTGATTCGCGCCTGCGTCCGATGCGCATGGCGACTGTTGCAAGTCATGATCACTTTGGAAGGCCCTTCATGAATACATACGTTCGCAAGATCAGCAGAGCACTCATCGGCATCGGAGCAATGGGAGCGGTGCTGCTCATTACGGCACCGGCTCAGGCTCATGGGCAACTCGTGTCATCAACGCCGACCAATGGGGCTGTGCTCGATGCCGCGCCCGCCTCAGTCGCCTTCACATTCGACGAGCCACTGCTGCCAGAACTGGACACGATCTCGATCAACACCGATACCGGCAAGAATCTGGTCAGCGCAAGAGTGGAACCCGTGGGTGACACCCTCACTATGCAATGGCCGACTGACATTGCTCCAGGCACTTACCAGGTGGCATATCGCATAGTTTCCGAGGATGGCCACCCCGTAACGGGCGCAATCACGTTCACCTTCGGCACCCCACAGCCGACGGCAACGACCTTCGCCGAAGCGGTTGACAATGTGCAGGAGGGTCCGCCATTGACCACTATCGCGACCATCGGTGCGATCGTGCTGCTGCTGCTCTCGGTGAGCCTGATCGTCGTACTGGTCAGGCGAGGGAACGGGAAGTGATCAGCCGCCGGCCACTGCGGGGATGATCGAGATCTGCGCACCGTCGGCGGTTGGCGATGCAAGGCCTTCGATGAAGCGCACATCATCGTCATTGACATAGATGTTCACGAAACGACGAAGCTGGCCATTGTCGTCGAGCACTCGGGCAGCAATGCCCGGGTAGTTCGCCTCGAGATCATCGATGACCTCCTGCAGATTCGCGCCTGTGGCTGCAACTTCGGCGTCACCGTTGGTGTACGTGCGAAGAATGGTGGGGATGCGGACTGTGGCGCTCATGCTTGGACCTCCGAGTAAGCAGTTTCAAAATCGTCATATGAGGGTGAGACGGTGATCGTTGGTCCACAGGTTGGAGCAACCGCATCCAGGGTCTTGAGCCCATCGCCCGTGTTGAGCAGCACGACCTCGGCCGCCGGATCGATCAGGCCATCGCGCAGCAGCTTGCGGTAGCAGCCGACCACGACGCCACCTGCGGTCTCGGCGAAGATGCCCTCAGTCTCTGCCAGCAGCCTGATGCCCTCGACCACTTCCGCATCAGACACGTCGGCGAATCCACCGTTGGTCCGCCGAACGACATCGAGTGCGTAGGGACCATCTGCAGGATTCCCGATGGCCAATGACTTGGCGATGGTGTTCGGCTTCACGGGCTTGACGAAATCCTGGCCAGCAGCGAAGGCCTGCGAGACGGGCGAGCAGCCGGTTGCCTGCGCACCGAAGATCTTCGTGTCGTGCGCACTTACCAGTCCGAGATCGACGAACTCACGAAAGGCCTTGTCGACCTTGGTGAGCAGCGAGCCAGAGGCCACAGGTGAGACCACGGCATCAGGCAGCCGCCAGCCGAGCTGCTCGGCGATCTCATAGCCGACAGTCTTGCTGCCCTCTGCGTAATACGGGCGAAGGTTCACGTTGACGAAACCCCAATTGCGCGAGGCAGCAACCTCAGTGCAGAGCCGATTGACATCGTCGTAGTTGCCGCCGATGGCTACCAGCACGCCGCCGTACACAGCCGTGGTCACGATCTTGCCGGCCTCGAGATCGGATGGCACGAACACTACGGATTTCAAACCGGCACGCGATGCTGCTGCAGCAACAGCGTTTGCGAGGTTGCCGGTCGAAGCACAGGCGATGGTCTCGAAGCCGAGTCGTCGCGCATTCTCAAGCGCCACGCCGACGACGCGATCCTTGAACGAGTGCGTCGGATTGCCCGAATCGTCCTTGACCCACACAGTCTTTGCCCCGAGTGCCGCGGCGAGATTGTCTGCCTTGACGAGCTTGGTGAATCCTGGCTGCAGGCCTGGACGATGGCCCGCGCCCGGCACAACTGGCAGCAAGGCTTCATACCGCCACATGGACAGTGGCCCGGCTTCGATCTGCTCACGCGTGAGCCCGCGCGGCTCATAAGCCACCTCCAGGGGTCCGAAGCATTCGAAACAGGCGTAACTCGCGTCAAGTGGATACAGTGCACCGCATTCGCGACACTTCAATGCGTGGGCGGCACCAAGACCGTGATCGGTGCCCAATGTTGCAGTCATAAAACGAGGCCTCTCTGGCTCATCTTCCCTAGGTACAGGTCGGAGTTGGCACCGAACTTCGATGGGCCTCGCGAACGAGTTATCGAATAGGTTGCCGGGGCTTCAACGGGCCGTTTCCCTCTGCCCCTCTGGATGAGGTATTCAGTTGTGGAAGCACTCTAATGCCAAGGCCTGCACGAGGACAAAGCGGGTTGGGAAGTCAGCTGCGGCGGCGAGTCAGGAGCCGCAGGCCCACCACGCCGACAACCACGCCGACGACGATCGCTATGCGCTTGGGATTGACCCCGCCGAACTCATCGGTGAACACCCCGGTGATCGCGTTGAGCCCCCGCTGGCGGATGGAGGCGGGCGTGAACTGCCCCTTGAGCTCTTCAACCGAGGCCAGCAGTTCAGTACGCGCAACAGTGATCTCAGCCACTAGCGCTGCGATTGCCTCATCCTTGGTCTCAACGGTGTCTATCGCCACACGGCTACCCTACGCTGCCTGACCTTGAGGTGGCCGCCTACGCTCTCGAACTGACGATATTTGTCAAATGCGAACACTCTGCAATTAGGAAATGAGTCAATTAAGGTTGCTCCATGACCCGATACCGGCTCCGTGCACCAGTCATTGCCGCAGCCGCTCTCTTGCTTGCCGCGTGCTCATCGAACTTGAGTGCCGAGCCGACTGCATCCGGATCACCCGCCAAGCTGATCATCGCGACCACGGTCTCGCCCATCACCTCGATCGCCTCCAGCATCGGCGGAGACAAGGTCACCATCGAGGGCATCGTCCCTGAGGGAACAAACAGCCACACCTTCGAGCCGGCACCCCAGGTTGCCGAACTGCTGAGCAAGGCCGATGTCATCTTCGTCAATGGCCTCAAGCTCGAGGATCCGACCCAGGAGCTCGCCCGAGCCAATATGAAGGACGGGTCCGAGATGATCGAAGTCGGCTCGAAGACGCTGCCCGAGTCCGATTACATCTACGACTTCTCCTTCCCCAAGAGCGAGGGCAAGCCGAATCCGCACCTGTGGACCGATCCCCCCTTCGCAGTGAAGTACGCGGCGGTCATTCGCGATGAGCTCACCAGGCGCGACCCGGCCAATGCCGACTACTACGCAGCCAACTACACCGCCTTCCAGAAGAAGGCCAATGAGCTGGCAGCTGCCTTGCGCACAGACCAGAAGACCGTTCCCGCAGGCAGCCTCAAATTGCTCACCTACCACGATGCCTATGCCTACTTCGCCAAGGATTTCGGCTGGCAGATCATCGGTGCCGTGCAGCCGAGGAACTTCTCCGATCCCACGCCATCAGAGGTCGCAGCACTGATCAATCAGGTCCGCGATCAGCAGGTCCCGACGATCTTCGGGTCCGAGGTCTTTCCATCCAAGGTGCTCGAGGAGATCGGTCGGGCAACAGGCGCTCGCTATGAGGACTCCTTGCGTGATGATGACCTGCCGGGCACTCCAGGGCAGCAGGACCACTCCTGGCTTGGCCTGATGAAGTACGACTACATCACCATGATCAAGGGCCTCGGCGGTACCGCGACGAACCTGGAGGCCATAAGCACCGCCACCAGCACCCCGGATACGGCAGCATATCCACAGTGACGGGCATCGGAGTCGGACCAGAGCTCATCAACCTCGACCACGTGGTGGCCGGCTACACGCATCACCCGGTACTGACTGACGTCACGTTTCATGTGCACGAGGACCAGTTCACGGGCATCGTCGGCCCATCGGGTGCCGGCAAGACCACACTCCTGCGGCTGCTGCTTGGAACCTTGAAGCCGATGAGCGGCGCCATCGCCAAGGATCCGAAGGTGCGCATGGCCTATGTGCCCCAGCTCGAGACCGTCAGCTGGAACTTCCCCATCACCGTGAGTGAATGCGTGCTGATGTCGCGCAAATCGACCAAGCAGCTGCCCTGGGCGAGCAAGGCCGAGAAGGCCAGCGTGGGCAACGTCCTGGAGCGCCTCGGCATCGCCGAACTGGCGCAACGACATATTCGAGAGCTCTCCGGCGGTCAGCAGCAGCGCATGTTCCTTGCACGTGCCCTGTTGCGTCAACCGCAGATCATGCTGCTCGATGAGCCGACCAGCGGCGTCGACGTCTCGACTCGGCACGATGTGCTCCACCTGCTTGCTGACTTGCATGAAGAAGGCGTCGCGATCGTGCTCACCACTCACGACCTCAACGGAATGGCTGCACACCTGCCGCATCTGGTGTGCGTGAATCAAGGCATCGTCGCCTCCGGCACTCCAGCAGACGTGATGACACCCGACGTGCTTGAGCAGACCTTCGGTGCTCGCATGGAAGTCCTTGAGCACCTGGGCATGCGCATCGTCGTCGACGAAGGACCACACCGCTCGGCGATGAGAGAGACCGGCTGACGTGGACACCCTGCTTGAGCCCTTGCAGTACGCCTTCTTCCAGAAGGGCCTGTTCGTCGCAAGCCTTTCCGGGGCCCTGCTCGGCTTCATTGGCGTATACATCGTGCTGCGCGGAATGAGCTACATCGGTCACGGCCTCTCGCATTCGATATTCGGTGGGTTCGCAGCAGCCCAGCTCTTTGCGGCCAACTTCTACATGCTCGGTGCCGGACTCTGGGGTATCGCCTCGGCACTTGCCATCACGAGCGTGACCAAGCGCAGTCGACTCGGTGCTGACGCTGCGATCGGCGTGATCACCACTGCCTCATTCGCCCTCGGTGTCGCACTGTTCGCCAAGTTCGGCACGAGCGGTCCATCATTCGAGAATGCCCTGTTCGGCAGCATCCTCGGCATCAGTCCGCAGCAGATCGCCGGACTCATCGCCGTCTCATTGCTCACCGGCGCCTTCGTGTTCCTGCGCTACCGCGCCCTGCTCTTCAGCACCTTCGATCCGGATGTTGCTGCCGTCTCCGGAGTCAATGTCTCTCGGATCGAGGCGATACTCATGGTCGTGCTCTCCCTGGCGATCCTGGCGACATTGACCGTCATCGGCGTGACTCTGGTTGCCGCGATGCTGGTGATCCCCGCAGTCATTGCACGCATGCTCACGGACTCCTTCGGCCGCATGCTCACCTACAGCACGATCATCGGCACGCTCTGCGGATTGACCGGCATGTACTTGAGCTACTACGCCGGCGTGCCCTCGGGCACCATGATCGTCCTCGTCGGAGCAGCCCTGTTCGTCATCGTGCTGGCATTCACCGGCAGTCGAGGCCTTCGTCGCTCTGCAGGTCTCGACGCGCACACGGATGCCTCGGCGCTGGCTCCTGCTGCCCGATGAACCAGGTCATCCTCGAGCACCTCGTGATGCGCTCGCCGACGCCCACTGCGCTCTCGCTGGACATCACGACATCGCACCTTCCCCGCCCACCATCGGCATGAGCGGATTACAGTGCTGCCATGGCTCTTGCACCCAAGGACACCGCGCCCGCATTCGCACTCAAGGACGACCAAGGCGAGACCATTCGCCTCTCGCAGTTCAAGGGCAAGCGAGTGGTGCTCTACTTCTATCCGGCGGCGATGACTCCCGGCTGCACGAAGCAGGCGTGTGACTTCACGGACAATCTCAAGCTGTTCGACAAGAACGACATGGTGGTCATCGGCATCTCGCCGGACAAGCCCGAGAAGCTCGCCAAGTTCCGCGAGCGCGACAACCTTGACGTCATCCTGCTGTCGGATCCCGAAAAGGAAGTGCTGACCAAGTACGGCGCCTTCGGCGAGAAGAAGCTCTACGGCAAGACGGTCGTCGGCGTGATCAGGTCAACGTTCATCATCGGCCCGACCGGCAAGATCGAGCATGCGCTGTACAACGTCAAGGCCACCGGGCATGTGGCCAAGCTGATCCGCGATCTCGAACTGGCGTAGCCGAGGCCTAGACTCCTGCTTCACGCGGAAGTGGTGGAACGGCAGACACGCGGCGCTTAGGACGCCGTGCTCTAGGGCGTGCGGGTTCAAGTCCCGCCTTCCGCACCAAGGAGTTAATGCGCTCGTGCCCCCGGCAGCAACTGCTCGATGACGGGCACAAGAGCCTGCAGCGCTCGCGCCCGATGGCTGATCGCATCCTTCTCATCGTCTGACATCTCGGCAGTGGTGACCTGATAGCCCAACGGGACGAAGATCGGGTCGTAGCCGAATCCATTGGTGCCTCGCGGCTGAGTCAACAGCGTTCCGTCGATCGTTCCCTCGACCACGCGCTCATCGCCGGCAGGAGTGACGATCGCCGCCGCACAGTGGAAAGCGGCACCGCGCCGATTCGCCGGAACATGGTCGAGCTGTGCGATCAGCAGGTTCAGATTGGCGACATCATCACCGTGAGTGCCCGCCCATCGAGCGGAGTAGATGCCCGGCATGCCGTTCAGGGCGTCGACCATGATGCCCGAGTCATCAGCGATCGCTGGCAGCCCGGTCACTGCGGCAATCGAGCGTGCCTTGATCAGGGCATTCGCAGCGAATGTGGTTCCGGTCTCCTCGACATCGGGCAGGTCGGGGAATTCAGCAGTGCCGACAAGCTCGATATCAAGACCCACCTGCTCAAGGATGCGCCTGAGCTCAATGAGCTTGTGGGCGTTCTTGCTCGCGAGAACAACCTTGACCGACATCGCGCTGCCTAGAGCGAAAGGAGCAGGGCGTCACGCTGCAGCTTGGTGAGCTGCGAGCAGCCATCTCCCGCGAGATTCAGCAGTTCGTCGAGCAGAGCGCGATCGAAGGGGGTTCCTTCGGCTGTGCCCTGCACCTCGATGAACCTGCCATTACCTGTCATGACGACATTCATGTCGGTGTCCGCACGCACGTCGTCGTCGTAGTGCAGATCCAGGCGCGGAACTCCGTCGATGATCCCAACACTCACGGCTGCGACTGAGTCGATCAGCGGATTGGTCTTCAGATGCCCCTTGTCCAGACCCCAGGCGACTGCGTCAGCCAGAGCGACATAGGCACCGGTGATGGCTGCCGTTCGCGTGCCACCGTCGGCCTGGAGCACATCGCAGTCGATGACGATCGTGTTCTCACCCAGCAGCGACATGTCGACCACTGCCCTGATGCTGCGACCGATGAGTCTGGAGATCTCCTGGGTACGACCACCCAGCTTGCCCTTGACCGATTCGCGGTCGTTTCGCTCATTGGTCGCGCGCGGCAGCATCGCGTATTCGGCGGTGACCCAGCCCTTGCCGCTGCCCTTCAGCCAGCGCGGCACTCCCGTGGTGAACGAGGCCGTGCACAGCACTCGCGTGCGACCGAATGAGATGAGGGTTGAGCCCTCCGCCTGCTCAAGCCAGCCTCGCTCGAAGGTTATGGGACGGAGTTCATGGTCGGCGCGGCCATCCGAGCGAGGTTGCACAGCAGTCATGGGGCAGAACTCTATTGCCTGCCTCCCGAGGGGATGCCGCCTAGCCGAAGTGGCCGACGGAACCGATCTCGGGTCCGAGGAACCTGCGGCCGAGCCGCTCGAAGGTCGCCGGGTCACCCGTGGCTATGAACTGGTGCACCGGCTCTGGCAGATCTGGGTCACGGACGAGATCGTGAGCTACCAGGGTTCGGAAGACATCCTTGGCGGTCTCCTCGGCACTGGACACGAGCGTCACGTTCTCCCCCATCACATAGGACAGGACGCCCGTGAGCAACGGATAGTGGGTGCAGCCCAGGACAAGGGTGTCGATATCCGCGTCCCGCAGTGGATCCAGATACTCGTGCGCAACCTCGAGCAGCTCCGTGCCTGAGGTTCGCCCCGCCTCGACGAACTCCACGAAGCGCGGACAGGCTGCGGAGACGATCTGCAACTGCGGAGCCGCAGCGAATGCATCGTCATAGGCACGTGAGGTGATGGTCATCTCGGTGCCGATGACACCGATGCGACCGTTGCGCGTCGCAGCAGCGGCCCGCCGAACCGCAGGGTGCACCACCTCGATCACCGGAACGTCGTATCGCTCACGCGCATCGCGCAAGGTCGCAGCGCTCGCCGAATTGCACGCGATGACCAGCAGCTTGACCCCGTCGTCGACCATGCGGTCCATGATCTCCAGGGCGAATTGTCGCACTTCGGCCAACGGTCGCGGGCCATACGGCCCACGAGCCGTGTCACCGACATAGAGCAGCGGCTCATGCGGCAACTGGTCGAGAATCGCGCGGGCAACAGTGAGGCCACCGACCCCGGAGTCGACGATGCCAATGGGAGCGTCAGCCATAACGACCCAAGCCTACGGCGCGGTAACGGGAAACCCCTGAGTTGATCCCTACGCTGTTACGTGGCTCACTGCCCAGGCCACGGGACTGGGCGCCGTCACAAAGGGAAACCATGTCTTCACCTGCGAATCCAACCCGCCCCATTGGCGTGCTCGTTGTCACTGTCCTGTTGATCATCGCCGGCGTATGGAACCTGTGGATCGGCTTTCTTTCGATCTTCTCCAGCTTCGGCGAGAACCCGACGTTCGAGGACTTCTACGGCATCGCTCACACCATCCCAACCTTCCAGCTGTGGATGTTCGGCCTGCTGTCGATCTTCCTGGGCCTCATCTACTTCTGGCTCACCAAGATGACCATGATCGGCTCTGCCACTGCGCACACGATCATCAGCATGTTCATGGTCATCAATATCGTGTTCGCATTCTTCCGGCTTCCGTATGGCTGGTTCGCCATCCTCGTCAGCCTGCTGGTGCTGCTCATGGTGAACACCAAGGCTGCAGTCGCCTGGTTCAAGCAGACGGCCTGACGATCCACCCACATCGGCGTCCCACCTACGGGTGGGGCGCCGACTGCCGTCAGGCCCAGAGTTGACCTTCGATGGCAGTTTCCGCCTCTTCGAGAGTGCCTTCATAGGCACCAGTCGAGAGATACTTCCAGCCACCGTCGCACACGATGAATGCGATGTCCGCACTCATACCCGCCTGCTGCACCTTCTTGGCAACACCCAGCGTCGCATGCAGGATCGCACCGGTCGAGATGCCCGCGAAGATGCCCTCGATCTCGAGGAGTTCGCGGGTGCGCCTCAAGGCATCGAGCGGACCGACGGAGAAACGACTTGAGAGCAGCGAGGCGTCATACAGCTCCGGGATGAAGCCTTCATCGAGATTGCGCAGGCCGTAGACCACTTCGCCGTACCTTGGCTCGGCAGCAACGATCTGCACATCGGGCTTGTGATCGCGAAAGTACCGTCCGACACCCATGAGCGTTCCGGTGGTGCCCAGGCCTGCGACGAAATGCGTGATCGAAGGCAGGTCCGCCAGCAGTTCAGGGCCGGTGGTGTCGTAATGCGCCTGCGCATTGGCCTGGTTGCCGTACTGGTAGAGCATGACCCAGTCAGGATTCTCGGCAGCAAGGCCCTTGGCGACGCGCACGGCCTCATTCGATCCCCCTGCCGCAGGCGACGTGATGATCGTTGCGCCCCACATCGTGAGCAATTGCGTGCGCTCGATCGACGTGTTCTCGGGCATCACGCAGATGAGCCGATAGCCGCGCTGCTTGGCCACCATCGCCAATGAGATGCCCGTGTTGCCAGACGTGGGTTCAAGTAGCGTGCATCCTGGCGCAAGGAGCCCGTCTGCCTCTGCCTGACGGATCATGTTGAGCGCAGCACGGTCCTTCACCGACCCGGTGGGATTGCGATCCTCGAGCTTGGCCCAGATCCGCACCTCAGGGGACGGCGAGAGCCGAGGCAGCCCGACAAGCGGGGTATGCCCTACCGAATCAAGAAGCGAGTCGAATCTCAAGGTGGTGGGTTTCAGCCGCCCGCAACAGCAGGGAGGATGGTGATGGCATCTGCATCGGCCACAGCGGTGTTCAATCCGTCGAGGAACCGCACATCCTCGTCATTGAGGTAGACATTGACGAAGCGTCGAAGTCCGCTGTCGTCGATCAGCCGCCCGCCGATGCCTGGGTAGTTGGCATCGAGATTGTCGATGACGCCCTGGAGGGTGATTCCCTCAGCGGTGACTTCCTTCTCCCCACCCGTGAACTCACGAAGGATGGTCGGCACGCGTACCTCGATAGCCATTCGTCCTCCTGGACAGTCGCAAAGTAGTTTTCGGTTCAACCACAGGGTAAGGGTGACCTTGCTGACTGACTACTGAGAATTCACTAGCTGCCAAAGTTTTGCAGGTCGGCGATTTCGATGGGCTCCTCGGTGACCTCGCCATTGACGATGCGAAACGACCGGAACTCATAGGGACCGTCGTCGGCACCGGTCTCCCGGGTGGACACCAGGACGTAGTGGGCTCCGGGCTCCTGAGCCAGCGAGATGTCGGTGCGTGATGGAAAGGCCTGTGTGGCCGTGTGCGAGTGATAGATGACGACTGGCTCTTCGTCGCGATCATTCATGTCGCGATACAGCCGGAAGAGATCCCCCGAGTCGAACTCATAGAACGTCGGAGACCGGGCCGCATTGACCATGGGGATGAAGCGCTCTGGAAGGTCACTGCCCACAGGGCCTGCGATCACGCCGCACGCCTCGTCGGGATGATCCGCGCGAGCGTGCCGGACGATCTGGTCAACGAGCTCCTGGCTAATGCGCAGCACGCCGGAAACCTTACGGCAGCATGATCTGCACCAGGGAATCCTGGAGGTAGGTCAGCCAGTCGTAGACGCCGACCATGGCCATTCTCGGATCGTCCTCATCGAGGTCGAGGACCTCGTCATGAAAGTCATCGTCGATCCCGATCCGCACGCCCAGCGCCAGCCGCACATCATTGAGGAATCCCATCCAGCTCGGCGCAAGCGCCACCGATAGCACGAGCTTGCTCCCTGATCTCTCGAGGCATTCCTGCACCCCCCGCGCATGGTCGAACTTCGTCTGGCGCAGATCCCGCTCCGTGAATCGACGGAACTCATTGGCGGCATCGGGATCGTCGCTATAGGCATCCGGAAAGAGCCGCATGAGCACGGGATCGTCTGGGCGCACTGCAGCGCTGTCGATGCCAATAGCACTCGCGAGCGGATCCGCATCGGGATCGGCCGGCTCCGGAGCAACCATCTCGACCATCTGCCCGCAGAGTGAGAGCAGCAGGATGCGCTCTACCTCGTCGAGGCGCAGCACGATGCGCCCATTCGATGTGCAGCTGAATCCGCCCGGCATCATTCGTCCTTCTGCAGCGTCGCCCAGAGACCATGGCCGTGCATGGCGTTGACATCGCGTTCCATGGCCTCACGACTCCCGCTCGATACGACCGCCCGTCCACGTTCGTGGACATCGAGCATCAACGACTCCGCCTTGGCCCGGTCGTAGTTGAAGTAGGTCATGAACACATAGGTGACGTACGACATCAGATTCACCGGATCGTTCCAAACGATCGTCACCCAGGGCCTGTCTGGCGATACGGCTTCGGTCGTCTGCTCGAGTTCAGCAGGAGCGATGGACATTGCCCAAGTGTCCCGCACGCCTTTGTCCAGGCGTCAGGCAGTGCTACCTCACCGTCACCTGGAACGGATCGGAGGCGCCAGCGCTCAGCGAGCCAAACGCATTCGCCACTGCACGATAGGTGTGAGCACCTCGTGACTTCGGCGCGGCGAAGATGACTCTGGCAACCCCCTGCGGGCTGGTGACCGCTCTGCCCACCCGCAGCCATTGGCCTCCCCTCTGCTCCTGCACGGCAACCACCTGACCTGTTTGGGCTGGCAGGGCGACAACACGAACGGCGATCCTCGACTTCGCCTGCACCCGGGGCTTCTTGGGATTGGCTCGCACCCAGGTAGCAACGCTCACAGGTGCCGGATCACTTGCCTGCTCGCCTCGGCCAGTGGCGGCGGGCACGAACACTCGCCAGTTGCCACCGGAAGTGAACGTCGGATTGAACATGACTGTTCCGTCAGCGGCGAGCGGCGCGGTCGCGACCTGCGACCAGGCGCCCTTGCCACCTGATTGGAACTGCAGGGCTGCATCGACGCCATTGACCGGCACGCCCTGGGATGTCACCGTCGCCGAGATCGGAGCCGCCGTGTTGAACAGGGCGCTGGACGGAGCCACCAGCGCTACGGCTGTGGCAGCCGGTGCGAGCTGTTGCGAGTAGGCGCGCAGCAGCGGCCACATATTCGGATCATCTCCGCCGATCGTCCAGAACCCTGCTGCATTCAGTCCAAGCTGCCCGACCAGTTGCGTGCGTACGAGCGCGGCCTGCGGACCCACCCACCACATGACTCGCTTCGCTGTGCAGGTCTGCTGGGTTCCGCTGCCATCCGTCCAGGTCACTGGCTTGTCGTACTCGATCCAGTTCTCGGCAGTGACGGCGTCCCACTGGATGTCCGCGTCGGTCTTGCCGAGTTTCTGCAGCAGGGGTGGGATCTCCGCCGCAGTGCTCGATGCCATGGTGGTGAGCGAGTTGTAGGCCGTCTTGGCACTGCCCGAGCTCGATGCACTTGGGCAGACACCGCTCAGGGCGAAGGCATTGCCGGTCTTCTTGGTCCAGGATCGGCCATAGGCCGGAATGCCGACGACCAGCTTGCTGGCCGGTGCCTGCGTCGCCGAATACTGCATCGACCTGGTCACCCAGCTAATAGGGGCGATTGCCCCAGGCGAGTTGTAGTGGAAGTCGTAGGTCATCACCCGAATGCGATCAGCTGCACTTGCGATCCCGCCGATGTTGTAAACCCAGTAGCCCTCAGTGCCACCGCAGGCATTGGTCGTCGAGCACGGACTCGGAATGGTGACCGACAGCAGTTTGCCCTTGGCGTGGAGCGCAGCACTGAGCTCATTGACGAACGCCGTCCAGTTCGGCGCAGTCGCGGCCCAGCTGCCACGACCATCGGCGAATGCGAACTGCTCATAGTCGAGGTCAATGCCATCGAAGCCACGAGCAGCCACCATATTCGCGATGTCAGCCACGTGTACTGCTCGCTTCGCTGGATCCGCAAGCGTCCTGGCCATGGTGCCCTTGCCAGAGCCGTCCGCGATGCTTGGCAGGATCGCAAGTCCTGCTGATCTCAGCTGGCCGACTGTCCAGGCCGCATTCGCCTCAGCACCCCCGAAATTCGGATTGAACACGACATTGACACCAGCTGGCCCCCCGGCCACTGCGGAGAACCAGAAGGGAGAGACGTCCTTCACGACATCGGCATTGGCCACCGCATTCGTCACGCCTGCAGGCTTGCCCGGGCTCGTCATCCAATACGGCATCCAGCCCGAGACGATCTTCGGGCCCGTCTGTGCTTGCGCTGCCGGCATGACAAGA
>Ga0172380_10005000_pt1 | contig 16488 bp, 18 predicted proteins | sample Leawe162metaG_FD_119747 | JGI IMG/M metagenome (GOLD analysis project Ga0172380, IMG submission 119747) | Leachate microbial communities from a municipal landfill in Southern Ontario, Canada - Leachate well 162 metaG | ecosystem: Engineered > Solid waste > Landfill > Unclassified | place...
AGCTCCGTGACGATGTCACACAGCTCGTCGTCCGTGTACTTGATCGCCATGCGCAGGATCTTCGCGTTCTGGCGCAGGCGGGCGACGTGCTCCCGCAGGCGGAAGATGTACAGCTCGCCCTGGTCGGCGTTCCAGTTGCCGCGCACGCCCTCGAATACCGCCGTGCCGTACATGAAGGCATGGGTGGTAATCGGAATCTTCGCCTCCTCGAGGGGGACGAAGTTGCCCTGGAAGAAGGCGGTCGGCGTCGGCATGCACTGGCTCCATCTGGCCGCGTCGAAGCGTGTCGAGGCGGCGTCGTGTGGGTTCGGGCAGGATAGGGCGAGCCGCCGTGGGGCGGCAAGAGCGGCACGGGAAGCAGGGTGACGCCCGGCTACCCCTCGCGGCTGCGGAGGTCGCGGGCGAGGTCGTCGTTCTCCGCGAGGTAGGCGATGTCGGCAGGGGTGCGGCCCTCGTCGGCCTCGACGTTGGGGTTCGCGCCTCGTGCCAGCAGCAGCTCCGCCAGCTCGCGGTCATCGAGCGCGGCGGCCTGGTGCAGCGGCGTGAAGCCGTGTGCCTCCTGCGCATCGATGTTCGCGCCACGGTCGAGGAGCAACGGCACGATCTGGTACTGGCGACCGCCGATCGCGGCGTGGATCGGCGCGACCTCTTCCTCGTTGTGGGAGTAGGCATCCGCGTCGGCGCCACGGTCGAGCAGCAGCGTGCAGGTCTCGGCGCGGCCGAAGCGGGCGGCGCGGTGCAGCAGCGTCTCGCCGTCCACGGCATAGCGGCGCGCGGCCTCCGGGTCGCGATCGAGGTGCGCGCGCAGCGCCTCGACGTCGCCCAACGCGGCGGCCTCGTCGGCGGAGAGCGCGGGGTGCGCGGCCAGCAGCGCCTGCAGCGGGTCGTGGCGTGCGCGGTAGAGCGCGGTGAGGATGGGCGACACCTCGTCGTGGGCCTGGGCGGCGTCCGGCGCGCCGGCCACGAGGTCGCCGACGGCGTCGTCGTCGTCGAGCATGATCGCCTGGTGCATGTCCTCGTCGGGCGGTCGCGTCATGCGATCGATGCTAGCGCGCGGCGTGCGGGTTCGGCGAGCCTCGGTGCGGCGTCAGGCGGCGATGGCGCCGGTGATCGCGCCGGTGTACCACGCGATCTGCTGCTGGAGCGCCTCGACGCCGCCCAGCTGCGCCACGATCTCCGCATCCTCCGAGGCCGGGTCGAACGTGACCTCCGGCGCGGGCTCCACGCCGTCACCGATGCCGAGCGACCAGGTGACGCGGCGGCTGTTCCAGACGACCCACGACAGCGCGCTCAGCGCGCCCAGGTGGTGGTCGCCGATCGCCTCGGCCATGTTGACGGGGAGCTCCCAGACCTCCGCGACCTCGCGGCCGACGGCCAGGTGATCGGTGCCGAAGATCGTCTGCTCCGCCTCGATGGCGTCGACGCCGCTGCGGATGAGCGTGACGGCCTCCGCGTACTGCTCCGGGATCGCGTTCGCCATCGCCAGCCGGCCGACGTCGTGCATCAGCCCGGCGGTGAACGAGGCGGAGCGGCGCACTTCGCCCCACGCGGTGGTGTCCGCGATCAGCGCGCAGCCGATGAGGTGGCGCCAGAGCTCCGTGGTGTCGATGCCGGCGTGGCGCAGGTTGACCATGCTTCCGGAGACGATCGCACCGGCGACGATGCGCTTGGTGTGCTCCAGGCCGATGCGCACGAGCGCCTTCGCGGCGACCTCGATGCGGTCGATGGGGGCGGAAGCGGCCGAGTTGGCGGCGCGAAGGACGGCAGCGGTGAGCGCCGGGTCGGCCTCGATGACGCCCCCGAGCTCGCGGAAGGTCACGTCCGCCTGACCGACGAGCGCGAGTGCGCGCGCCTGCGTGCCGGGCAGCGGTGCGAGATCGAGCGAACGGGCCACGGACGCACTCCTCCTGCGCTGATCGTCGGTCGCGTGGACCTGCCTGACGAGGGCCGAAGGTCATTACAAAGGGATATGTCAGTGCTTTGTCCGGCGAAGACGTGGCCGCCCGGCGTGTCCGGTAGGATCCCGGCATGAACCTTGAAGCGTGCCGGGCACTGGTAGTGGGGGCGGAGACCGCAGCGGGCGGCGCGATCGCGCGCGCGCTGGGTGCGGCGGGCGCGAGCCTGGGCCTCGCGACGATGCGCGCCGATGAGGGCGTGCTGGCGGCGCGACGGATCGCGCGGGAACGACAGGCGGCGGGCGGGACGGCGGCGGTGTACGCCTTTGACGTTACGCTGGGGCAGAACGTGAAGGTCTCCACGCGCCAGGTTGCGAAGGAGCTGGGTGGCCTCGATCTGCTGGTGAGCGCGCCGGATCGCTTCGTGGCGGCGCCGCTGGCGGGGACCACGGACTCGGAGCTGGCGGCGACGCTGGTCGCGAACCTCCACGCGCACCTGTTCGCGGTGCGGGCGGCCGTCGACGAGTTCCGGCGCGGCGACGGCGGTCGCGTGATCCTCGTCGCGCACGAGGCGGGCGAGGCCGGGCTGCCCGGTGCCGCAGCGTACGCGGCAGCGCAGGCGGGGACGGTGGCGCTGGGGCGATCGCTCGCCGGTGAGCTGGCCGGGCAAGGCGTGGGCCTCGATGTCATCGTCGCGGGCGCGGCGGAGTGGACGGACGAAGGCGCGGGGCGCACGCTCGTCGCGATGACCGCCGAGGAGGCGAGTGCGCTCGGACGGCTCGCGATCGAGCTGCTGGAGGCGCCGGTGACGGAGACGGGGCGCGTCGTGCGGCTGCGCGAATGGATGACGCGATGACGAGCGAGGTGGGCGCGAGCCCCGGCGGCGCAACGCCCGCACCTCGGCGGCGGGAGCCGCTGGGTCACCCCGGCCCGACGTGGGCCGGGGACGGCGCGCTGGGCGCGCCGCCCGCCGCTGCCCACGGCGAGTGGCGCGAGGCGGAGGTCGCCGCCTCGGCGGTCGCGGGCGGACGGACGCTGGGCGCGCTGCCCGCGCGCGTGGCTGCGTTCGTCATCGACGAGCTGCTGATGTCCTTCGTCGTCGGCATCATCACCGCGATCGTGGGGGTCGAGGTCGTGGTGGCGCCGGACGCGGACTTCGCGACGGCGCTGGCGGAGACGCAGCGCCAGATGCAGCCGATGCTGCCGCTCATCTACGCGACGCAGGTGCTGTTCCGCTGGCCCTGGAACGCGATCGGCTGGAGCCCCGGCAAGCGCCTGCTGGGCCTGCGGGTCGTGGATGGGCAGGGCAACGCGCCGGGGCTGCTGCGCGGGTTCGTGCGCTCGCTGTTCGCGCTGGCCAGCGATCTGCCGCTGTTCATGGGCTACGTGTGGGCGTTGTTCGATGGCGAGCGGCGCGCGTGGCACGACCACCTGGCGCGGACATGGGTGGTGCGAGCGCGCGAGGACTCCGAGCGGCGCTAGCGCCGGAACGCCTCGGCTAGCGCTCCCAGGGGAGCGAGCGCGGCTGGAGCACCTGCCGCACCTGCCCGTCGGCGACCAGCACGACCAGGTCGATGCCGGAGTAGAGCGCCGGGTTCATGCCTCGCAGGCCCGCCGTGACGCGCTCGTCCGTGATGTGGGCGTAGGAGCCGACCAGCACCAGCACCGACAGATCGGCACCGCCCGAGGTGCGCTGGGCCTCGGCGCGCGTGATGTGGGCGCGCAGCAGGCGGCGCACCGCAGCGGCATCGGCGCTGTCGAAGGCGGAGGGCGCACCGACGACGGTGAGGCCGGCGGGGTCGGCTCCCGGCAGGCGCGAGACCAGCCAGTAGTCGTGCGAGTCGACCGTCGTCATCTCGCCGGGCATGAGCAGCGCGGCGCGGTCGCGGACGTGCGCGAGCAGGATGTCGCGCTCCGCCGTCTCCTCCGGCGTCCGATGGATCGCGCGGGAGTCGAGGTGGTACGAGCCACCGATGTTCTCCGACAGCAGCGTCCAGTCCGGGGCGAGCCCGCCGACGACGGACATGTATGCGCCCGCGGCATCCACCTTCGCGAGGCGGAGCAGGGCGGGGACGCGCACCTCGCGGCGATCCCCGGCGGCGAGGCCGGAGAGGCCGCGCGTGATCAGCAGGCGGAAGTCGGACGCCTCGGGCTCCTCGGTGGGGAGCACGGAGCGCGGGGGGAGCCAGAGCGCGTAGGCGCCATCGTCGCGCGCGCGGGCAAGGTCGCTGCTCACCGTTGCCTCGAACGCCTCGATCGTGGCGCGGGCCGGGTCGGTGGCGTCGTCCTCCCAGAGCACGCCGACGGTGACGCCCGCGCGGAGGTCGCGCTGGCCCAGGACGGCGTCGAACGGCCCGCGATCGGCGTCGTCGGCAAGGCGGAAGGTGCGGTAGTAGCGATCGCTCATCCAGCCGGCGAGCATCGCCAGCGCGGTGCGATCCACGCGCGCGGCGTTCGAGGACGGCGGAGTCTGATCGGCCACGCGCGTGCCTCGGCCGCTACTTGCCGGCGGCGCGGCGTGCGTCGCGGCGGTCGAGGATCGGCAGCAGGCCATTGGTCAGCACCTGCCAGCCGATCGAGGCGTTGAGCACGAAGAACGTGAGCAGCGCCACCCACTTCAGCGTCGTCGCCGTCGGCGTGTGGTCAAAGCCCATGCGCTGCATCCAGAGGATGACGAGGACGATGGTGCCCAGCGCGAAGGCGATCACCATCGGCACGTCCCAGTTGCGGACGAAGCGCGAGAAGATCGCGAGTAGCCCCGCGAGGATGCCGAAGTTTGCGGCGACGGTGCCCAGCAGCGGCGTGCCGCGGTGCTGCCAGATGTCGTAGGAGTTGAAGATCAGCAGCGTGAGCAGCGGTGGGGCGAGCACCGCGATCACGAAGCCGGGGATGTCCGAGCGCTTGAACCGCATGCGTCGACTTTCCTCGATCCCGTGCGCGAACGCCAGATGGCGCTGGTCAGATGTTCGAGCGGGACTGGCCGCCGTCGACGTTGAGCGAGGCGCCGACGACCCATGACGCCCTGGGCGAGGCGAGGAAGACCGCGGCGGCGGCGACCTCCTCCGGTCGGCCGAAGCGGCCTGCGGCGATGTTCCGCGCCACGAAGTCGCGCATGGCCTCCGGGTCGTCCTGCTGGCGTCGCCACCACCCACCACCCTCGAAGGAGATCGAGCCGGGGGCGATCGTGTTCACGCGGATGCCCTCCTTCGCCCAGTCGAGGGCGAACGCCTTCGACAGCGCGATCTCGGCGGACTTCATCGCGTTGTACTCGGGGCCGCCCCCGGACTCGCGGCCGTAGATGGAGGCGATGTTCACGATCGCGCCGTCGCCGGAGGCCGCGAGGTGCGGGCGGGCGAGCAGGCAGAGCCGCGCCACCGACTGCACGTTGGCCTCGAACGTCCCCACCCAGCGCGTGTCGAAGTCGTCCGAGCGCACGGAGCCGCCCGCGTTGTTCACCAGCGCGTGCAGGCCGCCGTGGACGCGCACCGCCTCGGCGATCAGGCGCTCGCAGTCGGCGGCGCTGGTCGTGTCGCAGGCGATGGCGTGCACCTGCGCGCCCGAGGCGGCGAGCCGCTCGCGGGCCTCCAGCAGCGGGCCCTCGGTGCGGGCGGCGATGGTGACGCGCGCGCCCTCGGCGGCGAACGCTTCCGCGATCGCGTAGCCGATGCCACGGCTGGCCCCGGTGACGATGACCGAGCGTCCGGCGAGTCCGAGGTCCATGCGCGTGATCTCCTCGTGCGGTGCGACGTGCGCGGGGATGGTCGCAGCGGCGGTGCATCGCGTCTAGGGCGTGCTCGACGGGGGTGGCGGGTGTTTCACGTGAAACATGTGTTCTGCACGGACGCACGCACCAGGAGTGGTTCCTTCCTGCATCGCGACATCTACACGCATGTAGTATTCACGCGCATGAGGGAGCAGGGATGAACTGGGTTGCGATTGCCTGTGGAATCGTATGTATGGGAGTGCTGGGATGCGGCAGCTCTGCATCCGACCCACGGGTCGCTGACTTGGAACGTGAAATCGCATCGCTAAAGGCGCAGGCGCCCACAACTGCCGCATCGTCAACGCCCACTGTCGTAGCCACCGACACCCCGGCCCCTGCTGCGACCCCAATGTCCGTCCCAACGTACTCTCCCGCCGTTCCTGCGTCGGCGCCCGTGCAAGTTCCGGTAGCGCCGCCCGCTGTGCCCACGACGGCGCCCACCCCGGTGAACGCCTTGACCGTGGTCGGACGACGGAAGGTGGCGCCGCCACAAACGACCTACCTGTGGGACGTGATCCGCTACTACTGCGTCACATACTCCGTGGCGGGCGTGGGGAACGAGCAGTGCATACAGGTATACGACTACAATTTCCTGAACCAGAATCAGTTGAACGCGCTGGCACCCACGCCATCCGACCGTTCGGCCTACCAGCGTGTTCTAGGCTGCTACGACAGCGCGGTCGCAGGGGGGCCATTGCCGGACTGCTGGCCGCGCTAGGCCGGGTTGCTTCCGAGGTTTGACGCCCTCGGAGCGCCACTCCTACGATCCGCCTCGCTCCCGCGAATCGCTGAGGAACGCGCCTTGCCGAACGAGCCGTACGTCTCGATCGCCGTCGACGACGCCACGAAGGTGGCGACGCTGGCGCTGCGCGTGCCCGTCGAGGGCGTTTCGCGAGGCTTCGTCGATGCGCTCGTCGGGGCGTGTGAGGGGCTGCGAGACGGCATCGATCGCGTGCACGCGGTCGTCGTGACCTGCTCGACGCCCGATGGCCACTGGGCGACCGGCTGGGACGAGGATCTGCTGCGCGACGGCGTCACGCCGTTCGCGCCGCCGCCCGGCGCGGGGTTCGAGGCGCTGGCCTCGCTGCCGCAGCCCACGGTCGCGGCGATCGAGGGGCGTGCGCACTCGGCAGGCCTCGAGCTGGCGCTGGCGTGCGACATCCGCGTCTGCGGCGACGGCGCGAGCTTCGCGATGCCGGAGACCGGCCTCGGCCTCGTGCCGATGGGCGGCGGGACGCAGCGGCTGCCCCGGGCGGTCGGGCGGGCGCACGGGCTGCGCCTGCTGCTGACCGGCGATCAGGTGGACGCCGCCGAGGCGCTACGCATCGGACTCGTCTCCCGCGTCGTACCTGCTGGTGAGGCCGCGAGTGCCGCCGCCGGGATCGCTTCGGCGATCGCGGCGAAGGGGCCGATCGCGACGCGCTACGCCAAGGAGGCGGTGGCGCGTGGCATGGATGCACCGTTGCAGCAGGGGCTGCGCGCGGAGCTGGATATGACGGTGATCCTGCAGTCGACCGCCGACCGGGCGGAGGGCGTGCAGGCGTTCGTGGAGCGGCGGGAGCCGCGCTTCGAGGGGCGCTGAACGGGCGCGAGGCGAGGCGTGACACGTCCGGGCGCGCGCGGCTGCTATGGTGCGGCGGCGCGGAGACGCCTGGATGGTGCGCGCGAGCGGGGGAGGGCCTGCGGATGAACGTGCTGTTGAACGTGGATGAGGCGCTGGCGGTCATCGCGCGGATGACCGGATCCGTCCTGGACGGCGTGGAGCTGTCGGAGGAGGGGCGCGCGGCGATCCGCGACTGGCGGAAGCACCGCACCGAGGGCACCAAGGAGCTCGACGACTTCACCGTCGCGCTGAACGAGGCGCTGGGGAACTACATCGATGAGCGGACGACGCGGCGGCTGCGGCTGCGCGGCGGGCTGTTCGTGTCGGAGACCGAGGTGCGCGGATGAAGGTCGAGTTCACGCTCGAAGAGGTGCAGGCGATGCTCGACGCGGTGGTGACGCCGCTGTCGGAGCTCAAGGGGCTGTCCAAGTCGGACAAGGCGGCGCTGCGCCGCTGGCGGCAGGACGGCATGCGCGGCAACTCGCCCGACATGCAGCTGCTGGTGGAGAAGACGAACGGCGACCTGGCGCGATCGCACGAGAACCGCGAGTCGCGCGAGATCGTGAAGCCGGACTGGGTCTAGGCGCCCTCGATGCCCGACGCGCCGGCTCAGGCGCCCCTGATCCTCGCGGAGCGCGTCGGTGACGTGCTCTGGCTCACGCTGAACCGCCCCGCGCAGCTGAACGCGGTGAGCATGGCGATGCGCGACGAGCTGTGGGCGCAGCTCTGCCTGCTGCGCGACGACCCGACGATCCGAGTCGCGGTCATCCACGGCGCGGGCGAGCGGGCGCTCTCGGCCGGTGCGGACATCACCGAGTTCGGCACGGCGCCGTCGTACATCGACGCTCGACGGGCGCGCATGGAGCGCGACGTCTGGGGGGTGATGGCCGCCTTGCCGGTGCCGATCATCGCTGCCATGCAGGGCTTCGCGTTCGGCGCGGGCCTCGAGATGTCGCTGTACTGCGACCTGCGCGTGGCGAGCGAGGACGCGACGTTCGCGCTGCCGGAGGTGCGGCTGGGCTACATCCCCTCGGCGGGAGGGAGCCAGCTGGCGGCGAAGTACCTGCCCAGCGGCGACGCGGTGCGGCTGGTCGCGAGCGGCGAGCCGATCGATGCCGCCGAGGCGTACCGCCTCGGCCTCGTCCATGCCGTGGTGCCGAAGGCGGAGCTGCTGGCGACGGCGCGCGAGTGGGCGGAGGCGATCGCCTCGGCGCCTGCTGCTGCGATGCGCGCGACGAAGCGCGCGGTCGTCGAGGGCCTCGACCTGCCGCTCGGCGAGGGCATGGCGCTGGAGCGCCGGCTCGCGGTGCGCGCGGCGGCAGAGCGATGACCACGCCTCGTGAGCCCGGGCAGCCCGCGCCGCCGTGGTACCGGCTGACGGGGCCGCGCCTGACGATCCTCGTGATCGTCGCGATGTCGCTGTTCGGCGTCGTCGGTGTGGCGTGGGGCACGTTCAACCCGAAGCAGGTGGCGGTCGAGTACCTCGATGCCGGGCCGGAATCGCGGTTCGCGATCGGGAAGGTCGTCGCGTTCCCGGACCGGAACGTCTACGTGATCGGCCTGGAGAACGGGCAACTGCGCGCCATTGACGGCGTCGTGCGGTACACCGAGTGCATCGTCGAGTACCGACCGGACGACCCTCGTGGGGCGGAGCGGAACCCGCGCGGAGCGCCCGGCGTCTACGTCGACCTGTGCTCCGGCGCGGTGTGGGCGGCGACCGGCGACGTGCTGAGCGGCGCCGACCGGCCGCTGCGCACCTTCACGGTGACGGGGCGGACCGCCTCGGATGGCAGCAAATACGTGGAGGTCGAGGTGATCGGCGACCGCCACCCGACCCCGGCGCCGAGGCGCTGACCTCGTGGACGCGGGAGCGAGATTGGGACGCGCCAGCGGTAGCCGCCGCGACAGGCGTTCATTATGATGTCGGCGCTTCCGCGGGGAGTGTGGCGCGATGACCTCGGATGAGCTCATCGCAGGCGCGTCCCGCAACCCCGGCGAGGGGGCCCAGGGCGCACGCCCGGGGTGCCTGGTCGGCTTCGGCGCGCTGGCGCTGGGGGCGCTCATCGTCATCGCCGTGTTCACGCTGGTCATCCGGCGTGGGGACGGCGCGGTGGACATCGGCAACATCGCGCGCTACGCGCCGGGGTCGGTGACCTATCGCAGCACGGACGGTGTGCTGGTGGTGCGGCAGGTGGACGGCGGGATCGTAGCGTTTTCGGACGTGGATCCGCATAATCCGCCCGGTCGCCCTGTGTGCCTGGTGACGTTCCGTCCGGATCTCGGCGAGCCGAGGGGGGATGGGCGACCGCCGGGGCGGTTCTTTGACCGCTGCACGGGCGCGATGTATGACCTCGACGGGCACGAAGTCGCAGGGGATGGCTTGAACCTGCGGCCGGTGCGCGTGATTGAAGAGGACAAGGGACGCCTGCTGGCGTTTCCTCGGGGGTAGGGACGGAGCAGGCGGGTTCGGAACCGCCGAGGGGGGAACCGACGCGATGAATACGGCCGAAATCTTGATGATCTCCGGTGCCTCGGTACCGGACCGCACGGCGCTGGTCGACCCGGACGAGCGCGTCACGTACGCCGAGCTGCAGACGCGGGCCAACAAGATGGCGAACGCCCTGCAGGCCATCGGCGTCGGCAAGGGCCAGAACGTCGGCATCATGGCGGTGAACTCGGCGAAGTTCGTCGAGCTGTACTACGCCACGGCTGCGGTCGGTGCGACCTTCGTCCCGCTGAACTTCCGCGCGAAGCCGGAAGAGCTCCAGTACATGTGCGACGCGTCGGACGTGAACGTCCTGTTCGTGTCGGAGCGCTACTTCCCGCTCTTCAACGAGATCAAGGCGAACCTGCCGAAGATCCACCACGTCTACACGCTGGACTTCGCGGCCGACGGCCTGCAGACGTTCGACCAGCTGCGTGAGACCGGCGAGGACATCCCGGTCTTCAGCGACACGGACGATGACGACGCCGCGATCGTCATCTACACCTCCGGCACCACCTCGATGCCGAAGGGCGTGGAGCTGTCGCACAAGGCGCTCACCGCGTACGTCGTGAACACGCAGAGCCCGGCCGACCCGAGCGGCGAGCAGGACGCGACGCTGGTCGCGGTGCCGCTGTTCCACATCGCCGGTGCGACCACGATGCTCGGCTCGATCTGGTCGGGCCGGAAGCTCACGATTCTCCCCGCCTTCGACCCGGCCGGCTGGCTGGGGATGGTCGAGAAGGAAAAGGTCACGCACGCGATGGTCGTGCCCACGATGCTGAAGCGCATCATGGAGGTGGCCGACTTCGACAAGTACGACATCTCCTCGCTGCAGCTCATCACCTACGGTGCGGCGCCGATGCCGTTCGAGGTGGTGCGCCGCGCGATCGACGTCTTCACGTGTGGCCTGATGAACGCCTTCGGCCAGACCGAGTCGACCTCGACCATCTCCTACCTGGGCCCGGACGACCACCGGCTGAACGGCACGCCCGAGGAGAACGAGAAGAAGATCGCGCGCCTGCGCTCGGTCGGTCGCGTGATGCCGGACATCCAGGTCGGCATCATGGGCGCCGACGGGTCGCTCCTGCCGCAGGGTGCGGAAGGCGAGATCTGCATCTCCGGCGACCGGATCATGAAGGGCTACCAGAAGCGCGAGGCGGAGACCGCCTCGGCCATCTCCGACGGCTGGCTGCACACGGGTGACGTGGGCAAGCTGGACGAGGACGGCTACCTCTTCATCACCGGCCGCATCAAGGACCTCATCATCCGCGGCGGCGAGAACATCTCTCCGGGTGAGATCGAGAACGTGCTTGAGGACCACCCGGGCGTGGCCGAGGCCGCCGTCATCGGCGTCCCGGACATCGAGTGGGGCGAGGTCGTGAAGGCGATCCTCGTGGCCGCCGACCCGGCGACGAAGCCGACCGACGAGGAGCTGACCGCGTACGTGAAGTCGCGCATCGCCTCGTACAAGGCCCCGTCGATGTACCAGTGGGTGGACGAGTTCCCCCGCAACCACCTCGGCAAGATCCTCAAGACCGACCTTCGTCGCGACTACGGTCAGCCGACGACGGCGCAGGCGTAGTTACTGGCGCGCGGGATGTCTGACGAGCGGCATGAGCCGAAGGCATCCCGCGCGCGAGTGGTTGGCGGATGGTGGCCCCCCGCGGTGGGGGCCTCTGTCTTTGGCCTGATCACGGCCTTCGAGCTCGATCGCACCGGCGCGACGCGGGAGATCTTCTTCAACGTCGACCAGCCGTGGGCGGTCTACGTCATGCTCTCCGTGCTGCTGGGGCTGCTGGTGTACGCCTTCGGGCGGCACGCCTCGCTGTGGGCGCTGGGGCAGCCGACGCCGGGCCTGCGCGAGCAGGTCGCGCTGCGCGTGCGGCATCTGGTGCGGCTCGGGTTGGCGCAGGAGAAGATTCGCCGCGATCGCTACGCCGCGGTGATGCACTGGTGCATCTTCTCCTCCATGGTGGTGCTCACGATCGTGACCGCGCAGGTCGCGATCGAGGATGACCTCTCGCTCCACTTCCTGAACGGCCCGTACTACCTCTTCTTCTCGTTCTACGGCGACCTGTTCGGCCTGATCGGCCTGATCGGCGTCGGCATGGCGCTGTACCGGCGCTACATCGACAACTTCCACCGCATCCGCTGGGACGAGCGGCTCGAGGACCACGTGATCATCGTGGGCCTGGGCGTGATCCTGCTGTCGGGCTTCTGGTTGGAGGCACTGCGGATCGCGGCGACGGAGATCGAGCAGGAGCCGGCCTGGGCGGTGTGGTCGTTCGCCTCGTATCCGATCGCGCTGGGGCTGCGGGCGTTCTCACTGTCTGAGTCGACGCTGCTGTCGATGCACGTGTGGGGCTGGTGGGGGCATCTGATCTTCGCGATGGGGTGGCTGGGGCTGATCTGCCTCACGAAGCTCGACCACATCTTCTTCGCGCCGGTGAACGCCTACCTGCTGCGCACCGACTCGCCGGGCCGGCTGACGAAGATCGAGAACATCGAGGAGCGCGAGGTCTTCGGCGTCGGCCAGATCCAGGACTTCACGTGGAAGCAGCTGTTCGAGCTGGACGCGTGCGTGCGCTGTGGCCGCTGTACCTCGGTCTGCCCCGCGAACATCGCCGGACAGCCGCTGTCGCCGATGCACCTCATCCAGAACCTGAAGTCGCACCTCGCGGACGTGGGGCCGGAGCTGCAACGCGTCGGCCACCAGGGCGGCGACGTGCGCGCCGTCTCGCCGGTCGCGATGGTGGGCGAGGTCATCGAGGACGACACGCTGTGGGCGTGCCGCACCTGCGGCGCCTGCGTGCAGGAGTGCCCGGTGATGATCGAGCACGTCCCGACGATCGTGGACATGCGCCGCTACCTGGTCATGGACGAGGCGCGCGTGCCGGCGACGGCGCAGGCGGCGCTCGAGAACCTGGAGGCGCGCGGGCACCCGTGGCGCGGCACCTCGTTCACGCGCACGACGTGGATGGAAGGCCTGGGCGAGGTGCCGATCTTCGACGGCACGCAGGAGTACCTGTACTGGGTCGGCTGCTCCGGATCGCTGGTGGAGCGCAACCTGCCCGTGACGCAGTCGGTGTTCCGCCTGCTGCGCGAGGCGGGCACCTCGTTCGGGGTGCTGGGGCAGGAGGAGACCTGCAACGGCGACCCCGCGCGACGCCTGGGCAACGAGTACCTGTACCAGATCCTCGCGCAGCAGCTGGTCGAGACGTTCAAGGCGAAGAACGTGCAGCGCGTGATCACCAACTGCCCGCACTGCTTCAACACCTTCAAGAACGAGTACCCGCAGTTCGACGGGCACTTCGAGGTGCTGCACCACACGGAGTTCCTGGCGCAGGCGCTGCAGGGCGGGCAGCTGAAGGTGACCCACGCGGTGCCGGATGCGGTCACGTACCACGACTCGTGCTACCTCGGCCGGCTGAACGGCGTGTACGACGCGCCGCGGCAGATCCTGGAGTTTGTGCCGGGCGCGAAGGTCACGGAGATGCCTCGGAACCTCAGCCGTGGGCTGTGCTGCGGCGCGGGCGGTGGGAACATGTGGCAGGAGGAGGTCGGCGCGCGGCGTGTGAACCACGTGCGCTCCGAGGAGGCGGTGGGAACCGGCGCCACGAGCGTGATTTCCAACTGCCCCTTCTGCATCCAGATGTTCGAAGATGGGATCCCTGCGGTGCAGCCGCAGGAGGAAGGCCGCATGCGGGCGTTCGACATCGCGGAGCTCCTGGAGCAGGCGGTGCTGGGCCCGAAGGACCCCGGCACTTCCCGCTAACGGCGCTCGCCGTCACCCCACTTTCCGGTAACGGCTTGCGCCGTCACCCTATGCGGCGACCGATCCTGTTCGACTGATGCTGTGCTCATCGCGGGGCGCTCTCCGGGCGCCTCGAACATCCCGAGAGGGGCCGAATCCATGCACCTGGTGGTATGCGCCAAGCAGATCCCCGACCCGGAGACGCCGCCCTCGGCGTTTCGCATTGAGGGCACGGCGGTCGTGCCGGCACCCGGCATCTCGCCGGTGCTGAGCCCGTTCGACGCGCAGGCGGCCGAGGCGGCGCTGCGCCTGAAAGAGGCGGCGGGCGACACCAAGCTCACCGTGATCTCGCTGGGCAAGGAGAGCGCGCAGGCGGCCATCAAGCAGGTGCTCGCGATGGGCGCCGACGAAGGTGTGCTGCTGAACGACGACGCCTTCGAGGGCGGCGACCAGTACACGACCGCAAAGGCACTGGCCGCGGCGATCAAGAAGCTGGGCGATGTGGACGCCGTGTTCTGCGGCCGCCAGGCGGCGGACTGGGACATGGGCCAGGTCGGCCTGGGCATCGCCGAGGAGCTGGGGTGGCCGTGCGCGATCGTCGCGAAGGACGTCCGCCTCGACGGTGCCGCGCTCGTCGTGCAGCGCGTGCTCACCGATGGCTTCGAGACCGTGAAGGAGCCGCTGCCGGCGGTCGTCACCGTCTCGAACGAGCTCGGTGACCCGCGCTACCCGAAGCTGCAGCAGATCATGCAGGCGGCGAAGAAGACCGTGACGACGTGGGGCGCGGCCGACCTTGGTCTCGACCCGTCGAGCGTCGGCGCCGCGGGGTCGAAGCTGAAGCTCGTCGGCCTCGCGCAGCCGGAGGCCGGTGGCGCAGTGCAGATCATCGAGGGCGAGACGCCCGAGGAGCAGGCGGCGAAGCTGGTCGCCGCGCTCCGCGACGCACGCATCATCTAGTCGCACGCCTCGCGCCGAGGGCGCGGGACGGACGCAGCAGCCGGCTTCGGTGCCGGCAGCGCGAGGGAGCGAATCGTGGCACAGGACGTACTGGTCGTCGGCGAGCTGCTGGAGGGCGCGCTGGCGCCGACCGCGAAGGAGCTGCTGGGCGTCGCCAAGCGGATCGCCGAGGGCGGCACCGTGGCGGTCACGCTGCTGGGCGCCGGCGCCTCGGGCGCTGCCGCCGAGGCGTTCGCCTTCGGCGCGACGAAGGCGCTGGTCGCGGGCGACGCGACGTACGACATCTTCCGCTCCGACCAGTGGCTGGGCGCGGTGGAGCAGGCGATGGGGCAGACCTCGCCGGCCGTCGTGCTGATCTCGCAGACGATGGTGGGGCGTGACCTCGGTCCCCGCCTCGCGTTCCGGAACGGTTCGGCGGCGGCGATGGACTGCGCGCGCGTCGAGGTGGTGGGCGGCACGCTGCGCGTGACGCGGCCCGCGTACGGCGGCAACGCGCTGGCGACGTACGAGTTCGCGGCCTCGCCGGCGGTGGTCACGGTGCGTGCGAAGTCGCAGGAGCCGAACGAGCCCACCGCGGGCGCCAGCGGCGAGACGGTGGAGATCGGTGGAGCCGGTGCGAGCCGCACCGAGGTCGTGAGCCGCGAGGGCGGCGAGAGCCAGGGCCTGCAGGTGCAGGACGCGGCGATCGTCGTCTCCGGTGGTCGCGGCCTGGGCGACGCCGAGGGCTTCCGGCTGCTGGAGGCGCTGGCGGATGTGCTCGGTCGCGACAAGGCGGCGGTGGGATCCTCGCGCGCGGCGTGCGACGCGGGCTGGTACCCGCCCAGCCAGCAGGTTGGCCTGACGGGCAAGGTCGTCTCGCCCGACCTCTACCTCGCGATCGGCATCTCGGGCGCGAGCCAGCACATGGCCGGCTGCTCCGGGTCGAAGACGATCGTCGCGATCAACAAGGACCGCGAGGCGAACATCTTCAAGGCCGCCAAGTTCGGCATCGTCGGCGACTACAAGGTGGTCGTCCCGGCGCTGATCGAGGCGCTGAAGCAGGCTCGCTAGCGCTGGGGCCGCCTCGCGGCGGCGTTCCACATCGGTTGGTCGTCTCGCAGGCCCGCGCAATCCTGGTGATTGCGCGGGTCTAGTGCGTTGCATGCCTTCTGGCGCGCAAATACAATCGCAACGCTCCTCTTCCCGGGATGTGCGGAGACGTCCATGACAGTTATTGGGCTGACCGGGGGTATTGCCTCGGGCAAATCGACGGCGGCGGCGTGGCTCAAGGAGTTCGGCGCTGTCGTCATTGACGCGGATCGGCTGGGCCATCGGGTCTATGAGCCGGGTACGTCAGGCTTCGAGGGGGTGGTGAACGAGTTCGGCCACGACATTGTCGCGGCGGACGGCACCATCAACCGGCAGCTGCTGGGCGGGAAGGTCTTCGGCCGTCCTGACCAGATGAAGCGGCTGACCGACATCGTCTGGCCGGAGATTCGCCGGCTGGCCCGCGAAGAGGTCACGGAGCTGAAGCGGCGCGACCGCAAGGGGCACATCGTGCTCGAGGCGGCGGTGCTGGTGGAGGCGAACTGGTTCGACCTGGTGGATGAGGTGTGGGTCGTTACCGTGGAGCCGGCGGTCGCGCGTGCGCGGCTCATGGCGCGGAACAGCCTGACCGAGCAGCAGGCGCAGTCGCGCATCGACTCGCAGCTCACGAACAAGGAGCGGTCGCTCCACGCGTACGCGAAGATCGACAACTCCGGCACGCTCGATGAGTTCCGCCAGAAGGTGGAGCGCGAGTGGAAGAAGCTGCTGAAGCGGACGGGCACGGAGCCCGCGCCGGCGCCGAAGTCGAGCACGCCACCAGCCTCGGCTGCGACGCGATCAGCGACGAAGGCGGTCGTGAAGGCTGCGGCAAAGCCCGCGACGAAGCCCGCCGCGAAGGCAACGAAGCCGGCACCGAAGGCTGTATCGGCGGCGAAGCCCGCTGCGAAGGCGACCAAGCCGGCGGCGAAGCCTGCAGCGAAGGCAGCGGCCAAGGCGGCTGCGAAG
>Ga0172380_10005001_pt1 | contig 16487 bp, 9 predicted proteins | sample Leawe162metaG_FD_119747 | JGI IMG/M metagenome (GOLD analysis project Ga0172380, IMG submission 119747) | Leachate microbial communities from a municipal landfill in Southern Ontario, Canada - Leachate well 162 metaG | ecosystem: Engineered > Solid waste > Landfill > Unclassified | place...
CCCACTATTTCGTCACTGCGGCAATCGGACTGGCCATCGGTGTCGCCGTGGGCACTCTTCTGCTCTATGAAATTATTTTTCCGCGCTTCACAGCCGTAGCATCCCTGCTGTGCGCCCTTGCCGTCGGGGGACAACTGGTTCTCGTTGCCCCTTCCCTGCTGAGTGAATGGGCAAAAAACAGGCAACCTGCTTACTATCAATTGATACGGCATCTCGCCATAATGCCGGAACCCTTCCTCACATTCCGAGATCAGATTTACGCTATTGATGCCAAAAAAAGAATTGTATATGACTATAAGCTTCCCTCAATAAGGTACCTATGGAGTGTCAAAAACGAGCCGGTGGACAAGGAAGAGATGCAGAGGCTCGCTTCACAAGCCTGCACTATTCTCCTTCCGCCAATCGACCTGAAGTACCTTCCGAAAGAGCTTGTTGATGACTGGAAAAACCGATACGTGAGTGACCCCTTCATGAAAGATCCCCAGACGATTATTCTTCACACAAATAATCCGGGATGCGGTTAAATCCTGAATTTACTGCATTGCATGAAGTTTTCCTGTTTCTCTGTCCCGGAAATTCCACACATTGAAGAAGAGCGAATAAAGTTGTATAATAACAAGCTGTGAACATACAAAACACCAATGCTCTAAAGGCTCTCTACCTCATCATGATTGTGGGGTTGGCCATTCGGTTATTCCTTGCGCCGCTTCCCGGTCACACCGGTGATTTATCCATCAATCAATCATGGATGGACAGCGCCGTCTTGCTTGGAGTCGCCGACTCGTTCGATCATCAGGTTGAAATGAAATATCCCCCCAACCACGGACCTGTTGAAATATACCTCTATTACGCGTCAGGCCGTCTGTACCAGAAATTCATATCGCCACAGTACGATATTGTGCAACCGGCAAATAGAATATTTTTGAAGTTTCCGGCAATTCTCGCAGATCTCTGGATCTGTGTATTGCTGTTCATCATCTTCAGGAAAACGCGGAGTAATGCAGCGGGTCTTTTGGCAGCGGCCGTCTACGCCCTCCAGCCTGCCGCCATCTACACCTCTGCATTCTGGGGACAAACCGATTCCATCTGGGTGGCATTCGTTCTCTCTGCATTCGTTGCACTCGACCGCAACTGGTACAGCACTGCAAGTGCGTGCGTCCTCATTGCATGCCTGCACAAACCTCAAGCAATGATCTTTCTCCCGCTCTTTGCATTCGTATTTCCATGGCGATTACACGATATCCTTCGTGCCCTCAACGCCGTGGCGGCAACGCTTGCGATCTTGCTTCTCCCCTTCTATTTCCACGGAAATCTTCCTTCGGGAATAAGAGTGATCTCCACTGCATTCATCGTTCGTGGCGAGCTCTCCGTGAATGCTTATAACTTTTGGTGGATTCTCTTCGGTCCTGCGGCAAGAGCAATCCAGCCGAGAGAGCTCCTTTTGCCATTCATAAGCTATCACACCGTTGGCACCGCGCTCTTCCTTGGCATCTATGGCTCGATCTTACTTGCCTTGCGGAAACGGCTCCGAGGGCAATCACACGACAGGATAGAGGTGATCCTTGTTGCCGGTTCGATTATCGCCAGTGCATTCTTCCTGTTTTCCACATCCATCCACGAACGCTACCTCTTTCCGTTCCTTCTGTTCGGCATGCCATTTCTCTTCAGGGGCCGAAAAGGTGCGTTGCTCTATATAATCATTTCACTCGTATTTCTTTTTAATCTCATACTCCTGCTCACCCTCAGCAAGATGTCACCGATATTTTCAGCGCACAGCTCAATCATGAGCGTCATTGCCGCTTGGTGTATGTCACTCCTCTTTTTCCCTCACTATTTCCTCGCTCTCAGGTTCCGGAACAGTCCGCTGCATCATCAGGCAGATGCCGTAAATGGCAACCCAAACCCCATTGATGAGGCGAAGCACGCACCGATAACCGTCAATGTCGGAGGCACTGCCGCCGCCTAGCGACCATCGTATTCTCACATCAATCCGTCACGGCAACCTTTGGATCCACCTTGATGCGAAAGATGCTCTCACGATCCGGATATACTTTTCTCAACATCTCCGAAAAAGACGCGAGATCCGACCTTTTCAAAGGCAGTACCTTCTTGTAGATGTATGCTTTTACGCCATTCTCAAGGGTAAAGTCGTATGGCAGCCGTTGATAGGATGACCCTATCCCCTCACCGCTCATGATCAGCTTCGCCGGAAGAATGGCAATTTGAATATCCTCGTCCTTATGCATATGCAAGAGCGGATCAGTGACGACAATATATGTCGCCTCAAACAATCTTGACGGAAAGCCGTCGCGCTTATCGAGAATCTGCGTGGGGAGAACGTTGTCCCCTATCCTGTTTTTCCTACCCAAGGAAAGATACAGGTATCTGATAATGGGGGCAGAGACTTCCAAATTGGGAAGGACATAGATCTTCTCGGAAGGAGATTTAACAAGCTGTGATAATGTCTCCTCCAAGCGGATATCCACACCCATGTTCTGCTCGCTCATGACACTCGGATAAGCCGTCGCTCCCGGCAGAATGAAGAGCATTTCTTTTCTGAAACCGGACATTTGCGGGAAAAATGCAGCAGAGAATGAAAAAAGCGACAGGAGAACGAAAGCCGCGAGTATCCCCATCCTCATCGCGATCTTCCGAACCGTTCCATAGACAGAGACCATGAAATAACAGAGAAAAAACAAAAGTGCCGGCACGACGAGGTAGTAGTGATGTGGATTGAAGTCCTGGATGTGCGTGAAAATTAAAAAACTACACAGGAACTGTACAGCAAGAAAGAGTGCAAACCTCCGAACGGATGGGTGGAATAAGGCGATTATAAAACCCAGAAACGCCAATCCTAACGGGAGGAGGCCGAAATACTTGGCAAAGGACAGAAGAATGTTACTGAAGCGCGCATCACGTAACTGATAGGGAGAATAGAGATCGGCATAATTTGTCCCGGTAACCCTCATGACCAATGAAGTGGCAACCAACAACAGCACTCCAACGAAGACCAGAGCTACAAATTCCACATTCAACGCCCCCCCTGTCACCTTCCTTACCCGCGCTCTCAGTGAATTACCCGACACGGCAGAAAGACCCCACACCAAAGCATCAAAGAGTGCGGCAAGAAGAAACCCGACAACCCAGATGATGTACCAACGCCTGTAGAGAGAGAGTGCGGCAAGAAGAAACCCGATGAGAGCCATGGACCACATCCCCCGTTCAATCAACGGCTTCCTGAGACAAAGATACAATATCAAATGAATGAGGATTGTCCCCCCTACGTCAATCATGCCCGTAACCACCGGACGCCAGAAGGCAGGAAGCGTCAGAACCATGAAAAAAACAAGGACCGAGGTGATATCAATCTGCGGGAATGATTTCGCGGAAGTCGTCATGCCGCCGCCCTCATCGGTCGCCAAGCGATATCCTTTTTTCCCGACTCCGCCCAGGAGGAATGTAAAACTGAGTGCGGAAGGAACAGCCAAACCATTCACAATCATCAGTATGTATCCCGTCCTCGTACCCCCAAACAACCAATAGAGCGGCGCCATCAAGATGGTCCACAGATGATTGTAATCACTTCCTCTGATGGTAAAGAGCAATTCCACGGTCTTCTTGAAGTTGTGAACCAACCCTTCACTCATATCGATAAACGCACTCCAATATCCGACTGAATCATACGTATAGAGGGTGTGCTCGCTCTTCACATAATGGATGGCGAGAATATTTGCCGCACCCCAGAGCATCAAGATCGCAATCCAATACAAAGACTGTCGCAAAGTCACTGACTTTATGTTCGTGAGACGCGCGCGGAAGGAGGATGACATCGACATAAACACAAGACTATCACCGAATGAGGGAATCCGAGACAAATGATTGCCGTCCGCGCTTCAGATAGTACGCCTTGTAAAGAGCAGCCTTCGTGATCTTGCCCTCCAAGACCTTCTGATCATCGTTTTCAGAGAGCATCTGCAGGTTCTTTCCGGCTTGCAGTACTTCCTGGGGCGTAGCCGCCTGCGTCAGGCGCCCCACGACAAGAATGAGGGCATTCATGGTAAGTCCGCCTGCGGGAGCGCTCTTCCCGAAGATCTGCGAGACGATTGGATCGTCATCTTGCGAAATGAATTGAGAGGGTTGTATGGAATACGTTGACCACCAGTCTGATGGAAGAACGTGTATTTGTTTCTTCAACAGTCCATCGACAATAAGATGCTGCACGGCCTTGCGGAGCAGATCACTCTCATTTACATCTTCGATCGGATAGAGGTTCACCCCTTTCTCAACGAGATAATGCTGAAACTCCTTCAGCAGCTTGGGATCACGATAGACGTCAAGAAGCCTTTTGTTTTTCTTAAAACAGAAAGCGGAGAAATAGCCCGCGGATTGGCCGATGGAAAGCTCGTTGGCATGTATCCGGTACGCACCGTTGGTGATCTGTGTCACGCCGATATTCATCGAAGCTGCAATCATATTTGTCCCGCTTGCCGAGAGAAGAGACCCCAGTCTCACCTCGCTGGGCATCGCCATCTGGAATCTGCTAAACAAGGTCTGCTGGGCGGATAACAGACCGATATCTTTCATCGCCTTCGTGAAATCCCGGAGATCGGTGAAAAACTCCTTTCTGGTAAAAAAGCTGTGCACATCAATCTGATAATACGACGACCCAACGGCATCGGGGAAAATAACGGGTTTCTGCTCTTTCAGCAGACAATACTTCCTTCCCTGAACATAGGAGAAACACAGATTATCATCGCACTGTTCTTTCGCACAATCGCGATAACGAAACAGGAGGTCGTTCTCAGAGGTCATTTGGACGGCTTTCATTCGTCTTCCCTCACGATAATACGGCTTGGGAGGGAAGGGGCTTTTCCTGTCAGAATAAATCCCCACGACAAGCTGAACTCTTCTTGGATCACAGATGAATGAGGATCCGGGAGTACAACCAAGATTCTCCTTGTTTAATTTGGCATCATATTTCAACCAGTAATAGTACGCATAGGAGAGACTGCGTGATCTTTCAGCGACAGCACTCGACTCAAGGTCCGACGCCAGGACGGGAGCATAGTCATTGCTGGGATCAATAATAATGGTGACCCCCTGAGTGTCACGACTGATATCTGCAAGAGAGATGTCACGGACGTTCATCGTGAACAGATTTTTCGCGGAAACGATATTCCTGAAAGAGAATTGTGATATTTCCTCTCGTAAAGGAGCATCCAAGGCCTGGTCTCGAAAAATGGGATGTTGCGTAAGGAAGAAGCTGTTCTCTTCGGAATTCGGGGCTTCTTCAAAGAAATAGATATCGGTGTCCGTCTCCCCCGCATTCTTCAATGTCATCCCTATCGGGGAGCCCGCATGCAAATAGGTGGATTGCGAAACAAACGTGCCGTTTGCCTCATTGAAGGGAACGCTCTCAACCGAACCATCGTTGTTTTTTATCTCAAGAGAGTCGATACCTTTCTTGTCCTTCCTTATAACCACAACCCGATAATATCCTGCCGGAAGTTGAGAGATCTTGAGTAATGAGCCGCTAAGGCTTTTTTTCGTTGCATGAACGACATACACGTCCGTGCTGTAGTTGGGAATGGCAATGAGTTCATTGGTCTGACCATTCGTGCGAAGATCATATTGATTGTGCAGAAAGAATTTCCCCCCATAGCCATACGTGTCAGCCGTCGACAGTTGGATGGTATTTTTCTGAATGGGAGATTCAATCGTGACAGAAGCCTCCCGTGGCCCCTTCACCCAGATATCGTACATACCGCTCAAGAACTGTTCGCTGGAAATCGCCGGTGGCAGCTGAATGCCTCTATAGAGATGCCGCTGATCGATCCGAGAAACGGATAACGCGAACGGCGTCCATGCCGTATCTGCAGATAACCCAACTCTGACCCTGTAATTGACGCCTTTTTTCAGCTGAATGGAAAGGAGGGGGTTGCCCTGTTCTCTTGAATAATTCTGAACCTTGAAAGGGAAAAATATCACAGCCTTCTGGTTATCCACATCATATAAATCAAAGAGCGCCCATTTCGACTTGAACCAATCAATGGAAAAAAGATATTCCCCATCCTCATCAACATGAAAAGACCGTTCTTTGAGAAGCTTCGCCGTTGAAAAATGAGAATCATTTTTTACCAGTCCCATGTCGATATCTGACCCCGATTCCGTCAGCAATGTCTGACTCAATGGCACAACTGAGCCCGAAGGAATAATTTGAACAGTGGATATTCCCAATGAAAAAGCCTCCCCCAAGTCAACGCGCGGATGTAATCCGATTTTGACGGCGAAAGCTGCGTATGTGCGCGGCCCGATTTTCGACGCCATCACCTCGACGCCATCGACAAATAATGCCAAATTCGATCGCTCGTCATCCGCTTTCGTAACGGCATAAATGTCCGCATTCACAGGAGATAATCCTTCGCGGGTAAGAGAGAGTTCGGAAGAATCCGGACTCCGTACGACAATCGGTGCCTGGTGAAGATTGCGTTTGATCAACAACGCACCCTCAACCCGATAATGATCGAATGGAGCATGTACCACCAATGAAAGAGGCTGTTCCCTCGCCGCAAAGAATGTCCCGACTTTGCTGAATCGCTCATCCGCATCAATGCTCCTATCCAAACTCAATGCCGCACCGGAAACAGGGAACGTCACATCAGTCTTCAGCCGGGTATTCCCCGGATTAATCAGATAGACGTCATACGTATCATCAAAGTCAGGAGTGATATGAATAGTGAGCGAGCAGCCGGTTCGCTTCGATTCGAGAACGCGTGATCCCTTGATGTAATTCTGCTCCCCGGAAACTTCACTCCAGCAATCATGATCCGAATCACTGATGGGGTAGAAATCACCGGGATATCCTTTGTCGGCAAGAGCAAAAGGAGTGGCAATTGCCTGTACGCGATTTCCAAAGGCGCCAACTGTTATTTTATCCTTCTTATAACCATTGATCAGATACTCCTTCACCTGACCCGGTAGAGCATTGATTTCTCCGGTCTCCTCGATAGAATCGAAACCAATCGAATAGGGAATTCTAGCTTTATCAAAGACCTGGCCCGTCTGAGTGCCATCAATCAGATATTGAAACCGAATAAGCAGCTCTTCGGTGCGATCTCCGGTATTAATGAATTTGGCCCCCGCAAGAATATTATGGTCTCTCATCACCTCTGAAAGCTGATACCCCCGCAAGATCCTTAAATTCTTGTTTCCTTCCATGCGAGAGAGGAAAAAATCCTCAATATCGCGCGGAAGAGAGGCAACTTCACCCACCACCGCTTCGCCCAAACCATAGCTTCCGGTGCCCGTTGCCGGATACTTATTCTTCAGAAACTTTTTGAGTTCCGCATAGATCCCGTAATTTTCCCACGCACTCTGCGTATCATCAAAAGCACTGTTCCCCGACTCGACCGCCTGTCCGCCGACATTTGATGCATCGAGTACAAGAATGGTATCGATGCCATTCTCCGCCGCAGTAATGGCCGCCGTTACCCCCCCAAGGCTGCCGCCGTATACAAGCACGTCCGACGCGATAATTTTTGTGGGAGAGGACTCATGCTTCTGGAAAATACTGCTTGTAATCCCTGCAACGACAACGATAGAGGCAATAAACACCACAAATTCCAAATAGCGAGGTTTTTCCATCGGAAATATTCTACCTCAGTATCCTGACACCAGATAGCCACAGATGACCGTGGAGTCGGTTGCTCCATCCCTCACCGAACGAATAAATAGGTGGTAAGTACATAGCCGTTGTGCTGATAGTGCCGAGAGTCAACAAGCCGATAATGAGCCTTAAGATATTCATAGTTGTTATTGCCAAGTGAATTCGGGATGTCCACATAGAGAAGGCGTTCGTGGCTCCCCAGTTTATCAAGCCCCTCAGGCGTAATCTCTCCCAGCCGATTTGTCGCACGCAGAGAACGATCTTTTGGGGGAAGGGACATGGCTGCTTCCCTCAGTGGCGGTGCAGTGTTGCCGAGGACAAATAACGTATGTTTTGGGTCATGCGGAACATCTTCCAGCATTTTCCTCAACGCATAAAAAACATCTATACTTTCCAGACTATAGGTAAAATTCATTTGTGACATTGCGACATTGAGGATGGCCTTTTCGCCGACAGGAGCAGTTCTGAATATCCTCATCGAGAGCGGATCAATGGTTCTGAAATTCGAGAGATAGAAAAGAACAAGAATCGGCAGGAAGAGCACAAACCGGTAAGGCTTTCTTGGCAGAAGAGATGCGACGGCAAGACCGAAAAGAATCGCAAGTACCGGAAGGCAAAGTAACGCATAGCGCGGAATCCAAAACGTTTCATGCAATCGCGTGACGACATAGGTGGTGTTCAAAAGCAGCAACAGGAAAAAACAGAAATATCTTCCCTTCACTCGCTGCGAGATACTTTTCCATTGAAGAGGAGCAAGAGACAGGGAGAGAAGAATCAACCCGCTGAGAATCCAGTTGAAATTTAAGATGAAGATAAATGCAAGGAATGCCCTCATGCTGGCATTGTCCAGATTGAATCCCGTTATGAAATTGGGGGGCAGATTTCCTTGCATGAAAAAAAGCATTTCCCCTTTCGGAAGAAGAAGGGGTAAAAAGAACATGTACGCGATCGCAACCATCACAGGAAAGATGAGAGGCCATTCGCGCATGAGCCGGATGATTTTGGCTCTGACAGGCTCTTCTTCCATGAGAACAAAGATATAAAGGTAGGCAAAAATCGTGCCGATGTATGCGGCAATCCCGATTTCCTTTGCAAGGACCGTCATGATCGCCAATAACACCGCGCACCATCTCCTCTTCGTGAGAAGGCAGAAAACAAAAATAATATAGAAAGAAGCGACTCCAAAATCGAGATCAATTTGCAATATGTGCACCACATACAGCGGCATGAAACAGAAAATCGCGGCAGAGAGGAGAGGCGTGACGATTGAATCCTCAACCAAACTCAAACGGACCAACTTGTAAACGGCAACAGTGGAAATGGATGCAAGGCAGAAGTTGGCAAGATACATGAGCACGGCATTCCCACTATCAAGATATTGTGTTGCCCCAAGAAGGAGAGAGTAAGAAAAGGGGTGTTTGAAACAACGAAAATTAAGCAGATTAAATGGGTGTTTGTTCACGGCATTCACAATACATCCAAAATATTGATTTCCATCATAAGTCGGATAGTAGCCAAAGAAAGGAATTATTGTCGCAAGCAGAAGAACGATGATAATGAAGAGTCCAAGAGATGGAGCCGAGAAGATTCTTCTTCCGAACTTTGTCACAGCTCCCTCCACAGCAGTGGTCTTGGGTGAAATGTTGCCCTGCACTGTCCCAGATTACCACGCAGGATAAATATAATGAAGAATAGGGATGAAAACGACCAACTTCATCTCAGTCAAGAAGGGGTGTTTGGCCAGCCACTCAATGCTAAACTGGAACAAATGTTTCTCTCCCTGAAAATCGAAAGGGCTAAACCCTGGCTCCTGTACTCCACCGGAATTTTACTTTTCACACTTATTCCCATTGCATTCCCCCACAATGTCAATTCTCTGGCGGTGTTCACTGACAAGCTGATTATTTTTCTCTGTCTTCTGACAGTTGCGGTCCTCGTTAATAAGTGTCCTCAGAGGAAAATTCGAGCTGCGCTCTCTCTTGTGATCTCCTTCTATTACTTGCTCATTTACTTTGCCCTCGTCTACAAAACATATCTTGGCACTGATTTGGACCTGCTGTTCATTGTGGATTTCTATCGGGATGCGCTTACCACCGCCCTCAATACGCTGGGGCCGCTCCTTCTGGGAGGAGTGATCGTTTTATTTATCGTCCTATGGATCGTCTTTTTCTTTTGGTGGCACGCAGTTCACAGCTTCATTCCTGAAATACGCTGGTGGCACGCCATCACGGCGGCAGGAATGTCATTTGTTCTCCTATTCGTTTTCTTTCAGGGAAACGACGAGTTTATTTACCCTCTTATCCAGACTCTGACGATTGCAAAAATCCGAAATACAACAGATACCATCCAATCCCAGTACGAATTCAATTCAAATTCCAACGACAATGTCTTTATCCTCCAGCTCGAATCTCTTAATGCCATGGCGGCAAACGGACAACTTTCCATGGATGGGAAAAAATACGACGGAGATTTCATCCCCGTTATGAGATCAATCGCAAAGGAGGATGGAGTCTTCTTTCCGTACTTTTGGGCGAATGAAACGAATACGAATCGTGCGCAAGAAGTCATTCTGTGCGGTATCGTCGGCAATCTAGGGGAGGCACTCAGCAACAGACTCGACGACATTAAGATTGATTGTCTCCCTGAAACTCTCGCAAAAGCCGGCTACACCACCGTGGCATTCCGTTCGGATTACCTTGAATTTGAAAATGAAGGAGAGTTCCTCAAAAAGACCGGCTTCCAGGAGGTGCACTTCAAAGACATCATGAAGGGGGAACCGAAATATTGGTGGGGATACGATGACTGTGTCTTCTACAAACGTGCGTTCGAGTATCTGAAGGAACATTTCCCGAACCCCAAGAAACTTCTCGTCTTCGTTGAAGTAAGCACTCACCACGTCCCCTTCAACTGGGAGCATCCTCCCTATACTTACCTTCACAAGTTCAAAACACCATTGAACTTCATTGAGAATTACCTGAATTCCCTCCTTGAGCAAGACCACTGCGTGCAAACATTCTACGACGAATACAAGGACTACGCGGGAGAACGCTCGCATTTATTCGCTCTTGCAGATCATTCTTGGCCGACAGGAATCAATGAGGATAAAGTTGACATGATCAAAGCTGTGAATCCCGAACAAATGCTGACTTCTCTCATCTATATTCCACCGACCGACAGCGGAAATGAATTTCGCAAGGGCGCCGAAGAGAAGAATATGTTCAGTCAGGCCGATCTTGTTCCGACGATATATGAATTGCTCAGCAAAAAACCGTACCCCAACTCTCTTGCCTATGTGCTTAAACAAGCGGGCAAGCGTCCTTCTTCCTACGAAGACTGCCATTTGCTGGTTCAGGCATACCACTGGGCGCATCTCGGCATCGTGAAAAATCAAAAAGACTTCTATAAGTACAACGTGGAGAATGGGGAATTCTATACCTCAGACATTTCCAAGGATCTCCTCCAATCCAACATCCGCGCTTCCTCGACAAAATTGAGCATTGAGGAATTCAAAAAAAAATATTTCTGCAAGAGGTATCAGAGCGGCTGATGACCCCGTTCATAACGAAACGAGAGCCTCCGTTACTTGTCCGTGAACACTCCCCCAACACCAAGGCGCGCATAGCGCTCGATCTCTTTCTCATCGTTGACTGTGTGAACAAGGGCTGTCGTTCCTTTCTCCTTCAATCCCGTTACCAGACGCTCGGAGAACCTTTCCAGTGACATTGAGACGGCAACAATTTCAGGATACATCGTGGCAAGTTGCAGAACCCTCTCATCTTTGTAATCAACCCGGTAGAGCGTCAGGATCGCCTCTCTGATTTGCGGGTAATCCGTCCTCAAGAATTTTATGTCTTCCTCCCGATACACCTGCGGGACAATGCGCCTGAGAAGATCCGGATTATGAGCATCGACCACTCTCACTATTCCGGACATGGATCGGGAGAAATCATCTTTTGTATCGATCACAAGCCAAACGTCAGGATACTTTTCCATGAGAGACAGGAGATCATCGAACGTCATGGTTGAGTATTTGCCAAACAATTTCTTTCCGAGGAACTCCTCGGCCTTCATCTCACCGATCTTTTTGTCCCAACCAAACCAATTCTCTATCCCTTCATGGAAAGCGACGAGGACCCCGTCCTCCGTGAACATCAGATCTGTCTCGAATACACGTTTCCCCCTCTGATAGCTGCCCTCAAAAGCCTCGCGTGCATTCAAAATAGACTTCCCATCAATCCCCCCCAACCCATGGGCAATGAGCACAAAACGATCGTGTAAGACAGACTGGAAAGGAACAGAACCGGCTCCCCAAAAAAACAGTTTCCAGTGAAAGAACGTAAATGAAAAAATCGCCACCAGCAACACCGTCGCACCTGCCATCGCGTAGGACACTACAGTTCTCATGCGTGGTGACAGCATAAACATTTTTGGTTACAAACAAAAGGACGGCTCACTTGACCCCGCACAAAACCCTCAAAAAAGCGCAGAAGAAGCAGTGCAATCGATGCAGCTGCAAGAACAATCTGGCTGAAAGGATAGAGAGCAATGAATTTCAAGACAACCAACGTGAACGCTGACAATCGGCGCTTACGTAACTCCCGACTAAAAGACCCCCATACGAAGTCGCGATAGAGCCACAGAGTATCCCTGACCATCATCGTGATGGACAGAAGAGACATGCTGCTCTCCGTGAATTTTTGAGCCACGGGTAATTCACCAATGGAAAGCCCGTTCTTTTCGGCGTTCAGCAGCAGTTCGATATCAAATGCATAGCCTTGTATTCTCATATGTTGGAACAGCCGTTTTGCGATCGGGGCACGGAACATTTTCATTGCTGTTTGCGTATCTCTGAATCGCAATCCAAAGAGTGATTTAACGCTCAGATGAAAGAGTATATGCATACATTTCCGTTTGAAATGCGTATGGTAAATTGTTCTGAATCCGACAACTCCATCAATCGACGGGTTATTTTCCAGAACATCCAAAAACTTCAATAAATACCTCGGATGGATGGCGCCATCCGAATCAACGAAGGAAATGATTTCCCCTTTCGCATGCATTACCCCCGTACGTACGGCCGCACCCTTCCCAAGATGATTTTGAAGAATTATTTCCGTATGCGGAAGATTTATTCTTTCGGCCATCAACATCGTAACTTGTTCGGGAGGACATCCATCCAAAACAACAATTACTTCAACATTATCTTGAAATACATCAATGATCGTGTGAACGGCATCAATACAAGCTGCAACGTTCCCATAACAAGGAAGGATCACTGAAAGTCTTTTTTTGTTTTTCATATGATTATTATATACTATTTTCCAGTTATATTAAACATTGAAATCCCTGCAAAAATGGCTTATAATTGATCTATAATTGATGCTTGACACAAAAATTATGAAAATTGCACTAATTTCACCATTTCCAGGGAAGAATCTTTCCGGCGCTCAGGAAATGAGTGCTGTTGCAAAGTACTCATTTCGGCTTGTCCAAAGCCTGTGTTCGGAGAATACGCACCCAGATGAGATCGAGGTCATCACGAGTCAATGTCCGACTTCCTGCGTGGGAGAAGAGACTGTCTTTGCCAATAAAAAAATCCACTGCGCCGTAAAGGTCTTACGATTGAAAAGCAAAGGATGGAATTTTTTTGAGCTTCTTGGAATGATCAAAGAAGGCAAATATGATCTTGTCCACGCTCAACATGAAACATTTTTATACGGAGGAGCGATAAGTATTTTACTCTTTCCTCTGTTCGTTTTTCTCGCAAGATTATTCTCCCCTGTTATTGTCACGCTGCATCATATTATCGAACCAAAGCAGATAAACCGGGACTTTGCACAGATTCACCGTTCGCATCTTCCCGGTTTTGCCATCAAATTGGGATACGCTGTTTTTTACCGCCTCCTTGGTCATGCTGCTTCCGGCATTACCGTTCATGACAACTCAGACAAAATCATTTTATGTAAGAACTACGGAGCAAGAGAGCAAAAAATTTCCGTCATCCCGCATGGAAGTGACAATTCCAGTGCGACAGTTGAAGATTCCCGTGAGGAACTCAAAACGTATTTTGGAATTCCAAGCAATACATCAGTGATCTTTGGCTTTTTCGCCTATATCGATGAATCGAAGGGATTGGATTATCTGATATCTGAATTCTCCGAATACTCGAAGAGACATTCCGATAGCACTCTCATCATCACGGGCTCCCTTCATCCGGAATACAAAAAACATCCGGACTTTCTGAAGAAGTTCCAGGCATTGCGAGCTCAAGTGCTTGCCGCACCTCACCTCAATATTCTCTGGTATGGCAATCTTGATCCAAAAGATGAAGGGCGATTCTATAAATTGGTTGATTGCGTCATTCTCCCATACAAGGACTTCAATGGGGGAAGCGCGTCCCTGTCGCATGCAATCGGAAATGGCACCCCCTTCCTGGTCTCAGAAAAATTCGAAAGATTGATCCCCGACAAGAATCTTATCTTCTCGCTCCGCCAATCCGCGCTGGCCGATAAACTCGAAGAATTTTCGAGTCATTCCGGTATCCTTGCCGCAAAAGCCCGCTCGTACTCCGTTGCGGTAATGCATAAACAAACTTGGGATATCGTTGCTTCAAGTTTTCTTGCTCTCTATCACTCTGCGGCGCGAAAGGTTCATCGCGACATCTTGCTGCTCGGCGCTTACGGCCAAAACAATCTGGGGGATGAAATTCTTCTTGATCGATGTCTCTCATCCTTCAGTAAAGATGATTGTATCGTGGCATCGGCCCAACCTTCGCTCACGGAGAAGGAATATGGTGTTGCCGCGATCCACAGTCAATGCCATTCGTTCGGAAAGCTCCTGGCATTCCTGCATGCAAAAACAATCGTGGTGGGGGGCGGAGATCAATTCAAAATCTTCAAGAAGTCCGTCGGGAGATTCCGCTACGCGCTCATTGCGCAGTACTCCCTCATTGCTCTCCTCGCACGCATTCTGGGGAAGAGGCTCTTCTTCGTGAGTATCGGCATCGGGGATGTCTCATCGGGGATCGCGAAAACTCTCACTTCCTGGACGATTCGACTCGCTTCCTTCGTGACCTTCCGGGACCGAAACAGTTTTATGTTCGTTCAGGAACACGCGCCGCGTGTTCACTCCGCCCTTTCGACGGATTTGGCTTTCCTGGAGCCGACGGAAGATCCCGGCATGCGGAAACCTCCGCAAGCCGAAGCTGTGCATGTGCTTGGCATCGCACCCGTGTTCAATATCGACCATGAAGGAACCTATCCCCTTGTGATCCGGGAAATCGGCTCCGCTCTCGATGGATATCTGGATGAAAAGCCGAACAATAGAGCTGTCTTCCTCCCCTTTCAGACCGGTTTCAACAAACATCATGACATCATCACGAGTACGGAAATCCTGTCACAGATGAATCAGAAGGCCCGCTGTGCCATTGATGAAACGCTGAGCAAAGAATCCGTGGGAAACGCCTACCGCTCACTGCAGTACCTCTGGGGCATGCGTTTGCACTCTCTCATCCTCGCCTGCATTCATGCCGTACCTTTCATCGCTCTGATCTACGACGTAAAGGTGAAGAACTTCCTGGAGGAAATCGATTGCTCCGATTGGGGCATCACCCTCGATGAATCCTTCTCATCCGGAAAGCTTCTGGCACTCCAGAGGAATCTTGAGGAACACGCACCGGAAATCCGGCACCACCTCGCAGTACAGGCGGAGAAGCTCCGCGGGAGGGCGCAGATCAGCGCTGAATTGCTCCGGTGTATCGGCGAAGAGAGGCCGTTTGAATGGTCGCAGGAAGCACGACAATACGCAGCATCATGGGGAAACAGCAATCTTCCCTCCATCGCATCTCCTCTCCATCATCACCATACCCCCGAACAACCGGCATGGAAGAAATGAACGCAACAAACGGCCAGACACCACTTCCGCCCATTCCGACGGAAGCTCCGGGCGCTGCAACCACAACGCCTCCCGTTACCGCATCATCTCCTGCACCGGAGACGCCAAGTCCGACGACCGCCGCCACGTCGCCCGTTCCGTCGATTCCTCCGCCCTCCACACCTGCTCCGCAGTCACCGGAGCCGACTCCCCAGATCCCCCCCTCTCCGCAGCAACTGCCGGAAGGAATTCCTCCGCCCATCCTTCCGCCCGCAGCCCCGGACACCGCCCCTTCAGCGCCGGAGAAACGTATGGAGCAATTCATGAGTGACGGTCTGCATAAGATTAAGCTTCTCTGGAGCACCATTACGACCTGGTCACATGATCGTGCGTTACTGCTGTACGCAAAAGTTATAGCCTACGCGCGCCCCGGCTCTGACCAGCTGGCAATTGAGAAACAGGAGAACCCATTGAGCTTTCGCACACACCGAAAGCTGTTTGTCCTTGTTTTCATCTTCTTCTCACTCGTTTACCTCTTCATATTCCGTGGAGTCATCTGGTCCATTCCGGCCATTCTCAGAGGAGATGCCGTGCTCAATCCAAGTGAGCTCGTGCCGTTCTTCGATTGGCATTCTCAATTCTTCAGTCAACTCACACAGGATTTCAGCGATCTGACGCAAAGTTATGAATTCCGTATCCGCTACACAGTTCTGACCACATGGATGCGCTATTACAAGATTCTGCCTTTCGCCATTTTTCTCGCACCTCTGCTCTTCAGCTACCTCTCTTTCCTCGCCGTCAGTTTCTTCCTTGGCAAGATCGATTCCACTGTCAAACCGCGCACGCTGATCTGGGCCTCTGCTTTAAGCGTTCTTCTGATCAATCTCATCCAGCTGCAAGCGAAAATCACCACTTTCTACTCTCTTCTCATCGGCTTCGATCTCTTCGC